>PDWJ01000748.1_pt1 | contig 74281 bp, 69 predicted proteins | sample 1430881 | NCBI WGS metagenome assembly PDWJ01 (sample SAMN01162460, study PRJNA174530) | Oral metagenome, whole genome shotgun sequencing project. | biome: Marine environment; feature: Marine mammal; material: Swab sample of the gingival sulcus; isolation source: swab sample of gingival sulcus...
ATACTTGTGTCTGTTTCATGGGACCTCCTTTCTGGTCCCTTTTAACAAACCGGACAGTTTATTTGTTCTTGCTTAGGACAGTTTATTTGTTTCTAACAAATCCGAGGTGAATCTATGACAGTCTAAGATTTATAATGTAAAATATGTTTTTGGATGTAGACAGTCTAAGATTTATAATGTAAAATATGTTTTTGGATGTAAAGTGGCCAAACAAATTGTTTCCAAAGCCGCTTTGGCTAAAGCTCGGGTGAAGTCGTTTATAGTGTCTTTTAGCAGGGTTTAATTATGCATCCCCAAAGATCAATTTTACTGATTGAGAATGAAGAGGGGCCTCTCTCCGACTTTGAAAGCGACCTGGCGGAATTAACAGAATCCCGTTTTTTTACGGCCGCCAACAACGAAGAGGCCCTTTACTTTATTGGGGATAACGCCTCCCCTATGGATGTGATTGTCATTGATATGGACACCGTCCATGAGAATGGCATAGACCTTATCAAAAAATTCCATAACCGAAATAAAAGTTCGAATATCATTGCGATAGCCTCCGAGAATGAGCCCCCCTCGCTTCGAACACAGATATTTTCGGCTGGTGGTGTGGGCTATATTGAGAAACCTCTTGACTTTGAGGATTTTGCGAGCATGATACAACAAGAGCTCTCCCCACAGGGATTTAATGGCGTCGGGGTGCACGGAATGAATCTTCTTGATCTGATTCAGTTCATTGAAATGGATAACAGATCTATCTTGCTCAAAGTGCGTAACAAGCGTGCAGAGGAGGGGAGGCTCTATTTTGATAAAGGGGCGCTCGTACATGCAACGACGCAAGAGAAGGTCGGAAAAGAAGCATGTTATGAAGTGATGGCTTGGGAAGGGGGCTGGATCTCCTCGCTACAACTGCCCACGGAGTTTCCCACTACCATTTTTGATTCTACCACCTTTCTGATACTGGAGGCGATGCGCATCAAAGATGAACAGGAAAACGATTTAACGCTCTTGTCCGAAAATTCAACAGCGCATCCCCCCCCCCACACTACGAAGGAGGTGCCTGCTGATACCTCCGTTAGACCCGAAAAAACAGCAGCCGATTCTGCTTTTACTGGAACATCTGTTCCTTCACCAATCACTACATCAAAGGAAATCATAATGGCACTTCAGCAAATTCAAGAACAATTCAAATCCGAAATTCAAGGCTTTATCTCAGGGGTTGTGGTAGATACGGAGCAGTCCCTCCTCCTTGCAGGAACCTCTGCGGATTCGTCGCTTGATATGACGGTTCCTGTCGGCTTTTTCAATGAAGTCGTTCGGACGACAAATAGTGCCCTTGATGTTACCAGCTGGGGTATGCCAGAGGATATACTCATTTCTGGAAAGGATTATAATATTGTTATTTTCATCCTCAAAGACGGCGCCTATTGGCAAGGGCTCTCCATTTCCAAGGCTACGCCCGTAGGCATGGCACTGGCGCGGTTTCGCGCTGTAAAAGATAAACTCATAGCCGAACTTCCGTAGCAGAAATGCGGTGATAAAAAATTGAATTCATATAAAAACCTGAGTACTTAAAAGATAAATAGCGAAAAGGATATGAGGCAATTCTATATCACCTAAAAGGCGCACTCCATAGATGGGCTCGCCCCAAAAAATAGAGTAAACTTATTTATATTATTTAAATCAGAGGACAGTCAAATAATCCGTTAGTTGATGCTGAAAAATCAATTTTTCAGCATCAACTAGTTACGGTTTCCGAAATGGATACATCGCGTTGAAATCAGAGGACGATCCTTCATGCCTTTTTTTATACGTCCTTATGCGCCAATTCACACCCACTTTAACTTTTCGATATTTTCCCCTCAACTAAACGGTCAAGCTTTTTCTTGCTTTTTTATTAAAAGGGTGAGCCGTTACAAAAAAACAACGCATTGAAAAGGAACGATCATGGACATTGCATTCCCGGTTAGATCTGCTGATGCAGGGCTTCAAAGTGAGGTCTTCAATCATTTTGGCACAGCGTCCCGGTTTATTGTTGTAAATGATGAAACAAAACACATGGAAATCCTTGAAAACCAGGATTTGAATCATGCACACGGACAGTGTCAGCCCCTTGCCGCACTGGGCGGCAGATCCGTTGACACGGTTGTGGTCGGCGGTATTGGCGGCGGCGCCCTGAACAAGCTGCTCAACAGCGGCATCGCCGTATATCGTGCACAAAAAGGAACGGTTCAGGAGAATCTGGACAGTCTGAAAGCCGGCAGGCTGGAGGCTTTTTCACCTCAGGACACCTGTCAGGGCCATAGCATCGGCGGCGGTGTTCACGATTGCAGCCACGGATGATGATATGCACGCGGATGCCGGCAGTGCAGACGCGGCATGAACACGTTATTTTAGGCCAGTGGGTTGAAAGGTGCGAACCTGTTTCGCAAATATTTTTGCTGCTTTCATGTCAACCTGTTTCTGCGCGTATCTGAGCCGGATATAGTCAGAAAGCAGTCGTGAAACAGCCGGTTCCAGGGCCGGGTGCATCCGGGAAATCGCCTGTCTGTAGTCCGACGGCCCCATGCACGCCGGCTTTCCAGCACCAATGCCGGACATTTTTTTGCAAAACAGACAGTAGGCAGCCGTCAATACAGCCGCACCTGTCATCTGCTGGTTACGGCGATGATAATAGCGGCTGCCCGTGAACAGAAAGATCCCGAAACCGATCAAAATCAATCCCATGGCGATCTGTTTTGCGTGATCGACCAGACGGGTGATCAACCCCATCTGTTTTTCCTGTGTATAATCAATCACCCACCAGCTCCACTGCTGCTGAACAGCGTCAAGCGCCATACGGACACCGAGCCACGCCGTATATATTTCCGAAAATCCAAATCGTGACAAGAGACCCTGCATGGCCTCGTATGCATCCGATGCCACGGGTCCACCGTCAACCCGGTCCGGTGCGACAGCAAGGGTTGGATCGATACGTGTCCAGCCGGAGCCGCTGATCCAGACTTCTGACCAGGCATGGGCGTCAGACTGACGGATCAGATAATAATCGCCGATGGGATTGTACTCCCCTCCCAGATAGCCTACTACCACCCGTGCCGGTACCCCAGCTGCACGCATGAGATAGGTAAAACTGGAAGCAAAGTGTTCGCAGAACCCAATCCGGGTGGTGAATAAAAACGCATCCACAGTGTCACGTCCTAGGGCGGGGGGCGATAGAGAATAGCCAAACCCCTGATTACTAAAGAAAGAGAGCGCTTTCTCGACGCGGTCTTGTGGTGGCAGCCCCGTTGCTGCCCATGTGTTTCCCAGTGCCCGTGCGCGCGGGTTTCCGGAAACGGGAAGTTTCAGGTACCGACGGCTGATATCAATCGAAGTGTCTGACCAGCCGACCGTCGATGTGGAGACACCATGGACCAGAAAGCGGGTTGTGACAGGTCGCCGGGTTTTCCAGATGCCGCAACCCGGGTTGACCGCCATGGGATCGGCCACCCCCAGAGGCCAGTCCAGGGGAAACAGCCAGGTTTCCCTGTGCGGTTCCAGGGTCATCTGGTAGGAAATACGGTCTGAACCAGCATCCGGGGGTGGCTCATCTGGGAGATCCCGAACAAGACGCCATGTTTCGCCTGTAAAATCTGGCAGTACCATCCCACGCCAGTAGAGCGACGAGACGGGATTCCCTTCGGTGAATCGAACACGGAATGCAATTTTATTGCTTTTGACCAGATTCGAAATATCGCCCGCTGTAAGGGTTGAAGAAAAACCGGAGGTCCCCTGTCTGGAAGTGATTCCCCCCCACATGGCATCAGGAATGCGGGGAAACAAAAAAAACAGCGCAACCATGAGGGGGATGGACTCGCAGATCATGACACCGGCCTTGGAAAGGCTGGACGTCAATGACCGGGACGGGGCATTGAGCTGAATCATCACACCGGTGATCAGCGTGATGGCCATGAGCATGTAAAAGACCATGTAGATACTGTCATTGAATAACAGCGTTGAAATCACTGAAAAATAGGCAATGAACACAGTGATCATCCGATCCCGGTGGGTCCGGATTTCCAGCGGTTTGATGCCGGCCATGACAATGAGCAGCACAAGACCGGCGTTTGGGTCGAACATCCCCCCGGAACCGGCGATGACAAGCAGCACCCCGAGACCGGTCAGGGGCATGAGCAGCCACTTTGAAAACGTCTGTTTTCCGGCCCGTTGCCGCACCAGTGCCAAGACCCACAAGGCGGCTGCCCATCCAGTAGCCCAGGGAGGCACCGTGAATACATGGGGCAGCATGGAAAAAAAGAGTGCCCAGATGATGTACCGGAGATGGCGATCTTCGGCAGTCATGGGGTCACCTCCGGAGATGCGCCGGGGTGGATGGCAAGTGCGTGAAGGCAGGTGCTCAGATGCCGGTTTCCCTTTGCAGGCGAAATTGTTTTCCCGGGCATGCCCAGTCCGTATTGCTGCTGATTGCGTTCTGCTTCCAGCAGTAGATACGACAGATGGGACAGCCGAAGCTCGACCGGCGTATCACCCATGGCATACCAGTCAAACAGGAGGCGCGACGGCGGGGACTGGCTTTCAAAGGTTTTGGTCATCAGTCCCTGGCCCCGTGAATAGGCTTTCCATGCGATGCGGTTCATTGGATCCCCAGGTTGATAGGTCCGCAGCTCCCTGAAGGTGTCTGCCGTAGCCATCAACGGTGACGCCTCGGTCCCGGATCTGTTTGTCCCACTCTCAAATGCCGTGCAGCGGGTTGCGGAAACGGGTAACTGGCAAAAGACCGGTGACGGATAGACACTGAAGGTCTGCTCCGGGAAGATCGGTGCCCAGGCATAAAAGAGACCTAGGGGATACACGGTGCGAATCACAAACGGTTGGATTCTTGTCACGCCGCGGATTCGGGTCGGCTGTTTGAGGGTGAATGATTCGGTTTGCGTCTTTGGGATACTGATGCACACCGGTTCAGCAGATCCCTGAAATGCAACCTGCAGCTGATAGCGGTGCCGGGTTCTGCTCGTTATATCGATTCGGACAGCGGCATCATCACCGGCAAAGACAGGCGCTGCGGATACGGCTGACAGGACGATACCATTGAGGTTTTTGTGGGTATGAAAAATAGAGACAAAGGACAGGCTGCCTAGCAGAAAACAGAGCAGAAATCCCAAATTATTGTTGTAGTTCATACTTCCGGCCAGCATGGCACAGAGCAAGATGAAAAAAATCCAGCCATTGCGGGTCGGAAGAATATACAGATGCCGGTGGCGCAGGTGCAGGGGAACCCCTTGAGGCGCGCGTTTTCGGAAAAACGCGTCTGAGCGTTTTTTGATAAAGTACAGCGTCATGGCACGGGTACGTGGTTGAGCAGAGACTGCAGCTGATCCAGGGGATACTCCCCGCCGTCGGCCGACGATCTCAGCCGATGGCCGATCACCCAGGGCAGCACCTGCTGGACATCCTCAGGAATCACGTAATCTCGGTGATACAAATAGGCCCAGGACCGCGCCGTGTTGAGAAGAGACAGACCGGCACGCGGCGAAAGCCCGCTCACAAAATGGCCGGAACTGCGGGTAAACACGAGGATGTCCTGCAGGTAGTCCAGCAGGGCATCAGATACAGTCACCTGCCGGATTGCTCCCTGCATTTCAAGAACAACATCCGCCGACAGCGGGCTGGTGATATTGGACAGGCGGTCCGTTTGGTTGTCGGATCTCAGAATCAGCCGTTCCGCTTCCCGGTTCGGGTAACCCAGCTGAATCCGCATGAGAAACCGGTCCAGCTGGGATTCCGGCAATGGAAAGGTGCCGGCCTGATCCGACGGGTTTTGGGTGGCGATGACGAAAAACGGTGCTTCTAGCGAATAGGTTCGCCCTTCGATGGAGACCTGTTTTTCCTCCATCACCTCGAGCAGTGCGCTTTGGGTTTTGGGTGTGGCGCGATTGATTTCGTCAGCCAGCAGAATTTGTGTGAACACAGGTCCTCTGTGGAACCGGAACCCGCCAGATGGGGCATCAAATATGGATACCCCCAGGATATCACCGGGCAGCATATCGCTGGTGCACTGCACCCTTCTGAAATCAAGACCCAAACAGAGAGAAAGCGCTTTTGCCAGTGTTGTCTTTCCGATACCCGGGAGATCTTCAATGAGCAGATGTCCGCCGGCAAACAGGCAGGAAAGCGCCAGACGGATTTCCCTTTGTTTTCCCAAAATCACCGTTCCGATACGATCAATAACAGAATCAAACGAATTGTTCATAGGTTACGCAGTATCCTTCAGGCCGATTCATTTCTAGGGTCAACTCCGCATGTACCGTTTAATTTGACCGGTCACGGGAACCCTGCTTTCGCTATTACCCCTATCCCTTTTACAAAAAAAAGACAGGGGCTGGGCCAGAAGATACAAATGATCCGTACGGATATCAAGTACGGAAGCGGGTATTCATGTCAAATCACGGACCGGGACACTGCGTTTGTCTTCTGATTTATCTGATTTATCTTGGCAGCGATAAAAAACAGTCGTATAGTACCGACGAACTGGTATTTCAGGAAAAAGGTAAGATCATGGCACATGTTTTTGGCTACCCGCACAAGGATGTATCCCGCATTACCCGGCGATATCTTTTTTTGACAGTAATCGTACAGCTGATACTGACGATCCTGCTCGAGCAGATGACGGTCAGCCTGAAAGCAGCGATTGTTTCGATTACCGCCACGATTGCGTTCTGTTTTTTGATGCTTGCCCTGGTTTTATGGCGCGCCCACCCGCTGGCATGGATGCGCATTGTGTCGCCGGCCCGTTACAAAGCACGTGTGAGAGACGAGTCATCTGTCATTGATGCGCTTTCCAGCCTGGATGAAAATGCCTTTATTTTTAATGGTATTGTGCTTGATCCCTTCCATATTGAACATCTTGTGATTTCATCTAAAGGCATTTTTGTCCTGGCCAAGCTACGGGATGGCAGCCAGCTTCACGTGCGGAACCATACCCTGTTTTCAAATGATCAGCCTCTGGATAAAATAACCGGCAGTCTCTGGCGAATCTGTCACCGGGTCCATATTATGGTCAAAAACGAATGCAGGATCCAAATCATGCCCCAGCCGGTGCTGCTCATCACGATGCCGGAGGCGGGCATTTCACTGGAGGCGTTTGACGATATCAATATCATGGATATGAAGGGAGTGATGAACAGCCTCTCTGCATCGGCGCCCAACCTGCTTGAGCCGCAGATGGTCCGCAATATCGCCACACAGATCAATAGCCGGATGTAACACCAATTTGACCCCAGCCGTATATCCGTTAGCCCCCTTTCGCCGGCTTAATATTCAAGCCGGTGTTAGCGTTTTTTACGCCCACCTCCTGGCCGCGATTCGTATGACACGCACGCGCTTTCAAGAGGGATGTGTTTCATAATACGTCTCTATTCGCTCATAGGCCGCATTGAGCATCTGCATGATTTCTTTTGCAGTTGCATTTTTTTCAGGGTCCTTTAGATGCCTGTCCGGGTGGTACTTTTTTACTTCACGGTTACGCGCCTTTCTGACTGCCTCTAGTGTGGACGGATGGCTGAGTCCAAACAAGGCCAGATCTTCCTTGACCTGACGTGGCGGCCCCGCGTCCGTCTGTAAGCGCCCCGCACCGGCACTCTGTTCAACGTGGCTAAAGCCAGTATCAGTGGTATGAAAGACAGTTTCTTCAAAGGTCAGGTACCTTTTCAATTTTTCCTGATACGCATTTTTGGTGGCTCGGGAAATCCCCAAAATTCGTTTGAACACACCGGGCATTCGAACCTCCCCTCCCTTGGGCGCTGTGTCTATTGAGGTGTTACTGAGACCCTATCGCATAAGACGTTTAAAAATAAAGACGCAAAGTGATTTTTTTCTTAACATTCTCTTTACGTTGTTATAATAGATGAATAGATGAAAAAAAATAGATCGGACTTGATATAGTGGATTCAAAAGCAGATAACACCACCTTGTTTGACACCCCCCCTTCGGCAATTGTTTCCAAGAATGACATACCTGAAGATTCACTGGTTCTGATTGTAGATGATAATTTTACAAATTCAAACATATTAAGCGAGTTACTCAAATCATACGGCTACCAAACCTGCATCGCCGAATCCGGACCCGAAGCGCTCATGCAGGCGAAAACCGAACAACCGGATCTGATCCTGCTTGATATCATGATGCCCGGAATGGATGGATTTGAGACCAGTCAGCGGCTGAAAGCCGAGCCCGGTACGCGATACATCCCAATCATCTTCATGACTGCCCTCTCTAATCCGGACCATCTTGCGGAGGGATTTCGCCACGGAGCCGTTGACTACATCCGTAAACCCTACAGCCGTGAAGAGGTGGTGGCACGTGTTTCCACCCATATTCTCATGCAGCGTGAGCAACAGCGGCTGTCTCAGGTCAATGCGTCCAAAGACCAGCTGTTTTCGGTTATTTCCCATGACCTGAAACGGCCGTTCAGTACCCTGCTGGGGTTTTCAGATCTTCTGCTCAAAAATTTCGACGTCTATGATGATGATAAAAAAGTGCAGTATATCCGTAAAATCTACCAGACATCCGAAAACACCTTTCGGCTCCTTGATAACCTTTTAAACTGGACAAAGCTGCAGTTTAACGACCTGCACTGCAAGCCGGAATCGGTTGACCTGACCCATGCCATTGTCGAGAATATCGCATTTATTAAAAACTGCGCAAACACCAAAGAAATTCAGATTACGCACACGGTTCCGGCACAGGCACAGGTGTGGGTGGATCCGAACATGCTGTCTGTGATCCTGTTGAACCTGCTGTCAAATGCTGTCAAATTTACTGAACCAAAGGGACGCATTCAGGTTTCAGTCACACAGGGTTTCGATGAAGTCTGCATACAGGTCTCAGACTCAGGCCAGGGCATTGAACCCGAAAACATGAAAAAACTATTTGATCCCACCACCTATTACAGCACAATGGGCACTGCCCTTGAAAAAGGGTCAGGCATTGGACTGAGCTTGTGCAAGGAGTTTGCGGAAAAAAACAACGGCCGTCTGTCCGCCACCTCCACGCCGGGTGCCGGCAGCTGTTTCTGCCTGCATCTGCCCGCAACCGGATGATGAACTATCAGGTAATAATTTATAGACCGCTTTGCTGCTGGTACATTTCCCTTGCTTTGTATGAACTTCGCACCAGCGGACCGGCAGCCACCTGAGAAAATCCCATATCCAGAGCCTTGGCGGCCCAGGAATCAAATGTTTCAGGCGTGATGTAACTGGCAACCGGAAGATGGCTGGCAGAGGGCTGGAGGTACTGGCCGAGGGTTAAAAACCGCACGCCGGCAGATCGAAGATCGGATAAGGTTTCTTTGATCTGTTGCCGGGTTTCCCCCAACCCCAGCATCATGCCGGATTTGGTGACAATGTCCGGTGCCAGTTCTCTTGATTTTTCAAGCAACTCAAGAGACCGTGTATATTCGGCACCGGGTCGCACCACGGGATAGCGTGGGGCAACTGTTTCAATATTGTGGTTTAAGACCACCGGCCCTGATTGTAAAACGGTTTCAAGCGCAGACGCGTCGCCGCAAAAGTCGGGCACCAGGACTTCGACCTTGATGTCGGGGAGTTGCGATGTCAATGCGGTGATGCAGGCGGCAAAGGCAGCACTCCCCCCATCAGCCAGATCATCCCGGGTCACGGAGGTGATCACAGCATAGGTGAGCCCCATGTCCCTGGCCGCCGCTGCCAATCGGGCCGGTTCTTCCGGATCCGGAGGGGCAGGCTGACCGCCTGGAATGGCGCAGAACCGGCATCCCCGGGTACAGATATCCCCCAGGATCAGAAACGTCGCTGTCTGTTCCGAAAAACAGGCCCATTGATTCGGACATTTCGCTTCCTGGCATACGGTATGCAAGGACTGCTGTCTCAGCATGCGGCGTATACGTTCATAGCCGGGACCGGTCGGCAGCTTCTGTCTGAACCAGTCTGGTTTTCGTCCGGGTGTGACGGGGTGCCTCACTGCCCGGTTACCCGCACAGCCGGGGTTTGCGTGCAGCGCCAGTCTCATCCAAACGGGTGACACGGGCTTTTTGCGGTGCTGCCTGAAACCCTTCCGGGTGTTCAGCCGCTTCACGGGCAATGGATTTCATGGCCTCGATGAACCGGTCAAGATCTTCTTTTGTTTCTGTTTCCGTGGGCTCGATCATGATCGCTCCGGGAACCACCAAGGGAAAATAGATGGTTGGCGGGTGAAAACCATAGTCGATCAGTCGCTTGGCAATATCAAGGGCGGTTACACCGCCAGGGGCCTGACGGGCATCGGAAAAAACCGACTCATGAAGACAGGGCCGGTCATAGGCCAATTGATAGGATGACTTCAAGGCTTCTTTGATATAATTTGCATTCAGTACCGCATACTGCGAGGCCGTTGCCAGGCCGCTTCCACCCATGGACAGGATATAGGCGTAAGCGCGGACCATCACGGCAACATGCCCGTAAAAACTCAGCAGACGGCCGATGGTATCCGGGTGATCGCTGGTAAACCGGTACCCCTCCCCTGTTTTTTCAATGCGCGGCACGGGCAGAAACGGTTCGAGAAAGCCGCGAACAGCAACCGGTCCTGCTCCCGGTCCGCCCCCGCCATGGGGCGTGGAAAAGGTTTTGTGCAGATTTAAATGCAGGATATCCACGCCCGTCTCACTCATACGGACCTGGCCCATCACCGCATTCATATTGGCCCCGTCACCGTAGACCAGGCCGCCGCGGTCGTGAACAATCTCTGCGATGGCTTTCAGGTTCGCCTCATAGAGTCCCAGCGTATTCGGGTTGGTCACCATGATCCCTGCTGTATCCGTATCCATCAACTGCTCGATTGACGCAACGGACAGGATGCCTTCGGCGTTGGAAGCAACCGGTACGGGTTTAAATCCGCACAGTGCTGCGCTGGCCGGATTGGTGCCGTGCGCCGTATCCGGAACCAGAATTTTTGATCGCGGCTCTCCCTTTTTCTTTAACCACGCATGGATGATCAGCATCCCGGCAAGTTCACCATGCGCACCTGCAGCCGGCTGCAGGGTCACCGCATCCATGCCGGTAATTTCACAGAGACAGGTCGCCAGTTCATGCATCAACCGAAGCGCACCCTGGCTGTAGGCTTCTGGCTGCAGGGGATGAGCGCCTGCAAACCCCGGCAAGGCGGCCATGGCTTCGTTGATTTTGGGATTGTATTTCATGGTGCAGGATCCCAGGGGGTACATTCCCGTATCCACACCATAATTCCAATGGGACAGACGGGTGTAATGCCGGACTACCTCGACCTCCGAGAGGTCGGGAAAATCCGGTCCGTCACCGATCAGCTCCGGTTCAATCAAGCGCGTATCTCCGGCATCCGGTACATCGGGTTCCGGGAGGGACATGCCGGACCGCCCTTTTTCTCCGCGTTCCCATAAAAACGGTTCTGTGAGCGAAAGCCCGGATTCACCCACCTTGCAGCTGCGGTCTGCCGGACAGGTCAGGTTTGTTTCATGTGTATCTGATTTCATGCGCAGACCTCCTTTACAAGACTGTCCATCTCAGCGCGTGAACAGGTTTCCGTTACACACAAGAGATAATGTCCGGTGAGTTCCGGATACCAGGTTGCGACGGGTATGCCAGCGACAATGCCCTTGCTGACGAGTTTCGCATAGGTGGAATCAAACCGCTCCCCGAAATTGACCAGAAATTCGTTAAACGTCGGTCCGGTCAACGGGAGATCTACAGCCGCTGATTTCAACGCGCGTTTCAGATATTCGGCCTTATTGAAGTTGAGCCGCGCAAGCTCCCTGAAACCGCTTCCGCCAAGGGATGCCATGTACATGGCGGCGTTCAGTGCGCATAACCCATTGTTTGAACAAATGTTGGACGTGGCTTTTTCCCGGCGGATATGCTGCTCCCGGGTTGCCAGTGTAAGAACAAATCCCCGTTTTCCGTTCCGATCCGTGGTCAGGCCCACAAGCCGGCCTGGCAGCTGGCGCATGAACGCTGCCGTGCTCCCCATGATACCAAGCCCCGGCCCGCCGAAAGACCGGGGGATGCCAAGGCTCTGGCCCTCGCCTGCCACAATATCGATGCCCAGGGCGCCCGGGGCTTCGAGCATGCCAAGAGACAGGGCCTCCGTAAATCCCATGATGGACACAGCGCCCCGGCTGCGGGCGAAATCAGAAACCCGGCCCAGATGTTCGATGACCCCGAAAAAATTTGGAGACTGCACCGCGATGGCAGCGACACCTTCAACCAACGGGCTCTCTTCGAGTACGGTCCGTCCGTCAGGCCCGTAGGGAAGCTCCACGATCTCACATCCCATGGGTCTGAGGTAGGTTTTTACCACATCGCGGTACAGGGGATGGACGGCCCGTGAAACAGCAACCTTTTGCTGTTTTGTTTTTCGTATGGCCATGATCAATGCTTCCGCTAGCGCGGTGGCGCCGTCATAATGGGAAGCGGTTACCACATCCATCTTGAGCAGACGACTGCACAGGGTCTGGTATTCAAAAATGGCCTGCAGGGTTCCCTGGCTGACTTCCGGCTGATACGGCGTATACGCGGTGGAAAATTCAGACCGGCTTAAGAGATAGGGAAGTGTGCTCGGAATATAATGATCATATCGACCGGCGCCAACAAACAGCCGCGTTCCTTCAGAGGCCATGTCTGCGGCCATTGTCTCCATATGGGACCGCAGTTCCCATTCTGTGAGCGGGCCGGGAACGGACAGCGGTGTTTCCGAACGGCAGTCCGGAGGGATGCTCGAAAACAGATCCTCAAGTGTGTCAACGCCGGGAAGTGTGGCGAGCATGGCGGTGATATCGGTTTCCGTATGGGGCAGATAGCGCATGTCTTACCTCCTTGTAAATATCATCCGGATGGGATCAGGGTCTTCAACGGCACTCTAGCGGTACGATCTGGCCGAATATCTGAAACGATTTCAACGGCGATCCGTTTTTTCCCTTCTGACAGCCAGATACGATCACCCGATGCCAGGTTACGATCCACCCTGACAAACCCGCAGCAGAGCCCTTTGGGCTTGAATCCGTCCGGCGCCGTTACCGATGCAATGGACACGATTTGCCCGGCCACACGATCGATGGCCATGTCAGTGGTACAGGTCAGGACCTGTCCGATGGGCGCGCCGGATGCATCTGAGACAACCGCTGTTTTAACATTGGCTATTTTTCGCGGGTTGAATCCGGCAAATGCAAACGTATACCGTGGATCCCCGTCCTTAAGCAAAAGGTCATCGCCAATAAACGATTTGGTGAACCGTGTTTTGTTATCGGTCCAGGGAAGCGCAAACTCCCACGGATGATGGATGAACGGCCAGTCACCGATGTCCTGATGTGAGAGAGGAAGTACCGCACCTGCACGCAAGGCGTCCCGCGCCCCCAGGCCGCACGGTAAAATTCCGTCTGCATCGCCGGCCTGGAGGAGCTGTTTCCAGAGTGTTTCCGTATCATCCGGCCTGCAGAAGAGTTCAAACCCGAACTCGCCGGTATACCCGGTACGGGATAAAAGCACCGGGATATTGCCTGCCAGGGTCACGTCTCCGAAACCGGCTGCTCCGGCGTTAAAATGACCCTTGAATGAAAAATACGGAAATTTTTCAAAAATGCCTTCCGGCAACAGACCGATGCGAGAGAGCATCTGTCCGGCACGAGGCCCCTGGATATCGATCTTACCAAATCCGCCGTCAAGCAGCCGGATCGCGCAGTCACCGTTGTCCTGCACCTGTTTCAGATGGGTTTCGATCACCGGCCCCATGCCGGCATTTACGCAGACCAGATACTGGCCCATGTCCACCTGAAAAAGGATGGCATCATCGATGAGGTGTCCCTGGGGGGTCAAAAAGGCGCCATAAATGCAGCGGCCTGGAACCAGAGGCGTTTTCTTTACACCGATACACCGGTCCAGGTCATTTGTGAATGCGGTCTGAAGCAGCGCGTGACTTCCCCTGCCCGCCACCTCAATCAGGCTCATGTGTCCGGTATCAAACAGGCCGGCAGCCTGAACAACACAAAGATGCTCAGCGCGTATACCGGCAGGATACCACAGCGGCATGTCAAAACCGGAAAAAGCCGCCATGTGCGCGCCGGCCGACTGATGCCAGTCATGCAGACGGGTTGTTTTCAGCGGTGTTTCCATGGGATCGCTCCCTTCTGAAGGTGATCAACTGTGGCGTTGAATAAACGCGATGTTACAGGACGTAGGGCACTTTCAAATTAAAGCCCTTATAGACGACAAACGATTCAACAGACTGGATATCTTCGACTGTGGCCAGCTCATGGGTATAAAATTCCAGCAGATTGAATTCATCATTTAACAGGATCATGACGATCATATCATACCGGCCGGTGACCACGCTTACGGATATCACCCCCCTGAGCCGGCTGATCTCTTCGCCTTTTTCAACAAGATTCACATGTCGGATATTGATCCCCGCCATGACCACCCGGTGATCTTTCATGGCATCCGGATCAATCACGCCCGCAATTTTCAAAACCCCTTCCTCCTCGAGCTTCCGTACACGGGATCGGATCGTGTTTTCTGTAACGCCCAGGGTGTCTGCTATTTTTTTGACCGGTACCCTGCTGTCTGTCAGCATCTTGATGATCGACACATTTAATCTGTCAAACTGCATGTCCGTTTCTCCTGGGATAATCCTGTTGAATTTTAAATTTAACGGCCATTGATTAAATTGTCAATTTCAAAACAATCAATTTATTAATTAATGAAAAATATTGACCTATTTTGATATATTTAATAATGTTGGCGTTTAAAACAGATGAAACAAACCCGTTTGTGACATACCGGTATTGACAGGGAGGGGAATGATGGAGACGCGGATGCTTGTTATTGGCGGAGGCCCCGGTGGATATGTTGCAGCGATCCGTGCTGCGCAGCTGGGTGCGTCGGTAACACTGGTTGAAAAACGCTGGTTAGGCGGCACCTGTCTGAACTGCGGGTGCATTCCCTCTAAATTGATGAAATCATCTGCCGATCTGTTTTCACACATACAGGCGGGCGCGGCTTCCGGTATTGCCCTGTCCGGCACTGTTCATCCGGATCTGTCAGCGCTTCAGGCACACAAACACCAGGTGATCAAGACGCAGATGAGCGGAATCCGTCAGCTGCTCGATCATCACCGCATCACCCTGGTATACGGACAGGCGACCCTAATCCGTTCAGGTGTTTGCCGGGTGGTTACAGCCGACGGCTCGGTTTCAGAGATTTGCTGGGACAAGCTCATCATCGCTGCAGGCAGTGTGCCCCTGCCGCTTCCGGATATCCCCTTTGACGGACACCGGATCCTTTCCAGCACCCATGCGCTGGCGCTTGAATCCGTACCGGCGTCTATGGCCATTATCGGCGCCGGTGTGGTCGGATGCGAATTTGCGTCCATTTTTCAGGCACTGGGTACGCAGATCACCCTGATTGAAAAGCAGGATACCCTGCTTCCCCTGCCCGGTATGGACACCGGTGTGATCAAAACCCTGACACGGGAAATGAAAAAACGGAAAATCACCCTCTTCACCGGCACCACGGTGGCCGCCTGTGATAGATCTGATGAAAGCGTAACCCTGCGCCTCCATAAAACCGGGACAGAAAAAGCAGAGACCCTTGACGCACAGCACCTGCTTGTCAGCATTGGCCGTTTGCCGGCAACAGACGGACTGGATGCGGGCTGTATTGGCCTTGAAACCGATGAAAGAGGATGGATTATCGTTGATGAAACAATGAAAACTTCCGTGGACGGGGTATATGCCATTGGCGATATCACAGGGCCGTCGCGGCATATGCTGGCGCATGTGGCATCTGCAGAGGGAGACATTGCAGCGGCAAATGCCATGGGCGCAAACCAGACCATGGATTATTCAGCTGTCCCAGGATGTGTGTTTTCAACTCCTGAAATCGGTTACGCAGGTCACACCCTTGAAACCGCCGAACGCGCCGGGATCCGGGCGTCAGCAGAGACCGTTTTTTTCCGGACCATCGGAAAAGCCCATGTGATCGGCGCCATCTCCGGACAGGCGACCCTGGTGCGCGAAACCGAATCTGACCGTGTCATCGGTGTGCATATCATCGGCCCCCAGGCTGCTGAACTTATCGCAGAGGGTGTCGTGGCCATCCGCAACCGCTTAACCGTGAAAGCGATCATGAACACCCTGCATGCGCATCCGACATTATCTGAAATCATGGGGGAAACGGCCATGAAGCTAAGTGGGCGGCCGCTTCACGGATAAGGTTTTATTCACGACAGCAGACGACACGGTCGGTGCTGATGCGGTGAAGGACCGTGAGTCAGGCCATGCGGATCTGCCGGTGGTGTTCAGTGGCGCTCGTATCACGGCTTGCATTCCCCCTTTTTTTTTGTCACTATGCTGACCCTATGAACTACAACACATTCAAACAGGGCTCCACGCTCTCCATGGAGCGTATCTGCCGGGCCATCTATCAGCAGCACGGGGATACCATCAAGGTCAAGAAGGAAGCCGTTGCGGTACGGAATCTGATCACCATCCTGAACACCGTCCTTGACTTCAGTATCCGGACCAGTTTTGACGCCATGAGTCTGCGGGATCTGAGCAAAGCCTCGGGGCTGAGCATGGGTGCCTTGTATTCGTATTTCTCCAGTAAAAACGAGCTGCTGGACATGATCCAGACCCAGGGCCGGGAAATCGGTGTGGGGATTATTGAAGCCGCGATCGCAAACGACGCGGATCCTGCATCCAAGCTTCGGACAGCGGTACGGTATCATTTGTACCTCAGTGAAATGATGCAAAAATGGTTTTATTTTTCGTATATGGAATCAAAAAACCTGAACCGGACTGCCCAGAAAAAGTCCATACAGGCGGAGCTGTATACGGAACAGATTTTCATTGATATCCTTGAGGAGGGCGCGGCCTGTGGCCGTTTTCGCCTTATCCATGCCACGCTGACCGCGTCCATCATCAAAGCCATGCTGCAAGACTGGTATTTGAAGCGCTGGAAATACAAACGGCGAAACATCACCGTTGATCAGTACGCAGATTTTGTCATTGATTTTATCGACGCAGCTATTCTTGCAGTCTGATACGCTCAGGTATTCAGGTGGCCTGTATTTCCCGGGCGATTGTTTAAATAAACAATCACCGCACCGCTTTTGGATTTGACCCGCTTTTCCCACTTCAAATCCAGTACAATCCCGTGTCGCTTCAAATCCTGCAAGCGTTTTTCCACCACATCCGGCAGGACAGCGCGTCCCTCTGAATGAATCCCCTTTCCCACAATAATCCGGAGCGTAAACAAACCGCGGCTGTGAGCGGAGCGGACAAAGGATTCGATTCTGAGATCCGCTTTCATGGCGGTAAAACCGTGAAGATCGATCTCAAGCTCCGGGCCGGGAAATCGTTTGAGCAGTTGCTGTCTTGAGATCCGCCCGTTTTTTTCCGGACGCCCCTCGTTTTTGCTTTTCAACAGCTGTGCGCGGGATTTGCCTTTGAGATGGGTCTCGAGCAGTTCCGAGAACAAGTGCTGTTCCGCTGGTGCCGTATTTTTTTGCGCAGCCCTGTCAAGCAGCTGCAGGGTTTCCTCAAAATTGTCATCAAGGATCATCAGCCCGTGTCGGTTGCGTCGAGGGGGCACGGGTGCTTTTCCTGAAACACCAGACGATGTTTGTTTGTGTGTGCCGTTTACCGGTGCAATATACTTTTCGGTGCGCGCATTCCGAAAGGTTTCGTCTGACAGCAGGCGTTCAAGGTCTGAAACCGGCGGAAGCACAGGAATGCCATGGCGGTTTTTTGCTGGCAATCCCCTCTTTTTTTTCTGTTTTACCGGTGTGCTGCGAGAAGATTTACGGCGTTGTTCAGCGGGATTCGATTGAGACGAAACCGGCATTGCGTCTGCGCCGAGAAACGCCCTTTCAATGTCAGTATCAGACGTTAGAACCCGGATTTTTTTGCGATCCGGAGGGATGGGCGGTGTTTTTTTTCTTTTTTGCCTGCCTGACACGGGTGCTACCGGCGGTTGTGCCGTCCGGACAGACCTTGCCGTCGAAGGGCCGGTATCCATTTCACCTGTCAGGGACAGCGTTCCCTTCCCTGATGGATGCGTCGGCGGTCCGTCCGGGTCTGTCCAGGCAGACATTGGTTTTGATTCTGCTTCATGCGTATTTCTGATGAGCAGCTTTTTCAGGTCAGACAGCAGGTGTTTCATGACAGCTCAGCAGATGCCTCCGTTCACGCCGATCACCTGACCGGTAATATACGCGGATTCTGGCTGACAGAGGAAATTAACCGTATGGGCAACATCCTCCGGCGTTCCGAACCGTCCGCAGGGAATCGATGCGAGGATCGCCTCATTCTGCAGATCCGTTGTCATATCGGTTTCGATAAAACCGGGCGCCACGGCATTCACGGTAATGGCCCGGGACGCAAGTTCCCGTGCGAGTGCCCGCGTCGCGCCGATAAGCCCGGCTTTGGATGCCGAATAGTTGACCTGCCCGGGTACGCCCACAACGCCAGATGCGGATGTGATGGTAACGATCCGGCCATACCGCTGCCTGAGCATCTGTTTGACCACCGGACGCGTCACATTATAAAAGCCGGTTAAATTAATATCCATCACCTGCTGCCAAGCGGCTTCCTTCATCATGGCAAGGAGACCGTCTTTACGAATACCGGCATTGTTCACCAGCACATGCAAGGGATCTTTCGATGCAAAAACGGTTTTCAGCGCAGCGTCGCATGCCTGAAAGTCCGCAACATCAAAGGGCAGCAATTCAGCTAAACCCCCGCTTTTAACAATGGCATCCCGTGTTTCAGCGGCTGCGGTTTGATTTGAGTGATAATTGATGATAATGTGAAAACCCGATTGTGCGAGACCCATCGCAATGGCGCGGCCAATACCGCGACCTGCGCCGGTTACAAGTGCATTTGCCATAGCCTGATCCTTTCCGCTTGCTGCACGGTATGTACGGATACCCCGCGTGAGAGACGCCATCCGGGCAGCAGCACCATCCTGTATTGAGTGAGATCCATGGAAACTATATATATCAGTCGATCGCAAAAAAAAAGAGACGCCGAAAACCGCCAGAAGCTCGGTGAAAAACTGGCAGCACTGTCTGAAGAACAGCTAAAGCGGTTTCACCTGCCCGATGAACTCAGTGAAGCGCTGCGTGAAGCCAGAATGATCAAAAGCCATGGCGCCAGACGACGGCAGATGCAGCGTATCGGAAACCTGATGCGGTCTGTTGATCCTGAACCGATACAGTCGATGATGGATCAGGTGGATCATCTCACTGTCAGCCGCCGATCATCTTTTCACCAACTCGAACATTGGCGCGACCAACTGATTGCCCATCATCCAGGAACGTTGAACACCATTGCCGAATCCTATCCGGGCGTGGATTTTCAGTACGTGAGGCAGCTCATTCGCAATGCCGCAAAGGAAAAAAAACAACGCAAGACGCCAAAATCTGCTCGCCTTCTATTTCAATACCTGCGCGAGCTGACCGAAAAAACGTCCCCTCATGACATCATAGAATAATTGAATACGCTACCAGAACCCCTTCATTTTTCAAGCAATTATGAGAAAAAATTCTTGATAATTCCATCATGACTATGCTTATTAAACGATATGCGTTATTGCTCTACATGCTGATTTTTTTTATAAGAAGGTATTTATTTCATGTGGCGACGGGTACGTGTTTTTGTATATTTCACAGTCGTCTTTTTTTGTTTTGGCCTCGGGGGGGCTGGTCTTTCCGACTTTATCCTGTCCGTTCTCCGTGCTGTTGTCCCCTGTTTTTTCCCATCCAGACCGTCCTATCATCCGGCATATCCCGCCCTGCTCATTGCAGGTATCACCGGACTCGGCATCGCCAGCTGGAAGATTGTCCACTGGCGCAGGTCTGAAAAGACGCAAGCCAAGCATCTGAAAAGTGAACAAACACCGGTTGATGACACGGGACTACGTGATCAGCTGAAAGTAGCAAAATTTTTTCTGGATCTGTATAAAAAACAGATTCAACCGGATGAGGGCGCTGCGTGTAACCTCATTCCCATCGGGTCTCCCGAGCACGGCAAAACCCAGACCTTTGAACTCCGCATCCGGCAAAAAGGCGAATGGTCCACCCGCAGGCTCTCCCTCGGTCGTATTGGGGATAATTCAAAAAGTCGAAGCAAGTGCTATTACGTCATCTATGATGATCACCTGGTGATCAAACTGCCCAAAAAACCCATTACTGACATCAATGAATATTTTAGACTGATCTATCAGGACAGAGAGATCGCAAGACAGCTGCATCCCATCAAGAGCATTATCCCAACGGTTTCCACCCTTCTTTCCAAGGTGCATTCATTTTACCATGTGGATGGCACGGCGAAAGACGTGATCGAAAAAAAATATATTGAATGGATACGCTTTTCTCCGGAACAACATCATCATCTGAAGATAGAATCGTCTTTTGTTTTCTTTATGGAGCTTTCTCAATACTATTTCCTTGGATATGTGGTTGATCTGCTGCACCGTTCTGACGCATCACTGATCCAACGGCTGGCGAAAAATCCGGATACCCTCTGGAATATCAATCAATTTGAGGATCAGTTCGGCGCCGAATACACCGATATCTGGCATGATCTGCAAGATCTTTTTTCGCAGTTCCAGCAGGCGGTGCAGTCGGTGGAACTTCAAAAAAATATCACTTTCACTATCCCACCGAATAAACTGCAACACTGGTTTCAACTTTTGATTTCCCGGACTCCGATAGAAACACCGGCTGAAATACCTGAAGCCACCTTCTCGGCACACTTCACACCGGTTTTTAATGCATTTTCAAACAAACACAAACACTTGATAGACACTTACACCGATCGGGTCATTCAGAAGAGCAGGGAAATTTCCTTTGTCCGTAATCGTCCCAAAATGGCCGCCATCATCACCAATCTCATGGATCTGCTGGTTGAAATGGGTGAAAAGCATGTTGCCATGCGTGACCTGAAACCGGACAACCTGATCATCATCGGCGATCCGGAAGATTATCCGGGTTTTCTCCTCCGCCCGGAAGACTTCAGCATCGGTATCATCGATCTGGAAACCGCTGTGATCACCCGCGTGGCATTCGGAGAAGAAATCAAACAGCCAAAGCTCGGGGGGACCCCCTTTTATGCAACGCCCAGCCATCTGATGCTCAATTCCATGCTTCGCTCGTATTACACGGATCTTGAAGTCATCCTCCGCATGCAGGACTGGTTTGCCATGATCGGCATCATCTTCCGCATCATTACCAGCGAACATGTATTTATTCAGACGTCAAGGGAACTGCCGAAACTGCAGCATCAGATATTAAAGGGACACGGCCGCCCAGAAGCAATCCGGTATGTCAATTCCATTTTTTGGCCCCATGCGAAAGCAGAGCTGACAAATCGGACCGATACGTTCAAGTCCCTCCTGGAAGCAGTCTGTGTACCGCTTAGCCTAAAGGTTGCCAGCAAACTGGAATTAGAAATATTTCAATCGTTAAAAATACTGAGCAATGAAATAAAACAGCGTATCAACACACAGCAAATTTTTCGAAATTCATCTGTAAACGCATATCTGCTCAAATCATCGGTAAACGAATTGAAGCACTGGCAGAACAGACACGCGGACAAACTCAGCCAACATCCCCAGGCTTCTCTTTTTTTGGATCGCCTGGTTATGTTAAAAGAAAAAGAAGGGATCTGGAAACAGCGTATCGCTAGGCTCAGGCAGAATTATCGGGTGTTGACCGCGTATGAGCTGATGTTCCTACTCTTTGATGTGGTTTCACGGCATATGGATATTCCCAGCGAAAAGACGTATCATGAAAAAAACGCGAAACAGACAGACGAATAAACCTGTCTTCCGGCACCGTGCATCACGGACGGGAATACAGCCGGCTGAACGGGTCCGTCAAATGGGTGTCATATGATTAGAATTGATGCTGCCGGAATAACGGATACAGGACACGTCAGGGAACGGAACGAAGATGATCTGGTCATTGACGACCGGTTGGGTCTGTACGCTGTAGCGGATGGTATCGGCGGACGAAAAGGCGGACATCTGGCCAGCAGTCTGGCGGTCGACACTGTGAAATCAGCGTTAACCCGGTCCCTTTCAGGAACGGACGCATCCAAGCGGATTGATTATGATGACACCCTCAGCCCTGAGGCCAACCTGGTGAATGCAGCATTTCATGAAGCAAACGGTATTGTCAATGAACGTGCCGAGGAATCCGAGAGCCGCAAAGGCATGGGAACAACGCTTTCCGCAATCTATTTTACCGATTCCACCTTTATTGCCGTGAATGTTGGTGATAGCCCTATTTACCGCATTCATAATGGGGATATTGACCTGATTTCCACACCACACCTCTACTATGATCCGTCTCCAAACGGACGAAAAGAACCCTATCTGACCCGGGGCATCGGTATCAAGGCGCATGTCCAGGCTGACATCTGTGAAATGCAGTGCTTTGAAAACGATATTTTTATTATTTGCTCAGACGGGCTTTCATCAAAAGTGACGTCAGCTGAAATCCATGATATTGTCATCCGAGAAAATTCGGAATCCGCCTGCCGCACGCTGGTCACGCTGGCAAACAACCGGGGCGGTGAAGACAATATCACATTGATCGTATTAAAAGTCACGCAAGTGAATATACGGCAAAGCAAAGTCATCCGTTTAATTTCAACGGTTTTCGATATTTTCAAGTCAACTTCACGATAAAGCATCATTTAGGAGAAGGATGCGATAAATGCCCACACTGACATTAATGTTCAAAAAAAACGAGATTAAAACCTACCGGCTGGAGAAAGGTCAATCCATCAGCATTGGTCGTCGTGAAACCAACGACGTGGTGATTGCCAGCCTTGTCATTTCAGGCGACCATGCGCGAATTGACGCCATGACTGACGGTTACCTGCTAACAGACCTCCAGAGCAAGAACGGGACCTATGTAAACAACCAGCCGATCGCCTACCATCGCCTAAAACATGGAGATATCATTACCATCGGAAAGCATTCGCTGAAATTTGCCTACGCAGAAGATGAAGCGCGTCCGGATGATACCGAAGTCGGCATGGACCGAACCATGATCATGGATACGGACCGTTTTCATCAACACGGGCTGCCGTTAGACCTTCCAATGAAACACCTGCCAAAGCGCCAGCCGGTGGGAACCCTATCCTTTGTTGCCGGTGGCAACGGCACCATCAACCTGACCAAAAAGATGACCACGGTTGGGCGAGATCCAAGCAATGATATCCTGGTGCCCGGGCTTTTTATCGGAAAAACAGCCTTCACCATCAGTAAGACGCCGAAAGACGAGTACGTTTTAAGTTTTGTGGGGGGATTCGTACACCCCCGGGTGAACGACACCGTGGTAAAAGAATCGATCAAGCTAAAGGAGTTTGACGCAATCCGCATCGGCAGTGTAGAAATGCAATTTTTTTATCAGAAATAAGCCTACTCGATCATGGAGCTGACTTCATAACCGAGTATTTTCTGAACAACAGGGTTGATGACATCCCATTTATACCACATGTAGCCGATAATGATCAGGATCAGTATATAGCGCCTGATGATATGGGTAAGCTGCCAGACAAAAATGGTATTTTCCTTGTAAATTTCCCACCGGGAACGCGCCGGTTTCAGCCTTGCATCGACAGTTGACCGGATGCCTTCCATGCGTGAATTGGCGCGACGTTCGTAGCCTGCCAAGACCTCACGAATCTGATCCAACTTTTTCCATATGGGATGTGGTTCTTTCACTGGTCCTGCAATATTTGCTGTGGAATCGTCCATGAACGCTTCTGAAAAATATTCGTCAGCCGCTTTTTCTTCATCCGTTTCAGTTGGCATGAGTTCAGGATGTGCCTTATAATATTTGTCAAAAATGACTTCGCACTGGATACAGACCCTCGCGTCAATACGGTTTCTGTGGCCGCAGACAGGACAGTCAACCCGTTCATTAACAGATGAAGGCGTTTTATTTGCTTCAGGAGCCGCTGGAAGATGCGTCGTACTGTCCGTAGGCGCCGACACCGCATCGACGGGGGTCGCAGCCATGGCTTTTGTCGGTTCCTGCTGTGGTTTTTTCAGCGGAATTTTCATTTCCCGAAGCGTGGCGATGGATTTTTTATGCTTTAACCCCGCCGCTGTTCTCAGATCATCGACCGCGTTGAGTTTATCACCGATTTTCAAGAGGGACAATGCGCGCCCGTAATAGGCAGAGGCGAGCTCAGGATGATGCTTAATGACAGTCTCAAATGTTTCCATAGCCGCCTGATATTCCCCTTTTTTGTACAGCATGCCGGCTTTTTTGAGCATCGCTGCGCCTATTGCTGTACCCTGTTTTTGCGTGCAGTTCTGATGAATAAGCGTGCTTTTGCAGTATTCACAGACCGTCATGTCATCGGGGATCACCAGGGTACAATAGGGGCATTCTTTCATCAAATAAGCCTTTCAACGCTAGAACAGTGCCATTACATTCTGCCGAATCTGTTCTCTTTCTTCGCTTTCGACAGCTTTTTCAAGGGGAATCAGCGCTTGCGCGGCGTATTCAATCCATAGGTTGCGTCCATCATCTGAACGAAATATGATGCGTGTATCTGACGTAGTCCATCTGAAAAAAGGAGTGGTTTCGCCTGAAGATGCGTCAGTTTCCGGTTCGCCATATTTTCTTTTCAGTACGGTCACCAGATTCCGGATATCGGCCATCTTATATCCTTTAAACAGATATCTGGCTCCGATCAACTGATTGTCGACAAACTGATAAATGAGATATCCCTTTTGATTGAATATCACCGGCCGGTAAACAATCCGATCGCCTGCGAACGATTCTGGATTCATTTTTTCAGATGAAAGAACGTTTATCTTAGACATTCCCCAGCGTACAGACCTGAAATGAGGCTGAACTGCGGTCTCTGCCAGAGAAGTGTTGCAGTAAAGGACTATATTGAAAAACATCATCAGGCAGAAAAATACAAACCGCCGTCTTACGCCGGATCGATCAGCCGGGTATTGTACTGGCATGCTGTCGGTGTGATATGAATCCGCAACTAAAAAAATAAGCCGCTCCCTGTAAAAAAAAACAGCTGAATAGTACCTACATCATCACGTGTTGTTCGTTATTGAAAGATCACTTTAAATAGAGAGAGACAGGCCTGTCAAACCAATATTTTCAAATAACGAAATGCGCATAAAAAAAAGGAGCATCGATGAAATCGACACCTCCTTTTTTTTACAAAACTGGTACCGAAGAGGAGACTTGAACTCCTACGCCTTACGGCACTAGATCCTAAGTCTAGCGTGTCTACCCATTCCACCACTTCGGCACGTGTGATATAAAAACGTCGACGTTTATATCTGCGACGGGTTCAAAGGTCAAGCGGAAACACGCGAGGCACTTATCTCAATACTCCTGGAATTCTCCCAGTGGACGCTTCCATGTATATTTTGCAGGTTTGACGACCAGCTTCTGATACGATTCGCTGACATTGTCACCGGTCACGGAAAACGGCAGGGACACAATAAATCCCACAAAGCCGAGCACTATGCCAACAGTACCGATGGGACGTGCAATCACAAGGTCGGCCAGCATATCAGATCCGGATCTGATTTCATCCTGGTATTTGTCATATGCAAGTGCTGAAGGAAGGGTTTGCAGAAACAGAAAGACAGTTAAGACGATCAACGCGATAGAATTACGTTTCATCCGGTTCATCAGGGGTCTCCTTTTCAGTTCGTTTGCCTTATTTTTAACTTCTTGTCGTAACTATAAAAAAAGTCCTGCCACCTGTCAAAAAAAAAACGACGAAACGAGTATATCACTGAAAACGGTGTGTATTTTTTAAATTGACTTGACAGATAAATTCTTTAAAATTAAGAAGATTAACAGAAAGTGTTTCAGACTGATGAAGTCACAGAGCCTGTTGGTGATGGGGGCACCTCAGTGTCACATCTTATTCTGCACGGTTTCCTGCCGTAACCTGGAGACAATTACCGCATGGGTTCAAATACTATTTTTCTGCTTGAATTGCTTGAATGGTTTGATGAAACCGGGGCGATGTTCGCTTATCGCCTGCCGGAATCCGGATCTGCTGAAATCAAATTTGGGGCACAATTGATCGTACGGGAAAGCCAGGCTGCGGTTTTTTATTATCAGGGAAAAGCGGTCGGTGCCTTTGGTCCCGGACGGCACACCCTGAAAACAGCCAACATTCCCCTGCTCAGCAAAATCATGGGTGCCCCGTGGGGCTTGAGCAGTCCGCTGCGCGCTGAAGTGTATTTTATTAATACGAAGACGTTTACGGATCTGAAGTGGGGTACCCGGGATCCGGTTGCGTTCAAAGACGCCGAGCTGGGACTGATCCGGTTGCGCGCCCACGGTAACTTCAATGTCCGGATCACCCAGCCCGTCCTGTTTATCAATAGTCTGACCGGCACCCAGCAGTCCTTTACACGTCAAGATATGGAAGCCTACCTGAACCGTGTGGTGGTCTCCCGTTTCAATGATTATATGGGAGAAACCATCGACTCCATACTGAATCTGCCCAGCCAGTATGATGAACTCTCAGCAGCGCTGATCAGTCGTATCACGGATGATTTTTCCCACTTCGGTATTTCCCTGACCCATCTCTACATCAACGCCATCACACCGCCATCCGAGGTTCAAAAAGCCATCGATGACCGCAGCCGGATGAATGCGATTGAAGACATGGATAAACTGATCAAGCTCAAAGCGGCCATGGCCATGGAAAAAGCCGCCTCATCAGAAAATACAGCAGGCGATGCCATAGGCATGGGCATGGGACTGATGCTCCCGGGTGTGCTGTCCAAACTTCAGGAACATTCATCATCTCCGATGGCCGGTCCTGGCGCACCACCGCGGCAGAGCTTCTGTCCGGAATGCGACAATCAGATCCCGGATTCCGCACGGTTCTGCCCCCAGTGCGGTCACCAGATCCTAATTATTCACCAGTGTAAGCACTGCGGAGAGAACCTGACCCCAACGGCCCGTTTCTGTTCCAATTGCGGTCAGCCTGCGGGTGAAGGGACAGATCCACCGGCACTGATCTGTATCCACTGTGGCAGTGAGAATCTACCCGGGGCCCTGTTCTGCAATCAGTGCGGAGACAAGATATCGACTTCATAATCGAACACCCGTGTCCCCAGTGCGCGGCACCGCTCAAGCTGGCGGAAACCCAGCGGTACATCACCTGTGACTTCTGCCGGGCATCCACCTATCTGTTTTTTGTGGCTGGCCAGCGGTTTGTCATACCCGGAAACCTGCCCCCTGAGGCGGATGCCGTGTTTGTCCCCTATTGGCGTTTCAAAGGGGTGTTCTATGCCTGCCTTGAGTCCGGGATATCGCATCGTTTTGTCGATTTAAGCCGAATTGGCATCGATCATACGGATCTTCCACATACCTTGGGGCTTCGCGGCCAGACGCAGGTGCTCAGGCTGGTGGATCCGGAGGCTGATCAGGTGACCTATCTCAAGGAAACCCTGACCGCCCGGTCGGTGATGGATGATTTCCAGAAACGATTGGAATTCAAAGCGTTCAAACAGTCCTTTTGGAAGGCCTACATCGGTGATACCCTCAGCCGCATCTTTCTCCCCTTTTATGGTGCTTCTGACCGGATAAACCGCCGCCGTCATCTCTATGACGGCATTCTCAACACGCCGTTGTTTCCCATCGAAAAAGAAACAGCAGATTATTTTTCAGACGTCCAAACCATCCGGCCACCAACAGGGGTTCGCTTTATTTCGGGAATCTGCCCGAACTGTGCTGCGGATCTGGAAAGCGACACCAATTCCCTGGTGCTCATCTGCAGATCCTGCCAGCATGTCTGGCAGCCTACAAAAAACGGTCTGATATCAATGAAATTCGGCATGCTGCCGGGGGGGAGCGACGACTCGACCTATCTGCCGATATGGCGTATCAAGGCAGATGTTTCCGAGATCTCCCTGTCAAGCGTTGGCGATTTTATGACCCTTGCCAACATGCCGGTGGTCCGGACGAAAAAAATGGACACCACCCCATTTTATTTTTGGTGCATCGGCGTCAAGTTACGGCCACCACACTTCATCAACACCAGCCTGCATATCAGCATGGCGCAGCCCCAGGAAGAAATCCTGCCAGTTCTGCCGGATAAGGCCGTCATCCATCCGGTCACCCTTCCCTTGTCTGAAGCCGTGGAATCTTTGAAGCTGATGCTCGCAACGGCCATGAAGCCCATACGAACATACGGCCCGCTGCTCGATGAGATCCGCATCACCCCGCGCAAGGTCCGTCTCGTGTATCTGCCGTTTCGTACCGGACATCACGATCTGATCAACGCGCCCTATCGTGTTTCCGTGAACCGGGCCATGCTCCATCATGCCCGAAACTTGTAGAAACGATTATTCGGGCAGCCGGCAGATGGTGTCATCGCACGGACAGCTGCCATCCACTTCATAGGCATAAATGATGCGAAACTCCATCTCTGCCCGCTGGGGTGAAATGAGAGGACAGTCTGCTGTTTTCATTAGTGCCTCCAGCGCCTGCCAATCAGGTATGGCGTCAAGGCCGGTGCCGATAAGATGCCCGGTTCTGCCGTCGAGCACATGGGCATCTTCCCCGTTTGTAACCACTGCGACCGGCACCTGAGCAGCAGACACGGTTCTGCCCATGGCCAGAACCGGTCGTTCACGTGTGACGATGGATCCAGGGGCATACTTGATCAGCATGGCGATGTTGCCATCCATGTGGATCAGAAAATCTAACTGGATGACCGCCTGTTTGGGGCCGGCACAAATACGGAGGGCCCGGCGAGGTTCAATGGCATCCCGGGGGTACGAAAGGGTTTCCACAAGCAGCCGGGCAATCTTCTGGCGGTACTGTTCATCGTGGGTGTCTTCAAGCGTCTCGCCGGTCAGATAATCACAGCAGTGTCCAAGTATCAGATGATGTCCCATGGTGTCGTCTCCTGTTTAGGCCGGTCGAGGTAAATACCGGCCGGTTACAGCACAAAACTATTCACTTTTTGATCAAAATTCAATAAGACCCAGACAACGCATAGGATCGGACCGATCAATCTCCATCAATTCGTCAACAGAAAAAGGGCCTATGAACCGCCAACCACCCAACGCCCCGGATGCTGAAACAAAATCCTTTCAGTCACCCGCCGTGCTGGCGCTTTCCATATGTCATTTTATCCACGATGTGTATACCAGTTTTCTGGCGCCCATGCTTCCCATGCTCATTGAATCAATCGGGATGTCCCTGACCGGCGCCGGATTTCTGGGAACTGTCATGCAACTTCCTGCCTTTTTCAACCCGGTCATCGGCAGATATGCAGATCGTTACGGGTATAAAAAACGCATCATTGCCGTGTCTCTTGTTCTCACATCCGTTTCCATGAGTTTTCTGGGATATGCATCGACGTACATGGCAGCCGTGGGCCTTGTACTGATCGCAGGTGTGGGAACCTCTCTTTTCCATGTGCCTGCACCGGTGCTCATTGCCCGGCATTCCGGCACCCGAACCGGAAAAGGCATGAGTTGGTTCATGACAGGCGGAGAAATGGCCCGTTTTCTCGGTCCCCTGACGGCAGTGTCCCTGGTCGGATATCTGGGGCTCACCGGGTATTATCCCGTATTGATTCCCGGGATATTAGCGGCTGTATGGCTTTTTTTTCTGACAGGCGGCCGGGAACAGGCACAGACCCGCCGTGTACAGGCGAGCCTGAAGCAGGCCTGGCACGAAAACCGGCACCTGTTAAAACCCCTCTCGGGGATTCTGGTGACCCGGGGCTTTATGCACGCAGCCATGGCCATGTTCTTGCCCGTCTACATTACCCGTACGGGGGGTACGCTCATGGATGGCGGCATTGCGCTGGCTGTGGTTGAAGGCGCCGGCGTGGCGGGAATTTTTGTCGCAGGCCCGTTCAGCGACCGATGGGGTCGCAAACAGACGCTTGCCGTCAGCCTGGTGCTGGCACCTTTTGCCATGATGGGATTTATCCTGACAGACGGCATGCTCAGATTCCCATTCATGCTGGTCACCGGTTTTTTTCTGCTATCGACAACGCCGGTGATGCTCGCCATGATCCAGCATCATGCAAAACACTATCCATCTGTCGCCAACGGCCTTTACATGATGCTTTCATTTATCGCGCGATCTGCAGTGCTGGTCATTGTGGGCCTGTTGTCCGATACCCTGGGTCTCGAAGTCACCTACCAGGCCTGTGCCGCTGCCGGCGTGCTCAGCCTTTATTTTCTTGCGAAACTCCCTAACACCCGTGACGAAGAACGTTGATCTTTTTCGGCGCTTCAGGCATGATAGAGACAGACAAACAGAACCCACCACCCGACACAACAGCAGGATAATATAGACCATGCGGACATTTTCTCAGACTGCGCTGCACCGTGCGACCGGTCCGGTGTCCGTTTTCCGCAAGGGGGCTGGCGCGCTCACAGGGACATACCTCTGTCTCTGCCTTTTCCTGGCCCCTGCCCACGCCAATGTGGATTCTCCGGCTGCTGACGATCTCAAGACCGTACTTGAACTTTTTGACAGGGCAGACTACCGAAACGCCTGTGAGATGCTCCAGGCCTTGTATCAGAATTTCCCCCAGGATCCGGAAATTAACTACTATTACGGGCGTGCAGCGTTTGAAATCAAGGACTATGAGACGGCCATGCGTGCCTATGAACGGGTGATCATACTGGATCCGGATGCAATGCATGCCAGGCTTGAGATGGCCCGAACCTGTTTTCAGATGGGCTCATTTTCCCAAGCAGAACAGCTATGTTATGGTATCCTCGCCGAAACACCCGCTCCGGAAACAGCCGAAACTGCCAGGCTTTTTCTCAAACGGATTCAGGATGACCGGAATCGACAGCATCTGAGCATGTCACTCTCTTTAGGAACGACCAATGACACGAATATCAACACATCCCCCATTGATGAGCGGATGTCCATCTCACAATTGAGTGACCTGCCGGGTGTCTCGGATGCATCCGTATCCGATATTTACGGATATGCGGATGTTCAGTTGGGGCATGATGTCCAGCTGGGCAACACCCCATTCAAATGGCATACCTCTGGAAGGACGTATCAATCCCGTTACAATGAAGACAGTGAGTTGGATATCAATTATTTTGAACTGTCCAGTGGTGTGAAGCATGATGCGTCGTTTGGTGAATGGCGGCTGCTTGCAACCGGAAACAAACTGTACCAGAATTCCAATCCGTATCTGGAGGCTGCAGGTCTCGGTGCCGGTCTCTTGTTCGGTCTTGGTCCCCGTCACTATCTGGAATCGGAATTTCTCGTCAAACACAAGAATTTTGAAGCATCCCGTGAAAAAGACGCGCTCTCGATTACGGCGGCAGTGGAAAACGAGCTGCTATTTAGTGGATTTGACTTCAAAACCGGTCTCGCCTATGAGTCCGAGTCTGCAGACATCGATGCACATTCGTTTTCCCGTGTGACGGGTAAATTTGCAGCTGGCCGAGCCCTTCCCTTTTCCCTGAATGCGTTTGGAGAATACCGCTACGAATTTACCGAATACCGGGACCGGGATGAACAACATGAAAGAAAACGGACCGAGCACAATCATCAACTGAGCGCAGGGATCGGCGCAGACCTGTTTTCCTCTGAAAACACCTCCCTGCAGATAGGTCTCATCTATACGTTCATGAAAAATTATGCGAACATTCCGCTATACGAGTATGAAAAAAATACGGTTCGCGGCTTCCTTACCCTGTCCTATTAGCTGATTTGAAAGGCCCGCGTTTCTGCTATTATGAACGGGTATTCAAAAAATGGTTGACAAAAAGATGGAATCGATTAAAGTACGCCCTGTTTGAAGATATGGGTCGTTAACTCAGTCGGTAGAGTAGCTGCCTTTTAAGCAGCGAGTCACTGGTTCGAGCCCAGTACGACCCACCATCAAAACAGTTCAGAGCCGGTCCTTCACTGGATCGGCTCTGTTCATTTCTGTACAACCTGCTTGCCGAGGGGGTAAAGAAACTGATAAACCTAGAAAATCGGACTTGATTTCGCAGCAGATCCGTAAAGTCCCCCTGCTTCTGAAGCAGCAATTATGCCAGTTCTTGATATCGTGAACCCATTTAACAGGCACGTTTTGTTCAATGGATGATGCACAGAAAAAAATTGATCTCTCACGGGATGTCCTGGTAAACTTAAGAAAAATTACCCAGGCGATCGATCTTCATTCCAAACAGCTGGTTCGCCATTACGGGCTAACCGGCCCTCAGCTGGTCCTGCTTGAAACCATCCGTGCCCGCAGCGGTATTTCCGTGACAGCATTGGCGCGTGCCACCAGTCTGAGCCAGGCAACTGTCACCAGTATCCTCAACCGCCTTGAAAAAAAAGGTTTCATTTTCAGAAAACGAAGCGAAACCGACAAGCGTCGCATGATGGTAGAACTCACGAAAGCGGGTGAATGCCTCCTTGAAAAAGCCCCTCCGCCCCTTCAGGAGACGTTTGTGGACCAGTTCGGGAGCCTTGAAAACTGGGAGCAGTCAATGATCCTCTCATCGCTCCAGCGGCTCGTGGTCATGATGGAGGCGCGTAAAATCGATGCATCCCCGATTCTGGCAACCGGCCCCATTGTGGAAACCGTTGATACCGGAGACCTGGCCCCCTAACGACTCTTATTTACTTTTCAATCTCACGCCAAACCGGTTTCAGGTATCAGGAAAACCAGATTTAACCGTCGCCATCTGATGTTTCCATGCCCTTGCTTGACATTCTTTTCAATTCAATATATTTAAAACCACACAACACCCTCGGTATTTCACTATTACCGTCGTGAAGAGCGCGAATACCGAATAGTTTAATTATTTTATTTTTATAGCATATTTTGAATGCTGTATGTTTTTTTTCGACTTTATACTGCGGTGTTTTCTTTTTATTGAACACTGCATATTTCTTCTTTTTTCGGACAAACATATTCACGCAGACAGGGTATGCCGCTCGCTCTTCCAAAACAGCCTTCAGGGAGTTTTTTATGACAGATGCCGGACTAGACTCACAGGCGTCATCGCATACGGAAACAGCAACACCTGTTATCGACGTCAAAGGCCTTGTCAAGGTGTTCGGATCGCATCCTGAAAAAGCAATCGACCTCTTGAATCAAGGCAAAACCAAACAAGAGATTTACGATCAGACCAAACAAAGTATCGGGGTTGCCAAGGCCTCTTTTGACGTGTACCGCGGAGAAATTCTGGTCATTATGGGACTGTCGGGCAGCGGGAAATCGACACTGGTCCGATGCCTGAACCGTCTGATCAATCCCACCGCAGGTGAGATTCGGATTGACGGTCAGTTGATCAATGATCTGCCGGCATCTGAACTCAGACAATTGCGGCAAAAAAAATTCGGCATGGTATTTCAGAACTTTGCCCTGTTTCCTCACCGGACAGTTGGAGACAATGCCGAATATGGTCTTGAAATTCAAGGGGTTACAAAACCCGAACGCCGTGAAATCGCCCTGCAGGTTCTTGAGCAGGTGGGACTGAAGGGATGGGAAGATGCCTACCCCAGACAGCTCAGCGGCGGCATGCAACAGCGTGTCGGCCTGGCACGGGCACTGGCCCTTGACCCGGATATCCTCCTCATGGATGAAGCGTTTAGCGCACTGGATCCGCTGATCCGGCGAGACATGCAGGACGAATTGTTAGAGCTTCAGGCCCGGATGCAGAAGACCATTGTGTTTATCAGTCATGATCTGGATGAAGCCCTGAAGCTCGGTGACCGTATTGTGCTCATGAAGGACGGGGCCGTGGTTCAGATCGGCACACCCGAGGAAATCCTCATTAACCCGGCCAACCGGTATGTAGAGAAATTTGTCGAAGACGTGGATATTTCAAAAGTCATTACCGCAGAAACCATCATGAAAAAATGCCGGACCATCGGTCATTTAAGAAATGACGGCCCGCGGTCCGCCTTGCGGAAAATGGATCAGGCAGACATTTCGCGGTTGTTTGTCTTGCGGAAAGACAGTACGCTTCAGGGTATTGTCACTGCAGAAGATGCGGCGGAAGCTGCTAAACGCGGTGAAAAAAATCTGGAACAAATCATTGAACGAAATATCAGCACCGTTGAAGAAACAACCCCCATCAACGAACTCTTTGACCTGTTAAAAGACCTGCCCTACCCACTTCCGGTAGTGACCCAGGATTACAAACTCCGCGGCATTATATCACGAAGCGGTCTGATTACTGCATTGGCTGATCGAGGAGGCAGCGCTTCATCATGACTTATATTCCCCGTATTCCCATCGGAAAATGGCTTGAAGCCCTGATCGACTATATGGTTGAGCATTATGCATTTCTAACCAACAGCATGGCGGATATGATCGAAAACCTGATCGATCTTCTGGTTGACGGCATGCTGCTGGCCCCTCCTCTGGTATTTATCGTCATTGCCACCTGTATCACCGGCTATATGACACGAAAAATTTCGCTCTCCCTTCTGACCTTTTTTGGCCTGATGCTGATCTGGAACATGAAACTCTGGGGCGCCACCATCGACACCCTGGCACTGGTGATCATATCGACCCTCATCGCCATCCTCATCGCCATTCCGCTGGGCATACTCGCCGCGCTGACCCAGTGGTTTTACCGCATCATCATGCCCATCCTCGACTTTATGCAAACCATGCCGGCCTTTGTTTATCTGATTCCGGCCATTCCGTTTTTCGGGCTGGGCAAGGTTTCGGCAATTTTTTCAACGGTTATTTTTTCCGTGCCCCCGGCCATCCGGCTCACCTGTCTGGGTATCAAGCAGGTGCCCAACGAACTGATTGAAGCCGCTGACGCCTTTGGATCAAGCAAGTGGCAGAAGCTGTTCAAACTTCAGCTGCCCCTTGCAAAGCAAACCATCATGGCCGGCATCAACCAAACGGTCATGCTGGCCCTTTCCATGGTGGTTGTGGCGGCCATGATCGGTGCCAAGGGCCTGGGCGGCGAAGTCTGGAAAGCGATTCAGCGTCTGCAGCCCGGAAAAGGATTTGAAGCCGGCTTTGGGATTGTGATTGTGGCCATCATCCTGGACCGGATTCTTCAGAAAGTGGGAAATGCCGGCAGCAAACCCTGACGATTTTGTTCCGGCTGATCCGTCACCCGCTCTAACACTGGCATTTTTTTAACACGGATATTTTTTCTAACAAAGGAGTCTTTCATGAAGCGTACGATCTTTACTCTGTCAGCCATCATGGTGATCTTCACTCTTGCAGCGGCAGCCCCTGCCCTTGCAAAAAACAAAAAAGGAAAAGTCAAACTGGCCTATGTGGAGTGGGCCTGTGCCACCGCCAGCACCCATGTGGTCAAAGCGGTGATTGAAACCCGCCTGGGATATGATGTGGAAGTGACCCCGGTTTCAGCCCCTGCCATGTATCAGGCCATTGCCGCAAAAGACCAGGACGGCATGACCGCTGCCTGGCTGCCCGTTACCCACGGAGACATGATCAACAAGTTCGGTGATAAACTCGTGGATCTCGGACCCAACTTTACCGGTGCACGCATCGGATGGGTTGTCCCCAGCTACGTCACCATTGACACCATTACGGAAATGCCGTCAGTTGCCGAAAAATTCAACGGAAAAATCATTGGGATCGATCCGGGTGCCGGACTGATGAAAAAGTCCGAAGTGGCCCTTAAGGAATACGGATTAACCGGCTATGAACTCATCGATTCCAGCGGTGCTGCCATGACCGCCTCGCTGGCCAACGCCTATCGCCGTAAGGACTGGGTGGTGGTCACCGGGTGGGTGCCGCACTGGAAATTTGCCGCCTTTGATCTCAAAATGCTCAAAGACCCGAAAAACGTTTTCGGCGACGCTGAAACCATTAATACCATTGTCCGTAAAGGCCTGAAAGAAGACATGCCGGATGTCTACCGTTTTCTTGACAACTTCTTCTGGACATCCGCCCAGATCGGTGCTGTTATGAAAATGAACAAGGATGATGATTCGGATGTGTATGAAAATGCGCTCAAGTGGGTCAAAGAAAACCCCGCTGTCGTGGATGCCTGGCTGAAGTAATTAAGGCATTCAGCCTATCCCGGATGGATCAAAGGGTCTCTGCGCTTGGCCGCAGAGACCCTTTTTTTCGGTTGTTCCATTAAGAAATTGACAAACCAACCGATCCATGCCATCAATAATTCTTTACACAAAAATAACCGGAGCGGTTGCCAGGGGTAACCGCTCCGGTCCAACATCTTGTTTGGGACATTCAACAGACGGTTTATGGAAAAAAGGAGTGAAATATGGAATTTTTACCGGTAAAACTCAATGTATTCAGTGGATTATGCTGGCTTGGCATCGTTTTGCTGTTCGTGGGAATTTCCAAAGGCATGGGCACCGCCGCAGGCGCCAACTTTTTCCTCAGCGGTATCCTCATCGGCTTCCCGGCATATCTGGGCGGCATTCTCTGGAAAAGTTTTCAGCCGAGTTCCGGCGGCCATTGATCCCTGCTGTCAGCATCACTAAGCGACAAAACGCCCTGATTTCGTTTCGATATCAGGGCGTTTTTGTATCTACTCCTTCTTCCCGTCCTGTTCCCGAAATCTCGTCTGCCATCCTGTGGCACAGCTGTCCGATCAGCCGGTTCAGCGCAGCCACCTGATCTGTGGTGACACCGGTATCCCTGAATCTTTCTATGAGCATAACTGACCTGGATATCTGGGGCAGGTCTTTGCCCGCCAGGGTTTGGGTCCATACGGCAGAGAGTCGTGCCTGGTCCGGAGACACCACTTCAAACCGGCGGATGGATATGGCAATGACCACCGCAGCAGGCGTTGGCGGATCAAACCCCATCATTGAGACATGGCAGTCCGGGAGCAGGGTCTGCAGATTCTCCGTGATCACGAGCTGGATGTTTTCTTCCAGGTTGCCTGCCCAGCGGTCATAGGCGGCAATATCAAGGGCGCCGTTGGCGTTTCGGGTCACCAGATTCGCCCGTTTCAGATAATCGGGAATACGAATGCGCTTTATACCAAGGGTGCAGGATCCGACTTTTTCGGTCAGGTTCTTCTGATGATGGGGTTCAGGAAAGCGAACCGGTGACAGACTGTAAAAAGCAGAATCCGGTGTCCGGGGCAGACACCCGATCCCACCTGTCAACCCGATTGCTGCAGCAAGCAGCGGTATCAAAAAAGAGCGGAGCGATGTCATGGTGCCGGTTCCTTTCCAAACAAGAGTGATTCCGGATGTCTGTTCACGTAATCTGAAAGTTCACGAATGGAACGCCCGGCCTTCTGGATCTCGATCAGGCTCTGGTTCAATTCCCTTATCAGCTCCGCATCCTGTCCCACGGTCCCCTCGATGGATTTCAGGGTAGCCTTCAGCTGATCAAGCGCGGTATCTGCGGAGTCCACAGTGTGCAGGATGCCGGGTATCAGCTGTTCATTGACCTGGGATGTGCTGGTTTTAACCTCACCAATGATTGTCTTCATTTCGTCAACAAACGCATCCATTTGTTGCCCGGTGACCCATTTTCGCACCGCGGAAAGGGTGAGCTTTGTATCTTCCGCGATCTCGGATACAGGCAGGTTTTCGAGAGTATCAAGGAACCGGGTCAGCCGCGTGAGAATCTCTTGTTCCGTCGTCGGGATGGTGGGAAACACCGGATAGCGACCCCGCCGGTTGACAGTTGCCGGCGCTGCATTGGGAAACATCCCCAGGGCGATATAGAGCTGGCCGGTGAGCAGCATACCGCTGCGGAGCTGGGCACGGAACCCCTTTTTCACCAGGGTATCCATTATCTGAAGGTCAGGCCCCGGCGGGCGGCTATCCTGTGGCAGGTTAATCCGTGACTGATCAATTCCGATCAGCACCGGTATCTGGAACGCGAGGGATTCCGGATCAAATTCCAGGCGATAGTCGATCACCTCTCCCACCTGTATACCGTTCAACTCCACCGGTGCGCCCACCGACAGGCCATGGATGGATTCGTCAAAAAACAGGACATAATAGGTCTCCTTCTTTAACCCGGGTTGCGAGATCCCTTCCTTGTCCGCATAAAGTTTGAACAGGTGGCCTTCGGGTGCCGGCGTGCTTTCTCCAAGATTGACTGGGGTTTCAAATGCGATGCCGCCCATGAAAAGGCTGATCAGAGATTCGGTACGAACCTGAACACCGGCAGTATCCATACGCAAATCCACGCCGCCGGCATTGTAAAATCGGGTGTGCTGCTGAACCTGCCGGTGATGCGGCGCGTTGATGAAGATGCGAATATCCACCGCTGATCCGGATGCATCAAATCCATAGCCTACCACCTGACCCACGGGTATCTGGCGATAATAGACCGGTGCACCCACCTCGAGGGATCCGAGTGTCTCGGCCTTTAACAGATAATACCGCCCTTCTGTATCCAGCGTGACAACCGGCGGTTCTTCCAATCCAGTAAACGACCGGATGGGGTCCCCATTTTTCCCTGGATCCACGGCAATATACCCGCCTGAAAGCAGGGTGCTGAAACCGCTGATCTGCACACCGGTGATCCGCGGTCGAACCACCCAGAACTGGGTATGGGTGTTTAGATAGGCCGCTAACCGGCGCTCGATGGATGCAACCACTTCAACACGGGAAGAGATCGGATCCAGATGGATCTGCAGCACCTTGCCGATTTCTACATTTTTATATTTGATCGGGGTCTTCCCTGCTTCGAGCCCTTCAGCGGATTCAAAGCTAAGGGTGATGGTCAGTCCCTTGTTCTGCCAGGCGTTATAGGCAAGGCTGACAGCAATGATCAGTGCGGCAATGGGAATCAGCCAGAACAGTGAAAACCGTTCACGCGGTCGGGTGTCTGCTGTCAGGAGGTCAGGTGAGCTCATGGTGAATCCTTTTCCGCTGCATCCCAGATTAACCGGGGGTCAAAGCAGTGCGTGGCCCGCATGGTCAGGATGACGACAAGGGTAAAGTAGATCGCTCCGGGCCCAATTTCCACAGAGACCAGACCGCCTGCCTGAACCAGCGCGAGCATAACCGTGATCACGAACACATCCACCATGGACCATCGTCCGACCCGCTCAACCAGCTGAAACAGCCGTGTCCGTTCGACCGGCCGCCAGGCGGACCGCCGGTGGATGGAAATCAGCAGTCCGGTGAGGGAGACCAGCTTGAACAGCGGCACGAGAATACTGGCAATAAAAATAACCGCTGCGATAAACCAGAGTCCCTCAGCCATGAAATAGGCGACGCCGCTGAGAATGGTATCCGTCTCTACCTGGCCCAACGAGGTAATCCGCGTCATGGGAAAGAGGTTTGCCGGTATATACAAAATGGCTGCCGCAAGCAGATACGCCCCGGTTTTTGAGAGGCTTTCCGGAATTCTGAACATCAGTTTTTCACCGCATCTCGGGCAGATCAGCTCTGTATCAGCACGGGTCGATGTCGGCGGCAGGCAGGCAAGATGGCAGGTTTGACAGTAAAGGGATTGATGGGGTTTGTTTCTGCGTTCATACAGGAACCGGTTCATGGCTGATGCTCCAGGTAAGCCCATATATCATCGGGTTCATGACCCCACAGGAGGATGAGCAGCATACCCATGGCGCCGCCCAGTAAATACAGCCCGGCGCCCGGTGCCACATCCGCGAGATCCGCCAGTTTTACCACAGCGACCAAAACGCCGAGCAGAAAAATATCGATCATGCTCCATTCCCTGATGTGAACCACAAAGCGGTAAATCGTCCTGCAGTGGGGTAATCCGGTACCAAAGCGGAGCACCCAGAACACATAGACCAGCCCTGCCATTTCAACGAGCGGAAATGCCATCAGGGGAAACAGCACCAGTATTCCGAAAAGATTCCCGCCTGTTGTAAATACGGATATCACGGCAGACACCACCGATGCCGCTAGCCGTCGCCCTTCAATGGATAATTCCAGAAACGGGCTGACAACCCCCAGGATCAGCAGCAACAGCCCGGCAGCAGACACGGCAGCAAGCGCATCCATGGACAGCCGGCTTTTTCTGACAAGGCGGCTGCGGCATCGGCAGCAGATGGCCACGTCCCGGCTTGAAATCTCAGGGCAATTCTGCAATAACCCGCAATACGGGCAGGCCATAGGGATCATGGCGTGCTGCGGATCGGTCTGTGCTGCGGAATTAAGTATCATGGGCGATTTTCCATTCCTGCCGCCAGCCGGTGCGCTGCCTTGCAGCTGAGGGATGCAAAGCAGCCGACGGGCGGTATGACTACTATACTGATTTAGAACATTTCAGATCATTTATCAACAGGTTCTGGCAAGGCACGTGTGAACGCATGCAGATAAAAGACGTTGAACCCGACAGCTGTCCTCAAGCCTGTCCTGGATGCGCCCACCGGGAGCTGACCCTGACGGAAAGCCTGGTCCAGAAAGAAACGTTTCTCAAACGGGCACTGGCCGCCTGGTCAGACCGGATCGCGCCCATCTGTTATATACCGGAGACGGCACATGGCGGTTATCGCAGGGATATTTCCCTGACCACCCACTGGGATCTTCTCCACGGCTGGCAGATGGGTCTTATAAAAAAGAACATATTTATCCCCATTTCCCGGTGTCCGGTGCATGCACCGGCGGTCACCCGAACCTGGCTGTATCTGGCAGACAAGCTCCCGTCTCCGGATCAGGGATTTCCCATGGTCTTCTATATCCAGACCGGCAGACAAGTGGTGTTGGTGGTAAAACGCCGGTCTGTGCCCGATTCCGTACGCGCGGTCATTCGTGCGTGTGCAGCAGAACTGATGAAAACCGGACTGATTGACGGGCTCTGGATTCACTGTTTCCCTTCTGCCGGTAAACGGATCACCACAAAACCGGGATGGTCGTGTTTTGGCCTACCGTGGTCTTACGATGCAGACGGATTCAGATATGGCCCCATAACCTTTCGGCAGCAGGTGCCGTCACTCCACACCCAGTCACTGGATGCTGCCGAGCAGTTTCTTTCCCCTGATGCCGGATCCCTTGTCATTGATCTTTATTGCGGTGCCGGCACATCACTCAGACGGTGGCAGAACAAAGGGGCGACGGCGGTGGGTGCGGAGCAAAACGGAGAAGCGGTGGCCTGTGCAACCCGCAATGCACCAGAAGCAATTGTCTACCAGGGCGCCTGCGCCCAGCGGCTTCCCCAGCTTGCAGACGCGGTCAAAAACAGGGGAACATCAAAACGGCTGCTCTATATGAATCCGCCCCGGACCGGACTGGAGCCCGCTGTTGTTCAGTGGATCCTCGATGTCTACCGCCCGATACGATCCGCCTACCTGTCCTGCAGTGCCGGCACCCTTTGCCGGGATCTGAATCTGTTGACAGCACACGGCTGTCAGGTGACATCCATTATCCCGTATGATTTTTTTCCCCGTACCCATCATGTGGAAACGCTGGTGCTTTATACGTTTGCACCCGTTTAATCTCTTGGTATTCAAGTAAAATGGTCAGTTATCAGCCCCCCTTGTGACAACAGCAACTTAAAAATTTTCCATCGCTTTTTTGAGCGCCTTATAAAAAGTCTCTTGTTCTTCCTCTGAAAAACGGGTCATCATCTCCCGAGTTAAATTCAGATGATAAGTGTGGTGCATTTTGAAGATATCGTACCCTTTGTCCGTTAACTCAATCATGTAAGATCTTCTATCTGTTTTATGCGGAACCCGGCGCAGCAATGTCTTTTCTTCTAAGCGATCAATACTCACCGTTAGCGTACCTGTCGTTACCCCAAGTTTGTCGGCAAGTTTTCGCATTTTTATGGCACCTTCATAACCGACGATCTCGATGGTGTGATTCTGCGCTGTAGTCAGTCCACTATCCTTTACAACCCCTTCCTCCCATGTAGAAAGTTTTTCGTAAAATTCAATGATTGTTTTCGACAGTTCTTCCACATCCATAGTCTCTCCTACCTAGGTAAACAGCTGACACCAGTTTCACCTGACATCAGACATCCGCAAAAAACTTGATCAACAAATATCTTGACAATCAAATAAAAATCAGACATCGTAGCGCAGTAAAGATTTTGGTATTCATTCAAACATAATTTAAAAATTCTTCAAGAGGTAAATCATGATTGGCCGCCATTCAGATTTAACTGTGTATAAAGAGCTTGTTCGCTCAAAAGATTTTATCAAGGTCGCTTTCGGAACATTGCTCATCCCCACGTCTTTCCTTTTTCCACAAAAAAACGTGATACCCCATCTGAACTTGGGATTTTTTGACATCCTCCTTTTGCTATCGATTGCAGTCAATGGTCTACCCATAATCATTGCAGCAGTACAGGGGATACTAAAAAAGAAAATCAATGTCGATGAGCTAGTCAGTATCGCCATCATCGCCTGTGTTATCAACAAAAATTACCTTGAAGGGGCGGTTGTCAGCACAATCATGGTTATTGGGGCACTCATTGAAGAAGCCGTAAGTGAAACTGCGAGGCATGCTATTCGTAAGCTCATTGAAGTTACTCCCGACACAGCAATCATCGAAAAAAATGGAAAGGAAGTTGAAATAGAGGTAAAAGCAGTAGAAACAGGAGATATCTTAATCTTCAGGGCTGGAAATACGATAGCTGTAGATGGCACAGTTATCGAAGGAATGGGCGCTGTTGATGAATCATCCATCACAGGTGAATCCCTTCTGGTCGATAAGCAGGTGGGTGATGAGATATTTGCCGGGACACTCTGCAAGGATGGTTTTGTCAAAATTCGGGCAGATCGAGTCGGAAAAGATTCAACCATTGGCAGAATTATAGAAATTGTTAAGCAAGCGGAACAACAGAAGACCCATAGCGGTAAAATTGTTGACACCTATGCCGTATGGTTCACCCCCGTTATACTTTCAGCTGCGCTGCTCACATTTTTTTTCACCCAAGATATTACCCGCGCCATCACTGTTCTCATCGTGGGATGTCCCTGTTCGTTCCTGCTTGCAAGTCCTGTGACCACAGTTGCGGCCATCGGCAAAGCTGCGCAGTTGGGGATAATGATCAAGGGGGGGAAATACCTGGAAAATATTGTAGACGCCAAAGCCTTCTTTTTTGACAAAACCGGAACGATCACAACTGGAACGCCTGAAATTGTTGCGGTACAACCGGCAACACATGTAACCAAAGAAAACGTCATTGCAATGGCCGCTTCCGTTGAACAAGGAAGCCATCATCCCCTCGCCATTACAATTGTAGAAAAAGCAGTAGCGTTGGGACTTGAATACCCAAACGCCACAGAGATACACACCAAAGCCGGTCAAGGAATATCAGGAAAAGTTAACGGAACCCTTGTTGAGATCGTAAGTAGTCAATCGATAGACGCCCATGGACACACCACGATAGACGTCCTTGTTGACGGAGAAAAATACGGTTCCATCAGTTTCTTGGATAAACAGAGAACCACTGCAAAAAAAACCATCGATTCAATCCGTGGACTGGGTATAGAAAAAATTGGGATCATATCAGGAGATCAGGAATCTGCGGTGAAAACAATCGCTGAGCAAGTGGGTGTTACAGATTATTTTGCACGGCAAACGCCACTGGAAAAGATTGAAACGATAGAACGTTTTTCAAAAAATGGAGTGATTTATGTTGGTGACGGCATCAACGATGCGCCCGCATTAAAAATTGCTGACACCGGAATTGCCATGGGAATCAGAGGTGCTGATGTTGCCTTGGAGACGGCTGATATTGTTTTAATGAATGATAGGTTAGAGCAGATCCCGTTTCTCATTCGGTTAAGCCGAAAAATGACCCGCACGATCAAATACAACATCTGGCTTAGTTTTGCAATAAACCTGTTCGCTGTTCTTGCCGGTGCAATGGGAATACTCACGCCGATAATGGGCGCAGTCGTCCATAATATTGGGTCAATAATGGTTGTGGCCATGGCTGCCTCCCTCAGATTCATGAGAGAAGCACCACCCGCCTGAGTGACAGCTTTATCGATGCCTTTCTGAACGCATCTGCAGTCAACATCGCTAATCCGCCTGATTCATAAGAAATGGACGATGTGCTGTCTGCGCGTTGGGGTGAGGCAACGACCTCATGGACGGCGTTCGGTCCCGCACAAACACCAGCTTAGCGTCCAGTCCCCCATTTAAACTGACAACGCAACTTGCCAAGAGAGATTTTGATTGCCATCTCCCACACAGATACCAGGCTGAGATAACACGCGTTTTCCAGGCTGCTAATGGTTTTGTTCGCAGTTCGTGATAGTTTTGGTGAATCTTCAACCCACCAGATAAACGTATGGGTATCAAGCAGATATGGGTTCACATATACGCCTTCATATCATCAATTGGCTGGTCAAAGTCATCTGACATTTCAATTAGTTGTCCTTTGCCAGAACCGGGTTTCCTGATTTTTTGAGGAATTTCTATAGGGACTATTTTAACCAGGGGCTTGTTGTCCCTGGCAATAATGACCTCTTCACCCAATAGCGCCTGATCCACAAGTTTTGAAAAATGAGCCTTGGCATCGGTTATGTTCAGTTGCGCCATAGTGCACCTCCTCTTTTATAGAGTATAGTTGGTCATGTTAGATGGGTCAAGCTGATTTCCTGCACTCTGATCCACCATCAAAAAAATAAAAAACCTCGTTGTGCTTGATGGATCAAGCAAAGGCAAGGCCCCAAAGTGACAGCTTTATCGATGCCTTTTTGAACGCATCTTCAGTCAGAAAATGTATTATTTGACTGTCCCTTACTGTCTTACTACTTACGAATGCTGAAAGCCGGGAGACGCGTGTCTGCCGGCTTTTTTCTTTACCATACGCGCGCAAACTGGAATCCTTCATGAGATGCGGTTGAAATCCGCACACGAGAATCAACAGTCGCAGCGATCACTGCGTCGCCCTTTTAATTGAGTAACAAATGATAGACAGGACTGAGGGTGACGCCGCAATGTCCATTTGTGTCTAGAATTCTCTGATAACCGCCGCTGCTGCCTTTAATGTCTATAAAGTTTATCACGTTTTGATTCGAGGCAGTTAAATTGCAATTCTCATGTAGATATAATCTTCCATTTTCTAAATGGGTCAACGCTGTGATGGTGGTGGGAATGACGCCTGATAGGTTGTTCGAACCAAGATAGAATCTTTCTAATTTTGTTAAATTCCCAATAGACTCAGGAATTGGACCTGTGAGGCTGTTACTATGAAGCCAAAGATATGTTAGATTTGTTAAGTTTCCAATAAACTCAGGAATTGGACCTGTGAGGCTGTTCAGGAATTGGACCTGTGAGGCTGTTTTCGCTAAGGTTAAGAGATGTTAGATTTGTTAAGTTTCCAATAAACTCAGGAATTGGACCTGTGAGGCTGTTTTCGCTAAGGGAAAGACCTGTTAAATTTTTTAAATTTCCAATAGACTCAGGAATTGGACCTGTGAGGCTGTTACTATAAAGCCAAAGATGTGTTAGATTTGTTAAATTTCCAATAGACGCAGGAATTGGACCTGTGAGGCTGTTACCGTCAAGGTCAAGAAATGTTAGATTTGTTAAATTTCCAATAGACGCAGGAATTGGACCTGTGAGGCTGTTATCGCTAAGGTTAAGAAATGTTAGATTTGTTAAATTTCCAATAGACTCAGGAATTGGACCTGTGAGGCTGTTACTACCAAGGTAAAGACCTGTAACAGCAGTTCTGTCGCTGTTACAAGTAACACCATCCCAGTCACAAACATTCGTGTCTGGCTCTTTCCACTTGTTGTTACTCACCCACTGATCACCATGGGTCGCATCGTAGAGATCGACAAGCGCCGCTCTGTCAGTCGCTAAATCGCCAAACGCATTACCACACAATGCAAACAGTACAGTTATGAATAGTCCCCTTGGGCTGGGTTGTCAATTCATTTCAATCCTCAAAGGACTCGGATAATGATACCCGTAGCATTCCCCAGAATTCCTGGGACATCTTACTTATTTCTTGAGCGCCTGATGCATAAGAAATGAACGAATTTTCTGTGCAGCCACCGAAAGATCCGTTATATCAACGGTGAGCACAGGGTCGCCTTGAGCAGGCCGGTAAACGGTATCATAGTATTCCGTGATAATTGCCCGGAGAAACCGATCATAGTCACCCCTGTCAATCCATTCGCTGTAGCATGCGATCTTTTTTTTACCCAACTGCTTTTTCAAATGAACAAGGGCTTGCTTGATCTGGGCTCCGGACTGTACGGGCGTATCCTTGAAATATTCCCGCCGCAGCCGGGCCACACGATCCTCGAGGGGTGCCGTGACAAGGATATGGGGACCGTTCACAACCGCCTTGAACATATCTGGCGGAAGCTGAAATGCGCCGATCTTCCGGCTCTCATACTCGGTGAGCATGGGGGGGAACCCGCCGTCACTGCGCCGGTGGGGCAGCATCTGCATAAACAGATTCAGTTCAAACTGCCGCTGGGATTCAGGGGCAGCCCCCTGATCATACCGGAGATGCCCGAACACTGATGCGGCATGCCCGGCAGCACCTTCCAGATCCAGTATCGGCAGTTCCGGATCGGTGTCCAGCAGATATTCGATAAGTGCTGTTTTTCCGCATCCGGTGGGCCCGGAAAGCGGGTACAGGGTCAGGGGGGGGGTGTAAAGCGTCTGATGTACGGCTTTACGAAATGACTTATGGCCGCCGGACAAGCGGTTGACCGGCATCCCGTGACGTGCCAGAAGCGATGCCACATACCGGCTGCGGCCGCCGCCCCGCCAGCAGTAGACAACAATGTCCCGGCCAGCGGCCCGATTTCTGATTTCAGACAGATAATCGGCTGTTTTGGCGTTGGCCAGCCAGTAAGCATAGGACAACGCCAGTTTATGGTCATGCTGTTTGTAGATCAGCCCCACATCGTGGCGTTCCTGGGCCGAGAGTATGGGCAGGTTCACCGCATGGGGTACAGCTTCACAGGCATATTCCGCCGGGGTCCGGACATCGATGATCAGACAGTTCGGGGGGGGGGCGTTAACGGCGGCAAGCGTATCCACAAGCCTGTCACTGCTGATTTCAGGTGTTTCTGTGTAGAAATCTGAAAATTGGACGGTTTCCAGTTTCAGCATCCGGATTTTCCGGAGCAGCGCCGTGAGTTCCTCTGCCTGATCTGGCTGCGTTCGTGCGTTATCCACTGATAAGCCCTGCGTAATAACCTCCTGCGTAATACCTTTACCTGTTGCCGCTGTCTGACGTTCGCCGCAACCCGGCAATCCGCATCAGCGGATTATTTATAAAACAGCATTTCCTGATAGGTGGGCAATTGCCACAAATGATCGGGCACCAGTTTTTCCAGCTGGTCAACTGTCTTGCGAATAGCCAGCATGGCTGGAAGGATCGACTCACAATAATAGACCGCTTTTGCCCTGGAATCGTCTGATTCATAGGCGAGCAGCGACTCAAGCCGATCTGTGCGTTCCTTGAGATCCGTGGACAGGTCCAGAAGGATTTTCAGTGTATCTTCATCGCAGGGCAGTCCGAGTTCACGGAGCTTTAAGCAGTTATCAGCCAGGAGAGACTGATACGTCAACGCAGCAGGATAAATCATGGTGCGTGCCATGTCAATGGAAACACGGGCTTCCACAGCCACTTTCATGATATACTGTTCCAGGTAAATCTCCATACGGCTGTGGAGTTCCACTTCAGTCAACACCTGATGTTTCTCGAACAGTTCAACCACATCCTTGCTGATCATTTCCGGCAGGGCTTCCGGAGCGGTCTTCAGGTTGGGCAGGCCGCGTCTGGCTGCTTCTGCCTGCCACGCGTCCGCGTATCCGTCACCATTGAACACAATATCCCCGTGTTCTTTCATGATGGCTGATATCACCTCCTGAATGGCGGCGTTCAGGTTGTCCGGATTGCCGACCACTTTTGCTTCAATTTCAGTCGCAATATAATCAAGGGAATCGGCAACAATGGTGTTCAGTGCCACAAGCGGACCTGCAATGGACTGGTCCGAACCCACCGCACGAAATTCAAACCGATTGCAGGTAAAGGCAAACGGACTGGTCCGGTTACGGTCACCCGCGTCTTTGGGCAGCGGCGGAATGGAATCCACCCCGATGTTGAGCGTCCCTTTTCCCTTGGATGACTTGGCGCCGCCGTTTTGAATCTGCTCAAAAACGTCGGTAAGCTCATCACCCAGAAAGATGGAAATGATCGCAGGCGGTGCTTCATTGGCGCCCAGACGATGATCATTCCCCGCCGTTGCCACCACCGCGCGAAGCAGTTTCGCGTTTTTGTGAACAGCCCGGATAACGGCGGCGCAAAAGACCAGGAACTGCGCATTTTTATGCGGGGTCTCGCCCGGATCCAGCAGGTTGCCCTGGACTGCATTGCCCATCGAGAAGTTCACGTGCTTGCCGGAACCGTTAATTCCGGCAAAGGGTTTTTCGTGGAGCAGACACCGCATGCCGTATTTTTCCGCGACCTTTTTCAAGGTCACCATGATGAGCTGCTGGTGGTCGGTTGCAATATTGCTGTTCTCAAACACAGGCGCAATTTCAAACTGACCCGGGGCCACTTCGTTATGACGGGTTTTGACGGGAATGCCGAGCTTGTAGAGTTCGCGTTCCACCTGAAACATGAACGACAACACCCGTTCGGGAATCGCCCCGAAATAATGATCATCAAACTGCTGACCTTTGGGTGCCGGCGCACCGAACAGCGACCGGCCGGCGGCAATTAAATCCGGACGCGCGCTGGCAAAGCCTTTGTCAACGAGGAAATATTCCTGTTCCGCACCACAGGTTGAACTGATAAAGGCATCCGAATCCGTGCCAAACAATTTCAAAATCCGGTGGGCCTGTTTGTTCAGGGCCTGCATGGAGCGCAGAATCGGTGTTTTTTTGTCCAGGGCTTCGCCGGTCCAGGAAATAAACGCCGTGGGAATGCACAAGGTCGCGCCATTATCACTTTCCATGATATAAGCCGGGCTCGTGACATCCCATGCCGTGTACCCGCGGGCTTCAAAGGTTTCACGCAGACCGCCGTTGGGAAAACTGGATGCGTCCGGTTCCCCCTGAATCAGGGTCTGACCGGAAAATTCTGCAAGGGCGTTTCCAGACACATCCGGAACCAGAAAACTATCATGCTTTTCAGCTGTCAGACCGGTCAGCGGAAAAAACACATGGGCGTAGTGGCTGGCACCATGTTCGATGGCCCAGTATTTCATGGCAGAAGCAACAATATCAGCAACCGATGCATCCATCCGGGTACCGTTTGCAATCGTATCTGACACGGATTTAAAAACTTCCTTGGGAAGCCGCTGCTTCATCACCTGCAGGCTGAACACATGTTTGCCGAACAGATTGATCGAGGGGTCATTTTGATAATCAAAAGGGGGATTGGGGGTATAGTCGTTAATGGCTTTTATTGCTGTCATCCGGGCGTTGTTATTACACATATCCCTCATCTCCATTCACGTTCCCAAAAGCGGGGAATTATAAGGTCAGCGGTTCTTGCATGCGCACCATCTACTAACGGTTCCGATGCCGCGTTCAGACCCTGAGTATATCAACAGCGATACGGCGGATCCGGCATACCCGTGATAACATGAACCGCCATTTAAAAACACAATAAAGATAGGGTTGACATTCTCTCCCGGGTTGGACAGTATACATCGGTTTTGACATCTGCGGAGGCGGCCCGTATAAACCGCAGGGCAATTGCCTGATGGCCGTGTCATGCTAACGAAAAAACAGTTGCAGGCCGTACTGCAACAACCGTGTTATAGTGATCCTATGTTCATTTACCAGAAAAACAACACGTACTTTGGCCAGATACCCGATGACATCAAGGCGTACGGGGTGCAGGAACTTGCCGAACTCGGCATTACACAGGCCACGCCTGTGAAACACGGGGTTTATTTTACCGCATCCCTGGACGCTGTGATGCGCGCGGTATATCAATCCCGGCTCTTTATCCGCATCCTGGCGCCGCTGTCCCGATTTAACTGCCGGCACACCGATGATCTGTACCGGTTTGCCCTGCGGTTCCCCTGGGATCTGTTCATGACCCTCTATGACACCTTTGCCGTCAACGCCACGGTGACGGACAGCGAGATCACCCACTCCAAATTTGCATCCCTGCGCGTCAAGGATGCCATTGCCGATCAATTCCGAAAACGTACGGGCCGGCGCCCATCCGTGGATACGCAGCAGCCTGATTTCAGTGTCAATCTCCATATCCATAAAAATACCGCCACCCTTTCCGTGGATCTCTCGGGCGGGTCCATGCACCGCAGGGGATACCGGATTGCCAGTGTACCCGCCCCCATGCAGGAAACCCTGGCTGCCGCCATTTTACGGATTTCCGGCTGGAAAGGCGATAAGCCGCTGTATGATCCCATGTGTGGATCCGGCACCTTCTTGTCAGAGGCAGGCATGATCGCGGCAAAACTGCCATCCGGTTATCTGAAAAAACGATTTGGATTTGAATCCCTGCCTGAATTTGACAGGGATGCCTGGATGGCGGTGCGTGCCCAGGCAGATGCCGCTGTCACGGATATCCCCGCGGGTCGGATTGCCGGCAGCGATGTGGACCAGACTGCGGTCAATGCCACACGGGACAACTTGCGGGAACTCCGGATCCATCGGTCGATACGGGTCAAGCCAGTTGACTTTCGAAAATTAAAACCCATCACAGACAGCATCATTGTCTGCAATCCGCCCTACGGGAAACGGATCGGGCCGAATGATACGGATATGCCGATAGATGCGTTTTACAAACACTTTGGAGATTTTTTAAAGCAAAACTGTAAAGGATGCACCGCCTACATTTATGTCGGTGACCCGGTTTCCGGTAAATATATCGGGTTAAAGTCGAGCCTGCGGATGCCGCTGACCAACGGCGGACTTGACGGCCGCCTGCTTCGGTATGAGCTGTATTAGCCGGGATGCATCGGGCAGACACGTACCCTTTCAGGAGGACGTATGAAAACGTTGTTCGACCCCATCCGCATCGGTTCTCTCATTTTGAAAAACCGGTGTATCCGGTCCGCAACCTGGGAAGGCATTGCAGAACCCAGCGGACACATCAATGATGCGGTGATGGATCTGTATCAGGATCTTGCCAACGGCGGGGCGGCAGCCCTGATCACGGGATATGCCTTTGTTCTGAAAGCAGAGCAGCCGAGTCCCAAAATGTTCGGGGCCTATGATGACACCTTTATTGATACGTACAAACCCCTCACCCGCATGGTGCATGACAGGGATACAAAAATCATCCTGCAGCTGGTGTACGGCGGGTCATTCACCTTTTTTGATACGGAAAACAGGGAAATCTGGGGCCCGTCTGCGGTGACCAACAAACTATCCGGCATCACCCCCCGAGAAATGACCGCTGAAAATATTCAGACCCTGGTCAACGCTTTCGGCGATGCCGCACGCCGGGCCATGGTAAGCGGATTCGACGGCGTGGAGATCCATGCGGGTCACAGCTATCTCCTCAACCAGTTCCTGTCGCCCTTTTTCAACCAGCGAGATGACGCCTATGGCGGAGACAGTGAACGCCGGTCACAAATCATTTTTGACGTGTTTGAAAATATACGAAAAAAAACAGCAGCAGACTATCCTGTCCTGATCAAGCTCAACTGCTCGGATTTCATGGGCACCCGGGGATTTACCTTTGCCGAGTGTCTTTCCCTGTGCAAACAACTGGATCAACGGGGAATTTCCGGTATTGAAATCAGCGGTGGCCCTGTATTCCGCCCCCCCAAAACGGACAAAGAGACCACCTACACGGTAAGCCTGCCGGCAACAGACTCGTATTTCAGTGCGTACGCGGCAGAGATTGCCCGGCACATCGACACGCCTGTGATCCTGGTGGGCGGTAACCGCTCTGTCCAGACCATGGAAACACTGCTTGCCGAAACAGACATCACGTGTTTTGCATTTTCACGGCCCCTGCTCAGTGAACCGGATCTCATCAATAAGTGGGCGATAGACAAAACCGTCACCCCCCGATGCACCTCCTGCGGTCAGTGTTTTACCCTGGACGGTAACAGTTGTATTCTGAATCGGAAGGCGTCCGCCTGACACCCTGAAAAGCCGAACGATCCGGGCCGAAGGCGCTTTCAGATAACCGACGATCCGTTCTTTGTTCATGAACGCTTGGGGAAACCGCTTTCACCAGGAGGCAGGATGGCAACGGCGCAAGACCCGTATTTACAAGGATACCGTGCGGGTACGTTTCATTGCTGGCCAGCCTGTCACAATAGCGATTACCGATATCACGGCCAGTACACCACAATACCAGTTGCAGGCGATCACACTTACCGGTGAAATTTTAGCGATGGATCCGGCCAGCAATACCTGGGCCGCATAGGGAATCACACCCTGGACAATACAGGAAAAAATATCCAGCAGACTGGCGCTGCGGCGTGGATCCACACCTGTCTCTGCGGCAATTTCTTTTGCCATGTTTCCGGTCAGGATAATGGCCACCGTGTTATTGGCTGTGCAGACATCGGCAAGGGAGACAAGTGAGGCGATGCAGAATTCGCCAGATCGTCGTGCATTGCCGCCGCTGACCTTGAGGGCCAGCCCGTTGATCCGTTCAAGGAGCCACTTCAGCCCGCCATTCACCCGGATGAGTTCGCCAAGCCCGCCCACCAGCATAGACAGCACCAGTATTTCATGCATGCCCGTAAATCCGGCGTAGATATCTTTTGACAGGGTCATCAGCGAGTACCCAGGAATCACGATGAGCCCCACAGTACCGGCAAGCACGCTGCCGGTGGCCAGCACCAGAAACACGTTGAATCCGGCAACCGCCATCCCCAGAATCACCAGATACGGCATCATGCGGACAAACTGCCAGTCCGCCGTATGGATCGCATCACCAGATGCCCCGAAAATTCCCAGAAGAACGAGGGTTATCAGTGCTGCGGGCGCGACAATACGGACGTTCATTTTAAATTTGTCACTCAGGTCGCACCCCTGGGTACGGGTTGCGGCAATGGTGGTGTCGGATATCATGGACAGGTTATCCCCGAACATGGCGCCCCCCACCACCGTCCCCATGAGCAAGGCCGTTGAAATCTCGGTCTGCTGCCCGATGCCGGCAGCAATGGGGGCCATGGCCGCAATGGTGCCCATGGAGGTACCCATGGCCGTTGAGACAAAAGCGGCAATGGCAAACAAGCCCGGCAGGACTAACTGAATGGGAATGACCGACAACCCGGCATTGACGGTAGCATCAACGCCGCCAATGGATTTTGCCACCGACGCGAAGGCGCCGGCCAGCAGATAGATCATGCACATGGTGATAATGTTGATGTCACCAACACCGACGAGAAAACGGGTGATCTTCTGGTCCAGCCCGCCTTCTCCCATGCACAGGGCAAGGGCAATGGCCGGCAGGATGGCAACGGCGGCAGACAGCTGGTAAAACGCCATCTCGGTTCCCTGGACCGTCAGCGCCGCACCGGTACCGACAAAAATGACAAGAAATATCCCAAGGGGAAGCAGCGCGCGTCCGTTGGCTGCGGGTTCTGTCTGCATCTTCAACCTCTCCTTCAGTTGGTATCTACCCGGATAAACCGCCGAAAACAGTAAAGGTAGCAGATTAGACGATTTAAAACAAAAAAGCTATAAATTTTCCATCCGTATCCTTTCTGTCGCCACATTTTACAGTCCAGTTAATCAAAAAGAATTATGGATTTTTGGTGTATTGAGCTGGGATTTGACTGTCACAGGAAAACAACAGACATACAGTTACCCGTTACACTACCGGTATCTGTGTTGACACATGCTGCGTGCTGTGATTTATTCAACAGAGCCGTCAACTGATTGTGCAGTCGACCACCCCTAAAACATCGAATCAATTCATGGCCGTTATAAAACCTGTCAAAACAACACTGATAATGATCAGCGTGATTGCCGTTGCTGTGTTGATTGGTATCCTGCTCTCGTACAAGCCGCATCCGAACCAGCGGTTTTCAGGACTCGGTGATGTGTTTCTCGAACGCCAGGGAGCGGAGGGGCCTTACGCGGATCCGGTTTATTACCATCAAAAAAGACGTCCTCCATTCACCGAAACCCGCCACATGCCACATTATGTCATGCGGTTTTCAACCGGATTATCAGACAACGGGTCTCTGAAACTGACGCTGGATATCAAATTTGATGAAATGAGCGGCGTTAAAGGCCTTAAAGCACGATCAGACCGGATTCTCTATGCACTGAAACTGTCATTGCAAAGCAATCCCAGTGCCACCTATACGGATGCAGAAAATCGTGTATACGATACGGTCGTCGAAATTCTCCGGACACGTCTGCCGACGGCGCCGCGCTATATCTATATCACGCATTTCAAGGTTGACGGACCGTCTCGATCATGACACGTCTTGCTATTACGGAATAACTACGCTATGATTTTTCCTTTTTTTATCCCATTCTGTTGTACAATGCGTCCTTTTGAAAGGATCCAGGCCATGATTAACGAAAACTTGAAAACGATTGCGTCAATCGATACGGAGCATGTGTTTACCCGCCTGGTTGCTCCCTTTGAAACAGGGATCGATTCTGCCAGTTTCATTCAAAACTACACGTTCGGGCTGAGCCGGTATCTATCCGATTTTATCGTGCCCTACCTGAGTGCATCCACCTACTTTTCCGATGTTGAAACCCGCCGTGCCATCGCATCGGCGCCGGATGAAAACGCCCGGTATCTCATGGAGCTATTCCTGTTCAACCTTGATCTGTCGGCTAAAGGTTGCTCCGGAAGCTTAAAAGCGTTTTCCGACTATGCGGGTAAGGAAATTCCGGACGCTATTACCGCTTATTTCAACGCCATCATGAATCCGTCCTCTTCTGCATGGCAGGCCTATATCAAACGTAAAGCAAAAGCCCTTGATATCGTCACTCACGACTATCCGCGAGCCATAAAAGAAGTGGAACCGGAATTCGGGTTTCACTTTGAAAGAGGGAAAGATGAGCTGTTCATGGAAACAGACCGGTATTTCCTCTACCGCGTCAACCCCACACTTCCCGATGTCACATACAATCCGGAAATGAAGCCGGTTCTGATCATCCCGCCTTACGTGCTTGGCGCCAATGTCCTTGGGCTGCTGCCCTATGAAAACAGAAGCTATACCCACGCATTTGCCAATCAAGGCATTCCCACGTATATCCGGATCATGAAGCCCATCCTGGAACATCCGGCTGTACAACTGCTGACCGGTGAAGACGACACCCTGGATACGGCGCTTTTCTGCAGGGAGATCATGAAACGCCATAAAAAGCCTATCACACTCAACGGATACTGCCAGGGCGGATTTACTGCACTGTGTAACGTGCTTTCCGGCAAGCTCGACGGCATCGTGGATACGATGATTACCTGCGTGTCGCCCATTGATGGGTACCAAAGCAAAGGATTATCCACATTCCTCACATCTTTACCCCATCGGTACAACGACCTGGCCTACGGCACCAAAACCCTGCCCAACGGCAATCGTGTGGCAGATGGGAATCTCATGAGCTGGGTGTACAAACTCAAGAGCATCGAGAGTGAATTCCCGTTAGTGCTCTTCTTCCGGGATCTTGCCATGATTCCGCCGCACAATGGTGAAGATGAGCCGATTTTCAACAAAACCAGCATGGCGATCAATTACTGGCTCCGCTATGATCGGACGGATATTCCCCTGGGTATTACCGAGATGAGCTTTGCTTCATTCAATGCGCCCATTGCCGATGACGGTACCCTGCCGGTTACGCAGTTCGGAAAAAAATTGAACATAAAACGGATTCAGGAAAAAGGGATAAAGTGGCTGATTTGTTATGGCGAAAAGGACGATCTGGTTGAGAGTGCTTCCGCACTGGCCCCGACCCGTTTTATTGATGTGGAAGTAACGCCGTTTCCCAAAGGTCATGTGGCCATCGCCACTTCCTGGTCAAACCCGAAGTCAGCCTATGCACTGCATGAACGATATGAAAACGGCACCTACCGTGGTCCGATCCGTTTTCAGTTAGACAGAGACAAAGAGATCAGCAAGACAGCGTGACAGTGTTCCATTGCGCGGATGAAACAGCGGTATTTCATTCACGTATAGTTTGTACCCCATGGTTCAGCTATAGCACATTGCCCAGCAGCAGATTTTCGATACCTGCGCTAACAGTCCCGGCAGCGCGTTTGGTGATATGCTGGTAGCATTTCACACAAAGAAACAGACCGGACGCCGTCTCACGGGCGTCAGCTGACACATCGCACCCGCACTTATCACATTGATTGACCCCGGGAAATACGTTCCAGTCAAAATCGCCCGGACTTTTAATGATAAGCTTCATGCCTAGTCCGAACCCCTTTTGAAACGCGACAGGGCTGCACCAGCGAATCTCTCCGTAAAAGGCCTTGTACAGAGGACTGTAATGTCTGCTTCTCAATGCCTCAGCTCTGACATAAATACCGGCCCCTTCATACAAGGGTTTTCTGGAAATAATCAGCATGCCTTCTTTGCTGGTATTTTCCAAGCGTGCTTTCTCGTAGCCGCCACTGCTGTCACTTGATATAAGGATTTCAGCATGGCAACGCCTTCTTGGAGAGGTGCGTCTCTGATTGGTTACCATATCTTACCTCCCTTGTTTTCATGGATATTCGATCTGTCTGTCTTCATCCGAAATGTCGAATTATATTTAACGAACATCAAATGGAAACCCGCATTCAGGGAGGGGAAAGTGATCAACTCGTTGCGAACAGAGAGCGTTCCGAATGAAGAGATCTTTATCTGAATGTTACGTGATTCACGCACCAATTTCAAATATAAATTAAAAGACCTCTTTATTATTTTTTTTGAAGGGGGGTACGATCAGAAATATCAGGGCCCATCCATCAGCCGGAGGGTCCTGAAGATACTTTGCCCCGGTTCAATGTGTATATTCGGCAGCGTAACCCTTTGCCCGGCTTTAGCTGTATCTTGGGGTAAAAACGTCAAATCTATATTATAAACTCCTGGTTTTAAAGGTATTTTAACTATTTCAAATTGCGCAGGCAGCGTCTGCCAGCAGCGAGTGTCGGCCTCTTCCATCATAAAGAAAGCCACACGAAGCAAATCCGCTGCCAACGGGTTATCAAGCTCGTGTTCCACTGCCTTTACAGCGGCTTCCTTGGCTGCCAGACGCGTCACCTGCTTGGCGACAACACGGGTCGCCCGTTTTTCAAGAGACGCTTTCGCAACCTCGGCCGTATCTGTCTTCAGGGAGACCGCCGCCGGGACCGGTTGCGGATCATAGGCAGCATGGAACACAACGCCCGGTGACTGGGGGTGGTATTCGGGAAAGGAGATCCGCATGGTGGGCGACACGGGAAGAGAGCTTGACACCTTTACAGGCGATTTTCCAGACAGAGCAAATACCACCAGTGCCCCGGTGGCGGGATCGTCATAGACCGTTTTGATACGATCCGGGATCTGTTTTGCCACTGTTTCCGGTACCGCTCTGTGCTGACGGGTCAAAATCCGGTAGACTTCCGCATTTACCATAGCAGATTGCGGCAGCAAGGCCAACAAACGTTCCCATTCGATCAGGGCACTGTCATACTCACCGGCACGTTCATAACAGATGGCACCCAGGGCACGGGAAAAATAGTCGCGATCCAGGGCTTCGCCGTATTTTTCGTACAAATCAATGGCCTGTTTGGCTTCCACAAGTGCGTCGTCAAGCTGGTACAACAGCAGATAATTCATCATGAGTACCGTGTGAACAAAGAGGCGTTCACTGTACTCCGCCGGATAATCGGCCACCCAGTCACCGGTCAGAAGGGTTCCGGACTGTTCGAGCACGCTGATGGTTTCCTGCGCGTCTAAAACACTTGCAGCCGTAAGCAGAGCCTTGATGCTTTTCTCATAATCGCCGAGATGAAACAGGATCATCCCTTTTTCCATGGCTCCTAGCAGCTTGAACCGGCCGCTGAGATCACCGGCGTCATTCAGTGCGGCCTCAGCCCCCAGGGGATCGCCCGCGTAAAACCGGGACCGGGCTTCCTCCAGGGGGAGTGAGGCGCACCCGGTCAGCAATGCCATATACAGGGAGAGGCCTGCGAGTGCCAAAATCTGACATGTGTGTATCATGATCGACCTGTTGGTGTGCGTAGGGTGGATGAAATCCGCCTGCCTGGCCGCAGCCACCGGCGCCGTTTTTTTGGAAAACGTACCGGCAGCAAGCATGCAAGCTACCACCCGATAAACGGTTTGGACGCTTCCCTGACAATCTCCACATGATCGGCCCACTCGATGAGGCCGGTTTTGAGATCGGTCAGCTCGAGGTTGAGGCTGTAGTACATCAGGGTCTTCTTTTTCAACCGAATCTGCTTGGGCTGTTTTTTCTCAATGGAACGGAGTGTGCCGGTGATCATGAACAGGGCACCGGCCTGCCGGCCCCGCTCAATTCGCTGTTCGGGGGATACCGATCCGCCGTGCTGATAATTGAGTTCCTTTTCAATGTTGGCACGCTGGGTTTCGTTGATCAGTCGGGCCTTTCCAGACTGAACCAGTTCCATCCGGATGTCGTCGGTGATGCCGCTGGTGCTGATATGTTCCTTGGTGCGATTGGACACGCCGTAGACAATCAACACCGGCCTGTCATACCGGCCTTCAAGGGGCGGATGGGTCAGCATGGACTGCACCAGGGTTTCCACGATCAGTTTTTTATCTGAAAAGTCGTAGTTTTCATCATAATGAATTGTGTCTTCAGGGGTGTATGTCCGCGTTGTTGCCGTACAGCCCGTCATGACTGATACGAGCAGTGCCAAGACTGACAAAAGAAAAAAAGGTCGGTTTCCTCGCATAGAGTTCTCCTTTTCGTATATGCGTTCTTAAGGACCGAAACCGGCGCCACCGGTCATCGATCAACAAAAGTGGTTCAGACGATCATCCTTTTTCAACATACGCGGAACATCCGCGAATGGCAAGTCATGATCCCCGCTAGACCCAAACGATTTAGCAACACACGCCCCCCCGCACTCGCCAGGGTATCGCGTTCTTTATCCACAGCCAGCAACAAATTCCACATCAGTGACCAATCGCAACATCACGAGGATTGATTCCTGACCCATTCGTCGATATAGTCGGCTTCACAACCGGAAACAAAGCAAAGATGAAGCCATGTCGTCAATAACAAAAAAAACAGGTATCGCATCACTGATCATGATGGCGTCTGTGTTTTTCAGCCGCATTATCGGCATTGTCCGTGAAGGTGTCATCGCCAACCTTCAGGGGGCGGGCAAACAGGTCGATGCCTATCAGATCGCCTTTGAACTGCCCGAGATACTCAACCATATGCTGGCCACCGGTTTTCTGTCCATTACCTTTATTCCGATTCTCTCGGCCTATCTTGCGCGTAACGATACAGACGGCGCATCTGAGTCCTTTTCCGTTATCCTCACCTTTTTCGGTGGCATTCTGACTGTATTCACCCTGATCTGCTGGTGTTTTGCCCCACACCTCGTGCCCCTGCTCGCGCCGGGGTACGCCGGTACACCGGTGATGGATCACGCGGTCCATATGACGCGTATCATCTTGCCAGCGCAGCTCTTTTTTTTCGCCGGCGGTCTGCTCATGGCGGTTCAATTTGCAAATGAGCGGTTTGTTTTTCCCGCCCTGGCGCCGCTGATCTACAATCTGGGTATTATTTTCGGTGGGATTCTGCTTGGGAACAGGTACGGCATCTATGGATTTTCATGGGGCGCGCTTGCCGGTGCCTGTATCGGTAATTTCCTGCTCCAGTGGATCGGTACGCGAAAGATGGGATTCCGGTTCCGGCTGTCGTTTTCACCCGGACATCCGGATATTCGCACCTACCTGGTCCAGACGCTTCCCCTGGCCCTGGGCCTGACCATGCTGTTTTCCACAGAGATATTGTTTAAATTTTTCGGTTCCACGCTGCCCGAAGGCAGTGTTGCCGGCATCAACTACAGCATGCGCATCATGATGGCCTTGGTCGCTTTTTTCGGTCAGGCAGTGGGCGTGGCCACCTACCCGTTTCTGTCTAAACTGGCTGCCCAGGGCAATCTTGGGGAGCTGAACCGCATCTGGAACCAGGCCCTCTCCAACCTGTCTGTCATTATCCCCATGGCCGGGCTGATGATGATTCTCAAACACGAGGTGGTCGTTATCCTGTTTCGGCATGGGGCTTTTGACAATGCCGCCGTCGCTGTCACGGAAACCGCCCTGTTCTTTCTGCTGATCGGTGCTGTGGGTTTTGCCACACAAACCGTTGTGGTGCGGGGATTTTATGCCCTGCAGAACACGCTGCTGCCCGCACTTTATACCTCTAGCTGCGTACTTGTCTCCCTGCCGTTTTATGTGCTGGGGATCCGCATGTCCGGAATTCAGGGGCTGACCCTTGTCATTTCCCTTTCAGCGCTCGTTCAGGTCATCGGGCTTTTCCTGATCTGGAACCGGCGCACCGGGAACCACAACGGCGGCGCCGCCGTGCGCCGTCTCTATGTCAAAATGACCCTGATCACCGGTATACTTTGCATACCGGCCCTCTTTTTCAGGAACTGGCTTGCCCTGTCATGGTTCAACACTGACACCCGGCTCGATGCCATTGTCATCTGCGGACTCCTGGCAGTCTTTTTTATCCCGCTCCTGCTCGTTGCCGGATATCTTTTTAAGATTCGGGAAATCAGCATCCTGTTCCGGATGGTGTCAGACCGGCTGCCGGGACTGAAACAACGGCACAGTCATACGGTCAATTAGTCAAAGTACTGTTCGAATGCGGTGTAGGCAATATGCAGGGGAATCGCCAGCCCATATCCGCTGTTCCGATTTCCCGACGCAGAGAATTCCTTTAACGTCACCACGCCGACAACCTGGCCGTCGGATGTGAGCAACGGCCCGCCGCTGTTGCCTGGCTGAACGTTTGCACTGGTTGAAATGTAGTCGTACCGGATCCCGGTATAACGGCCATGGGTGATCTTATATCTCTCGTGATGCGGATGCCCCAGTGCATACACGCGCTGGTTTCTCGGTATCGTGACACTGCTGCGGGCCAGTTTCAGCATGGGGGTGTTCCGGTATCCGTCAATTTTGATGACAGCAAGATCATGCAGCTGGCTGTAATGCACCAGCGTGCCTTTTGTGATGGATCCATCGTAAAATTCCACTTCATAATCCCGGATCAGCCCTGCCACAGCCCCTCTGAACATCGTGCGGGATTTCCAGGCATCGTAATCATCTTTCCCGTCCCTGAATTTACGCTTCCGCGCCGCATATTCGACTCTGAGGTCGGCAAGCTCTTTTTGAAATTGTTTATACCGTTCCATTTCCCAGGCCCGTCTTCTGTCGCTCCGGATTCCGTCGATCTCCTGTTTGAGCCTCGGCAGTTCCCGTTCATAATAGTCAATTCGTTCTTTTAGGGATTTCAGATAGTTTTTATAATCTTTGACCCGATCATCCAGGTGCGCGTAATAGGCGTTCATCCCAGACATCGTCGTGCCCGCAGTTCTGGCCACGTGCTTATTGGTGAGGATATAGCCATTTGAACTGATAAAAAAACCGGTGCCATGTCCCACAGTCGATTCCACACGCACAATGCAGTAAAGCTGTTTACGATCTTTCTGCGGAGGCGTTTTTTTCTCTTTTTCCATCAGATAGGCCAATAGATCCACATCATTTTCATTCACCTTTCGGCTCGGTTTGGTGATCACCACATCGGTTGCCTGTTCGGTTGTTTCTGGAGAATCGGTAAACCGCCACCTCCCGTTTTCATCTTGATACCGATAGATGTCTGCCACTGCCGGCAGTGCTGCAAAAATGAGCAGACCTGCGACCATCAGAGAAATGTATCGTTTCATCGGTGTTTCAGTTCCTTTATAGGAAAGAACGAAATTAACTACTTCATTTCTTTCATAATTTGTTGTGGGCAAACCTCGGTGAAAACCCAGGTCGGCCCATGGCCGTTATTATGCTGTTTTTAGCTTTAACTATCCTTATTAGGATAGTTAATCATAAAACTTTACATTTTACAAAAAATAAATAAGGAGCGTTCTATGGATTCATTGAAATGTAATTTACGGCATCGTTAGTTATGGGTTACCATCCTGTTTATCGTCATGATGACAAACGGTCTGATTTCACAGCAGAAGGCACTCTGTAACAACAAAAGGATGCGGGCATCTAAAAATCTGCCCGCATCCTTTATTTTCAACCACACTCCGGCTGCCTGTCAGCATGTTTCTCCGCAGATCTGTGTCACGACCGCTGTATCATCTCCGTGAACCCGCCATTTCACCTCAACACCCGACAGCCGCATGCCGTAAGTCCGGGTATCCATCTCTCCCTGTCTGTATGCCGGTCTGGGGTCGGCACTGATCACCTGGGAGATCAGTCGCCGCAGCCGTTCCGCATCCGGCTGGTCGTCAAGACCTGCGGTTGCAGCATCGGAAAAAAGCACCCGAAGGCGTATTTCCGGCTTTTCAGGGGCAATGGGGTTGACTGCGCCGGAGATGGCCTCCACATAGGGGACATAGGGTTTGATATCCAGAACCGGCGTGCCGTCCACAAAATCGCCGCCGCTTACATGCAGCCGCACTGGATCGGTTTCGACCCGGTCGAGTGTCACCACAGACAACCCAATGGGATTGGGCCGAAACATGGACCGGGTGGCATAGACCCCTAGTTTTCGGTTCCCCCCCAGTCGGGGCGGCCGGACCCTGGGTTGCCAACCCTGGTCCGCTGTCTGATGAAACAGAAAAATCACCCAGATGTGCGAATGCCCGTCCAGCCCCTGCACCGTGGACGCTGGGGCAAACAACGGGGTCAGTTCGATGACCGCAGACGCGTCCGGAATCAGACCGGGCTGTCGCGGCACACCAAATTTTTCCTTGAAACAGGACCGGATACGGCCGATGGGCGTAAACGACACCGGCGGTATGGATGAGGTGGGCATGGGAATCAATCCTTCAGTTTCAGCTGAAAGCAGGTGGCCATTTTCACCGGGTAATAGGATTTTTTGGCTTTTGCCAGGCCCGGTTCCCCCATATCACTTTCCTTGTTGATATACAGATAGCCCGCCAACAGATCCCGGGCTACCTGGCGATCAAAATACTGATACAGGCCGGTGATTTCGGCAAAGGCTTTCTCAAAGTGAAGCACCCCCATATTTGATGTCAGGGCTTCTGAAATGGCAAAGGCCGACACCGTCCCTTTCAGCCGCATCATCATACCGTTTACCTTGAGCGGCCCCGTGTTTGTAAGGGTTCGGATGACCGCCTCACGCTCGCACGCAAGGGAATAGCTTCCGTTTTCGCACGCCCGCCGAATACACCATTCATCAAGAAAGGCCAGACATTCATCGGCGTTCTCCGGTGTAATCCGCTCCATGGCCACATCCACAGCCACGTCATATTCGCGTTCAAACTGATGAATGAGGTTGCGTTTTTTCGCGTATTTTTTCCCTTTCAGCTCCGCAAGATCCGATGTCAGATACACATAATCCGTGTATTCCTTATCTTCCTCCACATGGAAATAGGCACTCACAGCGTCCATGCCGACCCGTTCCAGATAGCTGCGGGGCACAAACCAGTAGGTGGTATATCCTCCGTCCCTGGCCCAGGCAGCCAGGGTTTCCGGCGGATAGAGTTTATCGCCGGCCACAGGCAGAATCAGGTGATTTTTTGACGGATCATTCGGAAAAATCGATGAAATGAGAAGCGCATCATCCACCCGGGTCCAGTGGGTAATAAAGTCATTGCTCTGCCAGGCTGTCAAGGACAGCGGTGTATAGGCACAAAGTTCATACCACTGGTTATCAAAATAGGGGGAAATTGTCTGATGGTCATCTACGTTAAGTGCTTTGAATTGCATGAGGGTCCTGTACATCGCATGGGAATCGCGCCTGCCATAGGGGTAAAACCCAGCCGCTGGTAAAACGGACCGGATCCTTTTTCAGCAATCAGCGCCACCCATGAAATACCATCGCAGGAAAGGCGTTCCTGCAGTTTGTTGATGATCTCCGATCCAATCCCCTGGCCGCGCAGGTCTCTCCGGACAGTGATATCCTGAATATAGGCATCACTGACGCCGTCACTGATGGCCCGGCCCATGCCGGCGACGGTCTCTCCGTTCATTGCAAGTACAAAACAGTGACTACCCTTTACCAGCGCCCGCACCAGCGCAGCATTGTCTGTTGCAGAAATCCACCAGTCTTCGGCAATATAGAGAGCGATCAGCTCCGGAAGCAGTGCGTCGGAGATGTCATCAATAAATGTATAACAAAGGGCCATTTTCAGCTCGCGTACGTCTTCAAACCCACCGGCGTTCGTTGCGCCGGGTCACATTACACTGCCATGAAAAATAGCCATCTCTCACCGGTTGTCAAACCGGTTTTGCGTATCCTGAAACGGTTTAAAGGGAGAGAATGAACATGGAAACCCCCGGAGAACGCTCCTGACGGGCGTTACAGACATCCGGCGGACAGGGAGAAAACCCCATGCGACGATAGAGCGACTGCAGGGTCGGATGATTGGTCAAGGAAACGATGCGCTGCCGCCCTTCTGCCATGGCCTGTAACGTAAACCGGTCAATGAGCAGCCGGCCGATGCGGTGGTTTCGAAACCGTGAGGAAATGGCCAATGCGCCCAGTTCGATGGTGATCGCATCCAGGGGAATGGCCTCGGCGCATCCGACCACGATGGTATCAATCCGGGCCACGAGAAACCGGTCCCGGTGGAGGGATACATAGTCCCGGGATCGCGGCTTGATAAATCCTTCTTTTCGAGCTTGTTTTAAAATACCGCTGACCAGATCCACATCCGCATCCGTCTCCACCGGTTCGGCGGTTTCCGTAAAATTGTTGGCGATCAGGGTACCACTGCCTTCAATGGTGAAAAGCTCTCCCTTGATCACCCCCTTTCCGGCAGGCAGGATATGCACACGATCAACAGCGCCGCTTTCGATCCGGTTACAGATTTTTTCCAGCACACACTTGAAGTTTACATTGGCAATAACATCTCCGAACGCATCAAAATGCCGGCGTGCGGTCTGTGTGGATATGGCGTTGACTTTTCGTCCCCGGGTGTCGATGAGGTATTTTCGCTCGAGGAGGATGATTTTATCAACCCGCCCGGGGAATGTGAGAATCCGTGTATAAAAATCCGCTTCCGGTGGCAGCCGCACTTTCCTGGTTTCCGGCAGTCGCTCATCCAGAAAGGTGATCAGTTTCTGGTTGGCAAACCGGTTGGCCAGATTATGGCAGAGAAGAGTTTCGATACCCTGACGGTTTAAGAATTTAATATCATTTATAATATTCTGAAGGTGATTGCGCAGGATACCTTCTCTGCAGGCAATCAGAACTGTTTTTCCGGATAGCGATTTTCTGTATTCTTCAAGATAGAGCTTTGCCATGATCGCCTGGTTATGCCACAGGTACTGACGGTGTGTAAACCAGCCAGAAAATATCCCTCAGCCGTTTATCAAAGGGATCACACCGTACTGCCAACCGAAAGAACGGGTCAATGGTTTTCTCTATCCGCACAGGCGAATGCTCCCTATCATCCCTGTAGAGAAGTGAATCCCTCCAGTTCGGGGATCCATGCTTCCAGTTGCCCCACACCCTGGTCAACCAGTTCCGTAAAGGCGGTTTCCTGAAGATTGAGCTGATGTTTTTCCTTTTTCACAGCATCTGCGATCCGTTTTTCCAGTCCGGCTTTCAACCGCTGCATCTGCTCCCCCATGAAAGACTGAACCGATGAACGGATGATGTTCTCCAGATTGGTATCAATATCAATGGTAACGGCGCCCTTTTCGCCTTTAATCTGGCTGTCCCAATCAATGGACGTCACAGATGCAGTCACATGCCGGGCAAGGTTGGCAAGGTGTTTGTTTGAAAAGGCTGGCAGGTCTTCCGGATTCAATGCCACATCGTCCACCGCCCCCCGTACCGCAAGCATGAACTGATTCCCCTCACTGTTGAGCAGGGCGTTGATGCGGCCGTTCCCGTGACTCAAGGCTTCCGGGAGGATTCCGCCCGAATCCACCAGACGGATGCCGGAAAAATCGACTGGATCAGCCGTGAATTCAATCTGCTCAATCATCTGATCCCGGCGGTAATCAATCACCCCGCGCAGCATGCCGGAAAACCGCGCTCCCGCTGAAAACGAGAGTGCGACAGTCATCGGGCTGCCCGCTTTCTCCGCATCAGTGGAAAAATGGTGAACACTGCCGGAAAAACCGTACCTTTCTTTGATTTTTCCGTCTACCTCAAGTTGTTTGATCCAAACAAACCAGGGTGGCTGTTCAGATGCCGTTTTCTCGACGGTCGGCTTTCCCATCTCTTCCCTCAGCGTCATGAGCTGGTCAACGACGACCATGGCAGCTGTACCGATTCTGCGGCCGAACAGGGCGGTGGCGATCCCTTCCGGAGAAAGGTCCGCCCCTGTGAGGTTTTCTTTGACAGCGGCATAATCCTGTGAGATCCATTCCGGCACTTCCCGAATCCGTTTGTGGATATCCGCGGCATCTGCCCTGAGCGCTGCTACATCGGTTTTAAGACCTTTCAGCAATGTGTTTGCCCGCTCTTTTACGGATTCAAGGAGCGTAATCCGTTCAAAGATATCACCGGCCCCCTTCACCTTTTTTCCCAGCTTTTTCACATCTTTTTCAAGCGCCCTGAAGGCGGCCTTCCGGTCGGAGAGATCTAATTTTTTTTCCCACATCTCGTGGCGCGAGTGAATATCTTCCGTCAGTTTCCGGATTTTCGCCGGAGCAGTGATGTCCATGCGTTCTGCAGCCTGCTCAAGATCGTCCAGTGAATCGAGTTTTGCCCATGCCATCACCGGCATGGCAGCCACTTCATCCTGAAGTTCTTTTTTAAGGTTCGCAAGATACCCAGAAACCGCCGTGTTTCCCTGAGAGGCGCCGGATCCGGGGATCTGTCCGCTGACCGTCCGGGGGGTGTTATCGCGGATACCCGTTATTCGCATATCGCGGATCACCACGGACCGGCTGAGCAGGGGCAGGAGTTCGATATCAAAGCTGACCCGGCCGGTCTCTACGCGGTTCGTCATGGGCGATGACGGATCAGCAACCGCCAGGTTTTCAAAGGAAACCCGTGTATGAAAAAGGTCCAGATCCAGCCCGTTCACTGTGACCCGGGCACCGTTCGCTTTTGTTCCCTTGGTTTCGAGAAAGCGCGTAGCCAGGGGATTTCGCAGTATATACAAAGCAATAAGAGCGATCATACAGATCCCCAGCACCGCTGTCAGTCCTTTTATCCATGGTTTCATGTCGCCTCCCGGCAATAGTGTTTTTAGGATATCTGCATTCTCTCATGTAATAACGGACTTGTCTATCGGCTTTTGCAGCTGTTATTCTCTTTTCAGGTTTTTGCTGTTACCGCGTCGCCCTGCCGTACAGCCCTTGAAAAGACGTGAATCAGCTGCCTCGAGTACCGCAGGGATATGAAAAGCCTTTCAGCAGAGAAAAACAGTTGAAACCTTAACAGAATTGATATATGAAAATTTTCGTTAATTCAGATTGGCCTGGATGGCGGAACTGGTAGACGCAAGGGACTTAAAATCCCTCGGAGCTTGCTCTGTCCGAGTTCGATTCTCGGTCCAGGCACCAATTAAAAAATATCAACAAAACAGGATGGTAAAAACGTAAATCAAACATCGTTTTTACCATCCTGTTTTCTGTCACACCAAGCTATTCGCATTTATCCCACTCCTGGCCCGCCTTTTATGCAGACAAAAATCCGATATGCCACCGCCGGCATCGAACCATTAAATACAGTGACACCAAACAGTTAACCAGTTTTCGATCAAGGACGCCCGGCTTTACGCTAAAGCCGGACAGGCGTTTCAGCCAAACCGTTACACAACCGTTAGGATGCAGCCATCAGGCAGGCTTATCCGAATACGACATGTGAATATCCATTTGGGGAAAGGGGACGTCTATGCCATTTTCCTTAAAGACTTCCCATACGGCAATACGAACAGCACTTTTAACATTGGAAACCCCGTTATGGGGATCCGATATCCACAGACGCAGCTCCATATTGATCGAAGAATCTCCAAATTCCTTGAGCTGGCACGAGGGTTTTGGGGCGCGCAATACCCGTGGTACTGTTACGGCCGTGGTCAGGATAAGGTCAATTACCTGTTGAATATCGGAATTATATGAAACCGGGAAAAGAATTTTTAATCGAATGATGGAATTGGAAAAAGACCAGTTCACCACCTGGTTGACGATCAAATCCTCGTTGGGAATCAAGTATTCGGTATTGTCTCGGGTGGTAACGGACACATAGCGGGCACCGAGGGATTGAATGCGACCATAGGTGGATCCGATCTCAATGACATCGCCCGGTTTAATGGACCGGTCCATTAACAGAATAATGCCGCTGACTAGATTGGACACCACCTTTTGAAGACCAAAACCGACGCCCACACCAACGGCACCGCCGATAAAGGCAAAGGCAGACAGGTTGATGCCCAGAACACCCATGGTGATAATGACCGCCAATGCTAACAAGGCAATTTTCAGAATTTTGATCAGAAGCACCTGAGTCGATGGCGTGATATCCGGTAGCACCATGACGCGCTTTTCTGCGAAAATGGCAAAAAGGTCAGCAGCTTTCAACATCAGCGTAAAAAGAATAATTGCCTTGCCTACCAGAAGCATGGAAAGTTGAACACCGCCAATATTTATTGAAAGGTCGCCCAGCATCTTTATCACGGAAGGCAGTAATCCCAAAATATGAAGAACAGCAATGGCCCAGAGAACCATGGAACCCAGTCGCGTCCAGCTGTTGTTCCGAAGCATACCTGAACCAAAACGGATCAATGCCCAGGCTGTAAGCAGCCGGGAACAGACATCAATCAGAAACGGGTCCAGCTTTTTATGCCCCATCACCTGGGAACAAATCGAAAGGATAAAAATGGCAAAGATAAATTTTATCAGAGGCGGAAATTCACGAAAAAAGCTTTCCTGGTATGGATGACGTTTTTTCTGATTGGCACCAATGGCCACAACCCTGGCTGACAAGGGGCGGCTGATCACATACGCCAGCAGTAATGCCACACAAATGGCAGCGCATGAGATATAGGTATCCATGCAAAAAAGCGTATTCGACAGTTTTTCCCAGATAAGCGAAATTTTTGACATCAAAAATTGGGGGTCCAGATAGTGTTCCATTGGTTTTTATACCTTCATGAGTTGGGGGTTTGTACACATCAAATCCCTTGTAAGGATCGCCAAACCTGTGACGCTTTATGTAAACGTCCCGTATTCAACGCGGAACGGGTGGTGTTCGGACGTCCGCGCAAACATATAGTTAAATTTCACGACTTCACCCTAGAATTGAGGCATACTAGTGTGGTTTTAATTGGGGTTTAGGCCTGTTTCGCGACTACCTTATCAGATTTTCGCTAAGTTGCAACTTCTTATGACACCGGTTCTATTAAGGCTGTATACGCCTTGAGTTGTCTTAGAAAATTCAGCCTGCAAAGATTCTATCAAATAAGTAAATAATAAAAACAAATAGTTATTTATATACATTGTTTGGATTTGGCATGAAAAATGAGTTTCAATTTCTATACCAAATGAATTTTATTTTGCCCTGAGATCAATTTTAATTTTACCAAAATCTCGGAGCTGGATAGAAATACATATTTGTAGGGGTCAATGAAATCTACGGCAATCCACGCCGAAAGACAGCGTCTTCCTCTTGCTTGTCAATTATTACATGCTCCGCTATGCTTTCATTTCACGACCGCATGGCATAAATAACACCCATCTTTTAACTCTGACTACACGGCCCCGGCATTTCTTCATATGTTTACTGACGTCTTCCTGCTTTCACCGGGAATTGCTGGATTTCACTGAATGTCTAAATTCCAATGGGCAGCTTTTTCATGGCAATCCTTGTTCTTATAGCAAGAATAGTATAATTACGGGAAAATGCAAAACAACCAACTCCATCGCCTGATTTTATAACCGATTGATTTCTATTTTTTCTCGTCAATTTCATGGTCACAAACAAGGAGCAATATAGAAGGTATCCGATTTACTAACAGGGAAAAGAGTCTCGGTTATATGCATATACACCCCAAGAGGCATAGGAGGAGCACTCTGCAGGTGGAATTTTAATGGTAAACCAGTGCAGATTGTGATCCCTCAGGAAATTTTGCAGGACCTGGGAAGATAATAGGAGGGAAGATTACCATAAAATTTTTTAAACGCCGCGCTGAAATGTCCGGGATTGGAATAGCCGACAAAGAGTGCCGTCTCCAGGATAGAATAGTTGCCGGTTTCGATCATTTCCAAGGCTTTGGTCATCCGAATCTTGCGGACATACGAACCAATGGTCATTCCCATCTGTTGACGAAAACCTCTTTTCAGGTAACATTCGTTTATTCCTACCCATCGAGACAGGCTGGAGATCGAAGGAGGATTCTGCCATTTTCGGCGTAAAATATCCACAGCCTCATCGACAGCGGCTCTGGTCTGTTTGCTGCGTTCCATGCGGCAGCCTGTTGCAGACTGATCCAGAGCCAGAATATGGGATAAAAAATTTAGAGCCAAAGATTCAAAGTGTAATTTGTCAGAAAGGGTATGGCGCCTGGTAGAGACCAGCTGCCTGGCAATTTGCATGACTTCTGATGAGTGGCACAGTCCTTTAAGCAAAGGACGTGTCTGCTCCTCAGCCATCAGTTTTTCCAGCCTCTTGCTAACCGCGCAGCTGGATGTCCTCAACCAGGATTCAAGCAAATCCTGGGGCGGACAAATGGAAATACCGCAGATATTTTCATCGGCATGGTGGGTAAATGTCTGTTCAGACGAATCTTGAATACACCAGACATCCCCGGCAGAAACCATCTCCTTTGGACGTCCTGGACTCTGGACATCAAAATGGCCGGACAACATGATACCTAAATGAAAAGGTTTTTGTATATTCCTGTTGCAGGTCTTCATCTGATGTTTCAAATAATAGTCGGTCATTGTCACGTATAAGCCGCCAGAAATATGAAGTATTTCTGCCCATCCCTGTCCCGTGTCTTCATGCATCTGCATACGCACGCCATCAAAAAATCTGGGCGTTGGCGGTTCATTACTCACCAGAAAATTTGCCGGTGCAGACCCTTTTATATATTCCTGTATATAATCCAATGAACACTCTCTTTTTATAAGAAGTCAGCTGATTATCCATTTTTCCCGATTTGAGTATTTTTTTTCCGGTTTCGGGAAGAAACAGCAACTTTTTTTCTTTTATAATTCATTTTATACGCTTGCAATCATTTTTTATTTGATCCAAGGATGAGTGTTTATATAAAGGAGAGAACATGGAAAAAAGTAAGTTAATGGCGGCCCTCCTGGTTGCCGCTCTAAGCTTTGGCAGTCTGCCGGTTACAGCCAACAAGATGAAAGAAAACATCCACAAGGTACCCCAGGGTATTTCGGTTATCAGTGAAACTGAAATTGAGGAAACGGGGCTGCAGGATTTTAACTTTATATGGATATTACCGATATCCATATCTACAAGGTCATCGGCAGTATGTGGGGGACAGATAACGCAGACAAGGCCCATTCCCTGGGCATGGAACTGGAAGCTGCCTGGCTGTCGATCAAAGGCCTGGAGTTGAGTGCCGCCTTGAGCCTGAGGCAGGCCGAGTACGATGATTTTGATCTGGAAACCGTCACCCTGGACAGGGAAGATAGGGAAGGCAGCACCCATTCCCTGCGTCTTTCTGCAAGTTATCATCACCCCGGTGATCTGTATGGCCGGGCTGGCGTCTGCCATGTGGGCGATGTCTCTTATGTATGATAATGCAGCCCGGACTATGCAGAAGGCCGATGCCTATACCCTGGCCAGTTTGAGGGTGGGCCGGCTTCGTGACGACTGGGATATCTACGTCTTTGCCCGTAATCTGACTGATGAAAAATATATCAACCCCTTCGAGTCCAGTCCAGCGACCGGAGGAATAGCCAGATCTGGTGATCCCCGTGCCATTGGTGCCGGTGTGAGCTATAGTTTTTAACATGGGCTGAGGCATTGTTTGGGTACGTAAGACAACGCATGTTCCAAAACTCCGGGACATGCGTTGTTATCAGATTGCAAATCTTTTTTGTGTATAAGAAGGTTTTTTATGCTGACAAATACATCTCTGCGCAATATTATGCTGGGGCTGCTGTTTACTGCCAAAAATATTCCGTCCAGTTTTTTCATCATGGGACTGCCGATAATCTTGCGGCTTCAGGGACACAGTCTTTCATCCATCGGTCTGTTTCAACTGGCAAGCCTTCCTTATCTGCTTAAATTCCTCTGGGCACCAATTCTCGATAAAAACAGTTACAGGAAAAACCATTATAAATCCTGGATACTGGCAACCGGTATCAGTTTTGCGTTCTCGATTTTTCTGCTGTCTTTTTTCGGGCCGGCCAGGGCAATTCAGCCGCTTTTTCTGATGATTATTGCAATCAGCCTGCTCTCTGCTACCCTGGATATTGCCATCAGCTCCCTGTATATCAAGCTGCTCTCGTATCAAGAGCGGGGTCAGGGAGCAGCGGGCAGAATAATTGCGGTAAATATCGCCAGGATATTTGGTAGCGGACTGCTGGTCATGATCTACAATCATTGGGGATGGGTGCTGCTTACCAGTATCATGGGGGGAATCATCCTTCTTTCCCTAATTGCCCTTATTTTTCTGGAAGAACCGGCAAATAAAAAAGAGAAGCCGAAGCCTTCAGGTTCTTTCTTGGCCGGGATCCGAAGTTTTTTTGCCCGTACGGGCATGGGCAGATGGACGATGCTTCTGGTATGTAATCCTACCAGCATCTCAGCGGTATTTTTTATGATCAGACCGCTGCTGGTAGATCAGGGGGCTATTCCCCTGATACCATTGCCTTTCTTACCGGCATATTTGCGGTGATAGTGGGTGTTTTGGCTTCGGTGACCACAGGAATGAAAAGAATTCAGCACTATCTTCTCAATCGCAGGGCAGCCCTGATTGCCTGCACTATTTTCAATGCCTGTGCTGTGGTCCTGTTTGTGCCGCTCTATTTTCTGGGAAACCCGCTCTGGCTGGTATATCTTGCGATAACCTGCATCAATGCAGCCATTTCATTTGTCTCTGTGGTCATTGGCACCCTGGTTATGGATTTCAGCCAGTCCGGTTCCGAGGGCCTTGACTATTCCCTGCAAATGACCGCCGGTCAGGCAGGCGGCCTTGGCATGGCTGTGATTAGCGGCGTTATGGCTGATGTTGTCGGCTATGGCAATTTTTTCCTTTACCACGCTGTTGTTAGCTGTGGATTGATCTTGCTTATAGCTACACTGTTCCAGGGCAGTTGGATTCCAAAAGCTGGCAGGTAAATTACCGCTTCTGATTATGGGAAATGCGGGAGCCGGGTATATGCTCGGTTCCCGCGCTCAGACAGCAAGGGAAATAAAATACGGAAAAAATCAGGGTGAAAAAAGGCAGTATTGAAGAGACCCTGCTATTACCGCTATGGGGCAGAGCCTTTGAGACCAAGAGGAAAAATTCCCGCCTGATTGATAAAAAGGCGGCATGGGCATGGAAGGAGAAGGCTGGGGACTCAAGCCTGTACGGTCTCTGGAAAAATGGGATGCGCGAATCAAGGTGATAGATGCCATCCCGATGTCAGAAGGGATGAAAAAAGGTCTTCCACTAGGCTTTAAAATCATGTCAGCGATAACGGATATGCTGGGTACCTGCTCAATGGTGCATATGAGAATACAGGGGAAATAGGGAACCTCTTTATCTTACCCCTCTTCCCAGAAAAAATCCGTTATATTTTTTTCCTCACTGGAAAAGCCGATACCGATCTGCACAATCTTTTTGCCCTTTGCTTGATATTTTTCGGCGTAACCTTTGGCTTTGATCTGGGCAAGAGCCTTTTCCGTTGGCATATCCACCTTGAATTCAATCAGGTAAATAAACTCGTCTGTTTCCACACTCATATCAATACGCCCCTTGTTGGTGCAGTCTTCGACAACAAGCTGTAAGGGAACAGAAGAAAGCCAGGCAAAGATGACGCTGGTATAAAACCCTTCATAACGGGCAATATCGTTATTTGTATAGTTATGGTAGGGAATGGCTGCAAACAGGGCATGAATGGCGGTTTTGAACCGCACCATATCGCCCAATCGCAGGGCGCGAGCCAAATCTTTTCTGAGAGGGAACTTGCTTTCTGACGGCGCAAAAATATCCAGCAGGGAATTGGTGAAGGCTGTAGATACCTCCAGATTGGGAAACCCCAGGGTATATTCAGTCATTCCCTCTTCCAGAGAAACATCCCTGATGGTCAGATAGCCGGACTGAAACAGCAGGGTAACAGGGTCAATCCTGTCAATATCAAAGGAGGTGAGCAGTTCTTCGCCAGCCTTGATATTG
>PDWJ01000481.1_pt1 | contig 74081 bp, 61 predicted proteins | sample 1430881 | NCBI WGS metagenome assembly PDWJ01 (sample SAMN01162460, study PRJNA174530) | Oral metagenome, whole genome shotgun sequencing project. | biome: Marine environment; feature: Marine mammal; material: Swab sample of the gingival sulcus; isolation source: swab sample of gingival sulcus...
CACCCCCTTGTTGGTGCGGTTGATGTAGTACTTGCCCGGGGTGCTGAGGTCGCTCTCCGCCCAGGCCAGCAGGTTCTCTATGTACTTGGGGCGCTCCGCAGAGGTAGCGGTATGGAGGGATGGGCCTGGGTGCCCAGTGCCACTACCACTGTACTGTGGCTTGTAGAAGAGCGAGAGGGGGGAGGCCGGGTTGGTGAAGTTTGTCCCCCCGGCGGCCAGTTCCAGCCTCTTCTCCTCGCCCGTCTGCAGCACGAAGGAGAGGGGTGTGAAGCCCTGCTCGGCCGGCAGCTCGAGGGTCACCCGCACGGGGTAGTCCAGCGCGGCCACGTGCAGGAAGTACTTGATGGGGCCATTAGCCGTATGCCCCCGGTTGATTTCTGGTATGTCGAACCAGAACTCGTCGCCGGTCTGCGCATGGCTCGGGAGGGCTAGGCCCAGCAGCAGGAGGGCCAGCAGAAAAGAGCGTAACTTTAGCAAATATCGCATATCCTTACTCCGATTACTATTTACACAATAAAGCCCCAGGCCCTATAGCAAGACCTGGGGCGTAAGACTTCAGAGCTAGCGGTAACTACGGAGCGGGAGCGAGCCGCATGATGCGGGCCGTGGCTACCGCCTCCCGCCGATGTGGGGGGGGGGGTAAATTGCTGACAATCAAACACTTACAGGTAAAATGCTCCTTGCCACCCGCCCAGCGCATACGATTTGCATCGACTTTCATACTACAAGTATAGGGAAAATCGCCATGTCCGGCTACCCGCCTGCCGATTTTGTTGACGAACGCCCGCTTTATCCTGACGAACGTCCACTTTCTGGACGCAACCGTGGGTGCGCAGGGGCGAGGTTCGCCAGCAAGAGGCTGCCTCCCGGCGGGGACTTCTACGGATAGCGACACGCAAAAAGGCCCGTAGCAAGCACTGTCGCTACGGGCCTCTGGGTGGTGCCACCAGGAATCGAACCGGGGACACAAGGATTTTCAGTCCTTTGCTCTACCAACTGAGCTATGGCACCCCAAAACACAATCCCCCTCGGAATTGTGGCGCAAAGGTATGATGGATTATCCAATTGACCAAATCCGCCGACGATATTTTTCACCCGCGCGCATTCCAACTTTTGTCCTACCTTTGCATTAGCATTGCGCTTAACCCTAAGAAGCGAGAAGGATGAAACTACGTAAACAGCTGGAATACAAGCTCAAAGGCGAGCGGAATATCTCCTCCCGGCGGCCGATAGTGCTCGGCGAAAGGCTGATAGCCCACTTCATCTACGACAAGAAGGGCTTCACGGAGAGCCGCATCGTCTGCCTGGATAGGGACAGCTTCAAGGTTCTGTGGGAGTACAAATATCCCTTCGTGGTGAACAATGCGGTCGTGTCGGGTAATCAACTCTGGCTCAGCTGCATGGACGGATGGCTGATAGAGCTCGACCCGGAGACGGGGCAAGAGCTGGCTCGCATCGAGCTGGGGCTGGAGAAATGTGGTCAATGCTCTCATATTCAGGGCGATAGATTGGTTATCGGGGGTGTGCAGGGCTCGAGGAGCACGCTCTGCGTCAACCTGGCGAGCCGGGCGGTGGAGTGGTCCTTCGACAACGGCGGGCACTCCTACATCCCTCTAATCGTGGACGATAGGGTGTACCAATGCACGGAGAGAACGATACGCTGCCTCGGTCTGAACTCGGGCCAGCTGCTCTGGGAGGCCAGCGAGGAGGGCTCGTACCTCTTCAATCCCGCCCGGGTGGATGATTGGGTGGCCGTGGGCGGGCACGGGCTGGTGAACGTCTACGATGCGGGGAGCGGGCGCCTGCTGCAGCGGATTGAGACGGGGGTCAGGAAGCAAATCTGGGCGATACGCGCCGAGGGGAGAGTGATGTACTTCGGCGACAGCTCGGGGCTGTTCTACGCCTACGAGCTAGTCGCGCGGAGTGGCCCAAGGGGCGAGCAAATGCTTGATGCTGAGCGGCTCTGGTGCTTCGAGTCGAAGGGGGCAATAGAGAGCCTGCCGGAGGTCTACGGTGATTTCGTCCTGCTCCTCAACGACGATGGCAAGCTCATCTGCCTGGATAGGCATAGCGGCGAGCCGCTGTGCAGCCTCAACACCAAGGGGGAGGCGGGCATCTCGGGGGTAACGATTGAGGGGGAGGGTATTTTTGTGTCTGTGGGTAGGGGGAATGCGTATCGGGTGGGGGTGGGATGATTTGGGAAGGGCTAATCGAAAGGAGGGACAAGGAGCCACCGCCCGGTTTTCCTCGACCCCTCACGCCGGATACGCCCCGCCTTCACGAGCTTACCGAGATTGTAGCGGATGGTATACTCCTTGACTTGGAGGATTTCGCCGAGCCGGCGGGCCGAGAGCTCGGGGCTAGCGGATAGGGCCTCAAGGATACGCTCCGGGAGGGGGCTATCGGGCAGAGCCGGTGGATTTATTGCACAAGCAGAGGCAGAGTTATCAGATAAAACGCTACTTCCTGCACAATCGGGAGCGGAATTGTCGGATAAAACACTACTCCCTGCACAAACAGAAGCAGAATTGTCAGATAAAACGGGATTTATTGCATAATCAGAGGCGGAATTGTCGGATAAAACGCTTTCCACCGCCTGCCCTACATAGCCATCGTCCCTCTCTGCTCCCCCCTCGCTGAAGCCCGGCTCGACATACCACCTGGAGGCATGCTCCAACGCGCGAAAGGCCGTCAGCAGCGTGGTGTCGAAATCCGCCCTGCCATTACCGTTCTCCTCCAGCTCCCGATTGACGCGGTCAACACCACGGCTGAAGCGGTTGACGTAGCCCAGGACCTTCATGGCCTCGGCAATATTCGGATTTCGGTAATCGCTCACATTCGGGAAATTCTCCCAAGTCACCTGCCCGTAGAGCCCCCCAGGGTTCTGTATCTCCAGCCTATCGTCAAACTCATTGAAGAGCACAGGCGCATTGCTCTGGTAGTCCCTATGCATCAGCGCATTCATCAGCAGCTCCCGCGTAGCCCAATGCGGATACTTAGATACGGGTTCCTCCCGCAGGGCGCTCACCGGCTTAGGGCGCTTCATGGCGATGCTCGTCCGCACGAAGGCATCCAGCACGGGGAGCTCACGAGCGAGGGCACCCATAAACCGCTGCTCATTGATGACATTATCACCCCGGTCCAAGCCGGCGTACCTAACGTACTGAATATAAGCGCCCGGCAGGAAGCGCGAGGGTTTACGCGCAAACAGAACAATGGCCGCATTGGTCGGGCAAGCATGCCGGAGGTCGAAGAGGCCGAGCGAGGCCAGCTGCTCCTCAATGGGGCGCTTATCCTCGGCTAGGACATCGGCCGCCACGGCATTCGGAAGGAAATCGCGCCGGATAAGGGGCAAATCCAAATCTGCGAGGCTGGCCCCGAGCTGTGGCAGGGCATCAAAGGTTTGAGCATTGGATAGACGACGCTCTATCAGCATCTTCTCCTCCGCCTCGCTGGCCAGGCTCTTTCTCGGCCCAATGCGTACCCACACCCGCCCTCGGTAACGAACCGGAGGATACGTGGCGGGTTGCACCTCAACCACCAGAACATCCCCACCAGTGAAGGAGAACTTCTCCACCTGCATAATCGGCTGCGGGAGAATATTCCCATCCGTACGGATATTTGACACGGTGAGAAGAAGACGGTCATCCACCTTCAGACCAGCAATCAGCCCACTATCGTTCACCCCTATCAGCAGGTAACCGTTTTCCTGCGAGCCCGACAAATCGTTGGAAAAGGCGCAGATTGCCTCGCAGAACTTATCCGTCTTTGTGCCAGAGGCAGTCTTCTCCACCCGATGGCTCTCATTTTCGGCCATTAGCCTCAGCAGCTGCTCACGTCCTATCATAGTCTGTAACCATATAGTAAGCGCAAAGGTAGGGACTATCCCCCCAACGACAAAAAGGCCAACTGCCTCTAAGCCTCTAGGCTATTCAACCAGCTCATTTCCATTCTAATAAACCACGAAAGAGCCTCAAACCTACGCTCGAACTAGTTCAGCTCACCCCAAGCCCCGGACGAGGCTGCTGGCTATTCCCCACTCCCCTCATGGCCATTCCGGCTCCCCTTCTGCCACACCCATGCGATTCTTTCGTTTAATTATCATCCATCATTGGTGTGCCCCCAAAAGCAACTTCAGAGCATTTTCCCCCTACATGAGGAGCAAAGAGATTTGTCGGACAAACTGCAATTTGTCCGACAAAAACACACCTTGCCGTGTTTGCCGCATCAGGTGCAGATTTTCGAATTGGGCCGACATAGACTATGGATTTTAGAAATTAATAAGTGGCTAAATATTTATTATAATACGAGAGGATAAGGGGAGGGTATTAAGATTGCTAGAGAGGGAATTCAAGGGGGTTTAGGAGGCTATATGCGACGTAATACGTTGATTTGTATACGATTCCCTCGGCAGAGTTGCGGATTGTACCTTGCAGAGTTGCATTTAGCTTGGTAGACCAATTTTAAATTGTGCCATTTTCGCATTTAATCGGTTTTTGTACGGATTCTATAAATTGAAGTTCCTATCTTTGTGTGACGATGGCTAGCAGGCTTGCCATCTCTACAAGCGTAGGATACTAGGAAAGATTGCAATTACTAACCAAAAATTCTAATTCATATGGAGAAGACGACCAGAGATTTTCTGATTAGTCAGTATGCCCAGCTATCAAACCCCAAAGAGGAAACAGCGATTAAGTTCTCGTACACATACAATGAGGTCAAAGTTAAGGTGTATTTTGATGCCTACGATATTGATAATCTGCAGCTCCAGATGGTTTTGAGCTACGAGCAGGATGAGCTCTACACCCTTCTGAACGCAGACGCAAAGGGTAGCCAATACATAGATGATTTGGGCTCTTTGTCAAACCGAATATTGCATGAGAAGCATCTTGCCCGCTTCTATGAATTCCTTGATAGGCATATCCTCAACGACGAGTTCGAGGTTATAAACTACAAGGAGGATAATGAGCTCAAAAGGGCGAAAGAGCGGGCCAAGAAGCGGAAGGGCAAAAAGAAACTTAGCTTCATCGCAGGTCTGAGAAGGGTGAAAATGAGCGAGAGAATGTATCGAGAGCTTCGCAACACAACGAGTATTTGCTCTGAAACCCTACAGCGCATACAGAATAGCGGGATGACCATTGTGCGCACGGACGATTCGGAACGAAGAAAGAAAATTAGCTTTTTGCTAGATAAGATAGACGCAGAGCTAAAGAAAGGCTAGCCCACATCTGGGCAACAAAACGCATTTGCTATATATCCCGCCGCTACGGAAAAAAGGGGTCGTCAGTAGACCAATGCCACTGACGACCCCTTCAGCTATGCTACAATTGAGGGCTACTTCACCTCCTCAAAGTCCACATCCGTCACCTCGCCGTCGCCCCCCTGCTGGCCCCCGGCCTGACCGCCCCCCTGCGGTCCCTGCTCGCCACCAGCCTGCTGCTGGAAGGCCTCCGGCGGCACGGCGGCCCACGCGGCGTTGAGCTTCTCCACCAGGCCGTCGATGGCCGCTATGTCCTGCTTGTCGTAGGCCTCCTTGAGCTCCTTCTTCGCCTCCTCTATCTTGGCCTTGGCATCGGCCGGCACCTTGTCGCCGAACTCCTTGAGCTGCTTCTCGGTCTGGAACACCAGGCTGTCGGCCTTGTTGAGCTTCTCGACCCGCTCCTTGGCCTCGCGGTCAGCCGCCTCGTTGGCCTTGGCCTCGTCCTTCATGCGCTGGATGTCCGCGTCGGACAGGCCCGAGGAGGCCTCTATGCGGATCTTCTGCTCCTTGCCGGTGTCCTTATCGCGGGCCGACACGTTGAGTATGCCGTTCGCGTCGATGTCGAATGACACCTCAATCTGGGGCACGCCACGGGGAGCCGGGCGGATACCGTCGAGCATGAAGCGGCCGAGCGTCTTGTTGTCCTTGGCCATGGGGCGTTCGCCCTGCAGCACGTGGATCTCCACGGAGGGCTGGTTGTCGGCTGCCGTCGAGAAGGTCTCGCTCTTGCCGATGGGGATGGTCGTGTTGGCCTCGATCAGGCGGGTGAACACCCCGCCCATGGTCTCGATGCCGAGCGAGAGGGGCGTTACGTCCAGCAGCAGCACGTCCTTCACCTCGCCGGTGAGCACGCCGCCCTGGATGGCCGCGCCGATGGCCACCACCTCGTCGGGGTTCACGCTCTTGTTGGGCTGCTTGCCGAAGAACCTCTGCACGACCTCCTGGATGGCCGGTATGCGGGTGGAGCCCCCCACCAGGATGACCTCGTCGATCTCGCTGGCCGATATCCCGGCATCCTGCAGGGCCTTGCGGCAGGGCTCGAGGGTGGCCTGGATGAGGCTGTCGGCCAGCTTCTCGAAGTGCGCGCGGGTGAGTTTCTTGACCAAGTGCTTGGGCACGCCGTCCACCGGCATGATGTAGGGGAGGTTTATCTCCGTCTCGCTGCTGGATGAGAGCTCGATCTTGGCCTTCTCGGCGGCCTCCTTGAGGCGCTGCAGGGCCATGGGGTCCTTGCGCAGGTCTATGCCCTCGTCGCTCTGGAACTCCTCGGCCAGCCAGGTGATGATGACCTGGTCGAAGTCGTCGCCCCCGAGGTGGGTGTCGCCGTTGGTGCTCTTGACCTCGAAGAGGCCCTCGGAGAGCTCGAGGATGGAGATGTCGAAGGTGCCCCCCCCGAGGTCGAACACGGCCACCTTCTCCTCCTTATTCTGCTTGTCGAGGCCGTAGGCCAGGGCGGCGGCCGTGGGCTCGTTGATGATGCGGCGCACCTTCAGGCCGGCAATCTCCCCGGCCTCCTTGGTGGCCTGCCGCTGGCTGTCGCTGAAGTAGGCCGGCACGGTGATCACGGCCTCGGTCACCTCCTGGCCGAGGAAGTCCTCCGCGGTCTTCTTCATCTTCTGCAGCACCATGGCCGATATCTCCTGCGCGGAGTAGAGGCGGCCGTCCACGTCCACCCGGGGCGTGTCGTTGTCGCCCTTGGCCACCCGGTAGGGCACGCGGGCTATCTCCTTGGACATCTGGGTGTAGGTCTCGCCCATGAAGCGCTTGATGGAGAAGATGGTCCGCTCGGGGTTGGTGATGGCCTGGCGCTTGGCCGGCTCGCCCACCTTGCGCTCGCCGCCGTCCACGAAGGCCACCACCGAGGGGGTCGTGCGCTTGCCCTCGCTGTTCGTAATCACTATGGGCTCGTTGCCCTCCATTACCGACACGCAGGAGTTCGTGGTCCCGAGGTCTATACCGATGATCTTGCTCATATTGTGTGCGTAGTTTAGTCGTGCTTGTTTCGCTTGTCTACCCCACCCCGGCAAGTTGCGTGCCACCGGGGGGCGGAGGGGCCATGCATGCCACATTGTCAGGCACGGGGGCGGAGGGACACGGTCCGCACACTTCCCTGCGCGGGGCTTGCAAGTCAGCCGGGGAATGCCTAAGTTTGTATTCGGGTGGGGAGTTGCCCCCCGGTATTTACCAAAACATCCTTTTGCCATGCAGCTGACATTGAACTATTTCAGGGTTGACCCGGCGGGGAATATCACGGGTTTCGTGGTGGGCGCGGTTCGCCCGGAGCAGCGGGCCCCCATCGCGCGCGCCATCATGCGGGAGATTGACCCGAGCGTGGAGCAGGTGGGCTTCATCACCCCCGACGCAGATGGGCACCCGGCGCGGATGGACATGATGGGCGGGGAGTTCTGCGGCAACGCCACGCGGAGCTTCGGCCTCTACGCGGCGCGCCTTTCCGCTGTGGCGCAGGGCGATATACCCGTGGAGGTCAGCGGGATGGATGGCTCGCTCTCGGTGCACGTCGACTGCGCGGCCAGCTCGGCCTTCGTGGCGATGCCCCCGGCCCGGGGCGTATTGCGGGTGGGGGCCATGGGGGGCGAGTACCCCGTGGTGGACCTCGGGGGCATAGTGCACGCCATCGCGGAGATGCCGGAGCGGGATGAGGCCTTCGTGCGGGCGGTGGTCGGCAGTCTGTCGCGCGGCCTGCCCTGCGAGGCCTACGGGCTGCTGTTCCTCGACCGCGCGGAGGGGCGCATGGTGCCCTACGTGTACGTGGTGGAGTCGGACACGCTGGTGCGGGAGGGCTCATGCGCCTCGGGTTCGTGCGCGGTGGCCCACTTCCTGAACGATGCGGCTCAGCGCGAGGACTTTAGCATTACGCTACGCCAGCCCAGGGGGGAGCTCGAGGTCCGGGCGCAGAGGGACGAGGCGGGGCGACTGGTCTACGCCATCGGCGGGCGGGTGGAGATCGGGCCCATGGAGCGGATTACGGTCAGCATCTAGGGTGGAAGCGGGCCGACTTCGCGGGAGGGGGGAGTAGAAATAGCGAGGCCCGGTCGGTAATCCCCGGCACCCCGGCTCGGAGGGCTGGGGGCGGCGCGGTGCGCGGTGCGGAACGGGGGAGGGGGCTGGAAAAAAGGGGAAAAAAGGGGTCTACGCCGCATCAATTTCGCCCGATTTTCGCCGTCCGTTCGCCAGGAAATGGGGCGAATGAGGGGGGAGTGTAAAAATAGCGATTTTGCAGTAGACAGCTACTCTTCAGAGGCTTAAGGGGTAATTCCAGGAGGGCCGGTTTGCCTATTTAGATTGGTCGATTCCATCACTCCACGTGGACCGAAAAATCTGTGACCTGTGGAGTTCATTTCGATTACAAATTATTGCTACCTTTGCAACGATTGGGAATATGGGCATAGCCCGAGTACAAACATAATAACCAAATGATGCGACATGAATAGGTACGCACGTTTCATCGCCATGGCGCTGGCCGCGCTAATGCTACTGGTCTTCGTGGGTTGCGAGAAGGACAAGGACCCACCGGTGAAGGAGGAGCAGGAGAATAAGGACAAGCAGCAAACGGGGAAGGATGGGGACGAGAAGAAGGACAAGGATAAGGAGGAGGAGAAGCAGAAGCAGGATAGCGTTTATGCCTTCGAGCTGAAGCAGAGCGAGATACCGCTTGCGCCAAAGGCTGTCGGCGAGGTTGCCATTACCAAGGGGAACGGCGAGTACGAGGTCAGCAGCTCTGACGAGAAGGTGGCCACCGCGGCCATCAAGGACGACAAGACCGCCGTGGTGATCACCGCGAAGGACATCAAGAAGGAGCAGACCGCCACCATCACCGTGAAGGATAAGAAGGCGAATAAGGAGCTGACTATCAAGGTGAAGGTGAGTCCAACCGGGCCTGTGGAGCCCATGAAGATTAAGGAGCTCTCCACGGGTAAGCTGACGCTCAACCCCGGTACGAAGAGCCCGGAGTACCAGATAACCGGCGGGAAGGCGCCCTTCAGCGTGAAGAGCAACAGCAATAAGGAGGTGGCCACCGCGGAGATTATTAAGGAGAGCAAGCTGGTCATTACGGCCACGAAGAAGGAGGGCGTTGACACGATTGTGCTCAGGGATGCTGGCACGGATAGCATTAGCATCGCGGTGAAGGTGAAGAAGGTGAAGGATATAACGCTGAAGGAGAGCAAGGTAAGCGTGGAGGTGGGGAAGATGGTGGAGGTCGAAATCACCGATGGGAACGGGGGCTACAAGGTCACGGAGTTCACCAAGCCGGCTCTGGCCAGCGTCACCATAAAGGATAGCAAGGTCGTGATTACCGCCGGGGCGGACGCAGGGAGCGGCACGGTCAAGATTGAGGATGCGGAGGGCAAGACGGCCACTATCACGGTGACGGTGGAGAAGCTGGCCGAAATTGCGGTGGAAAAGAGCGTCGAGATAGAGATAGGGAAGAGCAAAACGCTCGACATCACGAGTGGGAACGGCGGGTACAAGCTGTCGGGTTTTAATGAGAAAATCGCCACGGCGGAGGTGAAGGATGATAATAAGGTCATTATCACGGCAATAGGGATAGGAAAGACCACCATCACCGTCACCGACAAGAAGGGCAAAGAGGCCGAAATCAAGGTGACGGTGACGGCGGAGAAGGTGTTCGAAATCAAGGTGCAGGAGAGCGTTGTGCTGGAGGTCGGCAAGAGCGAAACGCTCAACATCAAGAGTGGGAACGGCGGGTACACGTTGTCGGTTAAAGATGCCAACATCGCCACGGCTGAGCTGATGGGCAAGGACAAAAACGAAATCAAAATCACGGCTAAAGGCAAGGGCGAGACCATTATTACCGTCACCGACAAGAAGGGCAAAAAGGCCGAAATCAAGGTGAAGGCGACGGAGGAGAAATTGGCCGATATCAAGGTGGAAAAGAACGTTGAGCTGAAGGTCGGCGGTAGCGAAACGCTCAGCATCACGAGTGGCAATGGCGGGTACAAGCTGTCGGATTTTGATAAGACAATCGCCACGGCGACACTCAAGGGCGAGAACAAAATCGAAATCAAGGCGGTAGGCAAGGGCGAGACCACCATCACCGTGAAGGACAAGAAGGGCAAGACGGCCGAAATCAAGGTGACGGTGACGGAGGAGAAGGTGTTCGAAATCAAGGTGGAAAGTACCAGCGCCAACTTGAAGGTCGGCGGTAGCGAAACGCTCAGCATCACGAGCGGCAATGGCGACTACAAGGTGTCGAGTGACGATACGAGCGTCGCCACGGTGACACTCAAGGGCGAGGACAAAATCGAAATCAAGGCGGTGAAGAAGGGCGAGACCACCATCACCGTGAAGGACAAGAAGGGCAAGACGGCCACCATCACGGTGACGGTGAAGGAGGAGCAGGTGGTCGAAATTACGGTGGAAAAGAGCAGCGTAAGCATGAAGGTCGGCGAGAAGAAAATGCTCAGCATCACGAGCGGTAATGGCGGGTACACGGCGTCGAGTAGCGACCCGAACGTCGCTGCGGCGGAGGTACAGAACGGGAACATGGTCGAAATCACGGCGGTGAGCAAGGGTGGTCCGGTCACCATTACCGTGAAGGACAAGAAGGGCAAGACGGCCAAAATCACGGTGACGGTGACGGAGGCCATCAAGCCGCTGACAATCAACGATAAACAGTCGCTGACGGTGAACTACAAGCTGGGGACGGCTGAAGTGCCCGAGGTCATGGTGAAGGGTGGCAAGCCCCCGTACGCGGCCAAGTCGGACAACGAGCAGGTCGCCACCAGGACCATGGTGGGCAGCGACGGTAAGCTCAGCTGGATGCTCACGGGGAAACCCGGCACGGCGACGATTACGGTGACTGGCGGGAGCGAAACGGTCACCCTAACGCTCATGGTGCAGGATTCGGACCCCATAGTCCCAGAAAAAACGGAGGTGACCTACAACGACCGCATGGGCGGGCAGATTGGCTTCACCGGGGGCGTTGAGCCCTTCGAGCTCAAGGTCAGCACTGCGGGCATAGTAACAAAGCCGAGACCATTCCGCGATAGGATGTTCGATATCAGCCCCATGAAGAGCGGGACCACCGAGCTGACGATTATTGACAAGTACGGCAAGCAATCCAGCCCCATACGCGTCACGGTGCAGCTACCCCTGATGGTCAAGTACAAGAAGACCGCAGAGCAGTACATCGACCAGGAAATCAGCCTCGATAAGGGGAAGGAGAACAAGGAGCTCATGATAGAGGACGGGGTGGGAGAAATCAGCGTGGCTTCGGCGGCACCGAACATCGCCAGCGCCAACATAGCAAACGGTAGCCTGGTAATCAAGGGGTTGGAGGCGGGTAGCACCACGCTCACCATCAAGGATGAGAAGACAAGGGTGGAGGTCAGGGTTAAGGTCAAGGCGACGGTCGCCATCGTGAGCGGCGAGACGCAGTGCTTCATCGTGAAGGGCGACTACGTTGAGCCCAACGGCACGAAGGAGGAGATAATCGCCCACTCGAAGAAGGAAATGGCGGATAAGAAGGCCATCATCATGCCCAAGGCCGCCAAGAAAATCAAGATGATGGATTTCCCGGGATGGGGCACAGAGCTCGCACACATGCTTACGGTAGACCTCAACAACATCGAGGAGATTGAGTCGAAGGAAAGTACTATGGAGCCAGGGAAATTTGAGGGTGCGCTCAACCTTTTCAACATGACGACGACCTGGATATTCCGGAAGGTCAGCAAGGTTGGACCTTTCACTTTCTCATCGTTCAATCCCAAGTTCGTTCTCAAGCTCGAGATGGACAAGAGCGCTATAGAGAAGATGGAGTTCGCCCAGAACTGGATAGAGAATGGCGCCATCATCAAGTGCCGCAACCAGGAGTGCATAGAGGCCATCAAGAGCATCCTGCAGGACAAGGACAACTTCGATAAGCTCGAATTCAAGCTCATGGACTAGCGCCAGTAGGGTACAAGTCGCAATGCCAAAGGAAGGGTGGCCCGGCGGGCCACCCTTTTTTGCGCCCACAGGGCCAGCCAAAAGGGCGTGATGTCGCGCTCCGCCCAGCATGAATCGGGCAGTTGGCCCCGCGACGACGGCTTCGTCGGAGATGTTTGGCGCTGTCCCGTGCATTTGCTACCTTTGAAGCAAATTCGGTGTGTTCTGCGAACGGTGCTACACCGTAGCAGCTCTACTAACCAAGCGATTAGGAGATACCATAGATGAGTAGGTACGCAAGATGGGTAGCCCTGGTGGCCATCCCCCTGCTGCTGGCCCTGGCTGGCTGCCAGAAGGATGAGGAGCGCGACGTACGCCTCACCATTCAGGGCGATAGCTCGGAGAAGCTGGCCTCGCTCAAGCTGAGAACCAACGAGATAGCCATGGCCCCCCGGGCGGTGGCCGAGGTTGAGATCGCCACGGGCACGGGCGAGTACCTGGTCACGAGCGAGGATAAGGGGGTGGCCACGGCCAGCATCAAGGACGACAAGAGCGCGGTGGTCATCAGGGCCGAGGACCTGGCCGCGGAGATGAATACGGTAATCACCCTAGAGGACCAGCGGAGCAAGCAGCAGGCCAAAATCCGGGTGAAGGTGACGACCAAGGGGACCATTGCGCCCCTGGAGATACGGAGCCTGCCCGAGGGCAAGCTCTCGCTACGGCCCGGGGAGACGAGCGCGGTGCTGCAGATAACGGGCGGAACGCCGCTCTACTCCATCAAGAGCAACTCGGAGGGCAAGGTGGCCACGGCGAGCCTCAGCACGGAGGGCAAGCTGACCATCACGGGCCTACAGGAGGGGCAGTCGGTCCTGGTCATTGCCGACGCGGCGGGTAGGGAGAACGTCATCGAGGTGAGGGTGAAGTACGTGGAGCTGGAGCTGCCGGGAAGCCTCGCGCTGGAGCTGGGCGAGAGCCGGGAGGTCCCGATTATCAAGGGGAACTTCGGGTACAAGGCGAGCAGCAAGTCCACTGGGGTGGTCGGGGTGGAGGTGCAGGACGACGCGAAGCTGGTGCTCAGGGGGCAGGCGAAAGGGGAGACCGACATCACCGTCACGGACCGGAGCGGCAAGACGGCCACCATAAAGCTGCGGGTAGTGGAGAAGGGCAAGCTGGTCCGGCTCAACGGGAAGGCGATGCTGCAGCTCACGCACAAGCTGGGCGAGGCGGTGCCCACCATCAGGATAACGGGGGGGGATAGCGACAAGTACAAGGCCGAGACCGGGGATGCGGCCATAGTGGAGGCGAAGATTGTCAAGGGCAGCGACAACACGCTCGAGCTCGACCTGAAGGGGGGAGTTGGCACGACGCGGGTCAGCGTGAGCGATGGGGCTGAGACGGCGACCCTCAGCCTGACGGTGGAGGAGAATCGGCCCATTGAGCTGCAGCAGACGGATGTCACCATCGATAGCGAGCAAGTGCTCTCGGTCGGTTTCAGCGGGGGGGTGCCGCCGTATAGGGTGGAGGTCAGCGATGGGGACATAGTCAGCGCCCTGGCGAAGAATGACCTGCTGCGCATCACGGCCAAGAGGAATGGGTCTACGACGCTGACTCTCAGCGACAAGACCGGTAGGAATTCGGCCACGGTGAAGGTGACGGTGAGGCTGCCGATAATCGCCATGCACGACGGGAAGCCCCTCGGCCCGGGGGATGTAATCTACCTGGCGCAGGGGGATACCGATGCGAGCGTGCGGCTCGTGGGCGGGGCGTGGCCACTGACGGCCGTATCGAGCGCGGGCTGCCGGGTTGGGGTGGAGAATGGCGCGCTCAGGATTGAGGGGGTGACGGAGACGGCCTTCCCCACCATCACGATTACGGATACGGAGGGGCGCGAGCATAGCATCAGGGTCTATGTCTGCAATGCGCCCAAGAAGGGGGAGAGCAAGGCCTTCATCGTGACGCGGGAGGGCTACGCCTTACCGAGGGGGAACCCGCAGGAGTTTGCCCAGTACGTCAAGGAGGAGGGGGGCAAAATCGTCATGCCCAAGGCCACGAAGAGGATTAGGGCGCAGCGGAGCCAGCGGTATAGGGAGGGCTTCGAGGCCATCAAGGAGCTGGAGCTGAGGGAGGTACAGGAGATGGAGTACGCCGAGGGGAAGGGGGGGATGGTGGACTTCATCAAGGTCGAGAGGCTGAAGCTGCACCACCCCACGAAGTTCGGCAAGCAGTGCTTCAACACCGGGAATGCAGACAAACGATGCCAGCTCCTGCACATAGAGCTGCACCGCGACATGCGCGAGGAGGACATCAAGAAGATAGAGGTCGCGGAAGATAGCTTCAACTACAGGGGGATAACGGTTCACCACCCGGAAGGCACCAGGCAAATGGCGAGATTTGTGTTCCAGAAGGCGAAATTCGAATGGGACTTTAGCATCTCGTCCTACGAATCGTTGCGGTAGTCCGGGCAGAGAGGGCTATAAGGGCTATAATTGGGGGGGGGCCTCTGGGCCACCCCCTCTTTGCGCCTAGCACTCCCGCTGGCGCACCATGGCGCGCTCAAGGGGGGGCCGATGGCGAAAATGGCCATAGACCCCTGAAAGAGTGGCATTCGTCAACGAATGGGCGCAACTAGCGGAAGGGGCCTTGCCATTGCGACGCGATGCGGCTACCTTTGCTGGCAATGGAAACGAGCATGGACGTACGCGCATGGGGTGTAGCTCCCGCTGAAAGGGGTTGCGTCTGCAACTTCCTGATTATCAGCAAATTAGCCCCCCCCCCCGAAAATAGCCACTAGCCGAGCCCTCCCCCGCGCGTTGCGCGCCCATTACATCCCTACTGGAATTCCCGTCCCTAGGCCCTGCTGGGTCTAGGGATTTTTGTTTTTCTAATATCTTAAGACTATGGGAGTAAAACGATTATCAACAAGATTCGCGTGCCTGCTGCTGCTCGCGCTGCTGCCGCTGGCCCTGCCACGGGCGTGGGCGGCGACGGACGGGTACTTCACCGAGGGGGCCTTCCGCTACCATATACAGGGTGGCCAGGAGGTGGAGGTGGTGCAGAACCCGGCGGGCTACACGGGGGACATCGTGATTCCGGCGACCGCGACGGACCCGGATGACGGGAAGGTCTACAATGTGACGGCTGTGGGTAGGGAAGCTTTCTACGAGAATAGTGAAGAGGTTACCAGCATGGAGCTGCCCGCGAGCGTGAACGATATAGGGAGCTTTGCCTTTTCTGGCTGCCTGAAGCTGGCGGCCTATAGGGTGGTGGCAGGAAATGATAAGTTCTTCGCGCGCAACGGGGTGCTCTTCGCCAAGTATGATAATAATGATATATCCCTGTATGAGTACCCCCGTGCAAAGACAGGGGAGAGCTACGCAATTCCCGACGATGTGAGAGGAGTCAGCAACGATGCTTTCTTCGCGAATCTCCACATCAAGCGTATCACCATGGGCGACAAGCTGGAATATATGGGCGATGGAGCCTTCCAGCACTGCAAGAATCTAAGGAAGATGGAGCTGGGCAGGGGGGTGAAGCAGATAGTATCACGAGTATTCTACAATGTGAATGAGGACTTCCAGCTCATCGTGCCGACGGATAACCCCCACCTGAAGATGAAAGGCGATATGCTCCTCTCCAAGGATGACAAGAAGTTTGTGTACTACTTGAAGCACCCAAACAAAACCGCAGGCCACTTCGAGGTGCCGGAGGGTATAGAGATTGTGAATAATGACGTTCTTAACAACACCCATTTCTCGAGCATCGGCCTGCCCGCCAGCCTACGTGTTATAGGTAACTTTGCCCTCCTCGACATGAGCGCACTCACAAAGTTCACCCTAGCAGCTGGGAACCAGCACTTCGAGGTGAGGGATGGCGTTCTCTTCAAGAAGAAGCCGAACGGCAGCCTGACCCTGTTCAACTACCCCAGAGCCAAGCCCGAGACGAGCTACACCGTGCCAGATGGGGTGACGGAAATATGGGCACACGCCATTAACGAAAGCCAACTCGAGGAGATTACCCTGCCAAGGGGGCTGAAAAGGCTGGCCTTTGTCCAATTCTGGAAGAGCCCAAAGCTGAAGACAATCCACCTCAACGCGGACCTCGAGAAGATAGAATATAGTGCCTTTCAAGACCTCCCCCTGCTGGAGACGCTCACCTTGGGGCCGAAGCTGGAGCAGATGGGCGAGGACATCCTGGGTAACTGCGGCAAGCTCAAGACGCTAACCTGCCTGGGCAAGAACCCGAACGTGGGGGGCAGCCTGGGGTCCAATCTCAATAGCCTGGAGAAAATCTACGTGCCGCAGGGTAGCCTGGAGGCCTACCAGGTGGCCGCCCCCTGGGAGGCGTACAAGGACAAGCTGGTGGCGATAGAGCAGGTGACCAACCCCGCGTCGTTGACGCTGGAGGTGGGCGCATCCGCGAAGGTGGGCGGCTCCATCGCGCCCGCCGAGCTGGGGGCCAACACGTGGAGGAGCCTCGACCCGAGCGTCGCCACGGTAACGGTGCATCCCTCCGACCCGGCGAAGGCGACGGTGGAGGGGAAGGCACCCGGCTACACCTGGGTGGTGTTTGAGGGCGTGGAGGGCCTCGATGGGGCGGTCTGCCAGGTGACGGTGTCGCCGGCGGGCGCGCCGAGCAAGGCGGTGACGGGCGTGCAGCTGGCCGAGGGGTCCGCGCCCACAGTCGCCATCACCGAGCGCGTGGTGTACGTAAACGAGGTGCTGCGGCTGGTGCCGATCATCGCGCCCGCGGACGCGTCGAACCGGGCCGTGGCCTGGGAGAAGAGCGACGACCCGGAGCGCTGCCTCAGCGTGAGCAACGGCGAGGTGATGGGCCTGAAGCCGACGAGCGCGCCGGTGAGCGTGAGGGTGCGGACGCTGGACGGGAACCACACCGCGGAGGTGGCCGTGACGGTGAGGGCGAGGCCGACGAAAATCGTGGTGACGGCGGACCCGAGCGAGGTGGAGGCGGGCGGCACGGCGCAGTGCAGCGTTACGGTGGAGCCCACGGGCGCGGATGAGGACGTGACGTGGTCGAGCGCGGATGAGGATATCGCGACGGTGGATGCAAACACCGGCTTGGTGACGGCCAAGAAGGCGGGGAAGGTGAAAATCACCGCAACCTCCAAGGCCGACCCGAGCGTGAAGGGCGAGGTCGAGCTGACGGTGAAGGCGAAGCCAAAGCCGACGAGCATTACGGTGAAGGCCGACCCGAGCGAGGTGGAGGCGGGCGGCACGGCGCAGTGCAGCGTAACGGTGGAGCCCGCGGGCGCGGATGAGAGCGTGACCTGGGCGAGCGGGGACGAGGACATCGCGACGGTGGACGCAAGCACTGGCCTGGTGACCACGAAGAAGGCGGGGACGGTGAAAATCACCGCGACCTCCGTGGCCGACCCGAGCGTGAAGGGCGAGGTTGAGCTGACGGTGAAGGAAAAATCGAAGGTGAAGCCGACGAGCATCACGGTGACGGCCGACCCGAGCGAGGTGGAGGCGGGCGGCACGGCGCAGTGCAACGTAACGGTGGAGCCCGCGGGCGCGGATGAGAGCGTGACGTGGTCGAGCGGGGATGAGAACATCGCGACGGTGGACGCAAGCACTGGCCTGGTGACCACGAAGAAGGCGGGGAAGGTGAAAATCACCGCGACCTCCAAGGCCGACCCGAGCGTGAAGGGCGAGGTGACGGTGACCGTCAAGGAGAAATCGAAGGCGAAGCCGACGAGCATTACGGTGAGGGTCAATCCGAGCGAGGTGGAGGCGGGCGGCACGGCGCAGTGCAGCGTAACGGTAGAGCCCGCGGGCGCGGATGAGAGCGTGACGTGGGCGAGTGGGGACGAGGACATCGCGACGGTGGATGCGAGCACCGGCTTGGTGACCACGAAGAAGGCGGGGAAGGTGAAAATCACCGCAAGCTCCGTGGCCGACCCGAGCGTGAAGGGCGAGGTGACGGTGACGGTGAAGCCCGCGGGGAGGCCGAAGCCCGACCCGACGAGCGTCGAGGTGGCGGCGGATAGGAAGGAGGTCTGGGTCGGCGAGACGCTGCAGTGCACCGCAACGGTGAAGCCCGCGGGCGCGGACCAGCGCGTGACGTGGGCGAGCGGGGCGGAGGACATCGCGACGGTGGACGCAAACACCGGCAAGGTGACCACGAAGAAGGCGGGGACGGTGAAAATCACCGCAAGCTCCGTGGCCGACCCGAGCGTGAAGGGCGAGGTTGAGCTGACCGTCAAGGAGCGGCCCGCCCCCACGAAGGTAATCATCGCGCGGAACGCGACGACCGACCCGCTGACCACTCTGGAGCTGTTCGCCGGTGACCAGGCCGAGCTCATCGCCATCGTGAAGCCGGACGAGGCCGACCAGCAGGTGAGCTGGGCGACCAGCGAGCCCTACATCGTCGAGGTCAACAACGGCCGCGTAGTGGCCAAGAAAGTGACAACCAGCCCGGTGACCATCACGGTGACGACCATGAAGGGGGGCATCAGCACGAGGCTCTCCGTGACGGTGAAGGCGAAGCCGCGCAATCAGAAGCCGAGGCCGACGAGCATAGTGGTGAAGGCCGACCCGGGCGAGGTGGAGGTCGGCGGCACGGCGCAGTGCAGCGCAACGGTGGAGCCCACGGGCGCGGAGGCGGACGTGACGTGGTCGAGCGGGGACGAGGACATCGCGACGGTGGATGCGAGCGGGAAGGTGATGGCCAAAAAGGCGGGGACGGTGAAGATCACCGCGACCTCCAAGGCTGACCCGAGCGTGAAGGGCGAGGTCGAGCTGACCGTGAAGGAAAAAGCGAGCACGGAGGACCAGAAATCCGGCCAGAACTCAGGCCAGCAGCTCGACCCGAAGCTGAGCTCGCCGGTGAGCACGGTCGGCGCGAAGACCTACAGCCTGTGGCCCAACCCGGCCAGCTCGTGGGTGCGCGTCAAGGGGCTGGAGCGCGACACGCAGGTGGGCATCTTCAACCTGCTAGGCGTGAAGGTGGCCGAGCTGCCCCTGCCGGTGAGCGGCGAGCTGGACCTGGGCTTCCTGCCGAGGGGCCGCTACATCCTAAGGGTGGACGGGGTGTCCCTACGCCTGGTAAAGGAGTAGCCGCGAAAGGGAGAAATAGCGAAGAGGGGGGCTTGCGCCCCCCTCTTTTTTGGGCTTTGGGTAAGGACTTGCTACGAGACGGTGTAATCAGGTTGCGGGGAGCAACGGAATTCGGCTAGGCGTGCCGGGGGCGCATCCAGCGGAAGATGCCCCGCACGCCCCGCTCCAGCGCCCGGGTCAGAATCACCATCGTCACGGCCACGAGAATGAGTAGGATGCCGGCCAGCTCCTGGAGGGAGAATTGCTCGCCGAAGAAGACCAGGCCCACCAGTAGGGCCGTCACCGGCTCCATCGCCCCGAGCACCGAGGTGAGCATGCCGCCGATGTTCTGCACGGCGATTATCAGCGTGATGTTCGATATCAGGGTCGGGACCACGGCCAGCCCGGCCAGGTAGGCCAGCGAGGTGAAGGACGGCACCGGCTGCAGGCCGCCGAAGAACTGGGCCGTCAGCGCGAACAGGCTCGCGGCCACGATGAACACGTACAGGGCCAGCTTGCGGCCCGGCATCCCCACCACCCGCGTCTTGTTCACGCCCGTGATGTAGGCCCCGTAGCCCACGGCGGAGATCACGGCGATCACCAGGCCCTCGAGGCTGATGGTGAGCTCGCCACCACGCACCGACAGCACGCCCACGCCCAGCACGGCCAGCACGATGGCCAGCCATACGACCCACGAGGGCCGCTCGCCGAAGAGGGTGAAGAGGAAGAAGGTGACAAAGAGCGGGTAGGTGAAGTGCAGGGTGGTGGCCAGGCCCGGGCCCATGTAGTGGTAGCTCCAGAACAGGAAGAGGGAGGCCGAGTTGAAGAACACGCCCAGCAGGATGATCACCCGCAGCTCGGGCCAGGAGATGCGGAAGGACTCGCCCTTCACCAGCATCATGCACGTGATCGCGATGGCCGCCAGCAGGAAGCGGTAGAACAGAATCGACAGCACGCCCAGCCCCTCGGCCATCACCGGAAGCGTGAAGAGCGGAATCAGGCCAAAAGCCGCCGCCGTAATCGTACCGGCCACAAAACCCTTCGTCCGAGACATAGGCCCAATGCATTAACCTCGCGAAGGTAAATTGCATTTCGCAATATACCAACGGCGGAAAGCTCGCGAAGAATGCCTACCTTTGTGCTAGACGAACCCAGTGAAAACCCAAATGAATACGCAACTATTATGGAAAAGCTCAATGTAGTATACGAAGGACAGAAGCGCACCCGCGCCACGCACGAGCGCTCCGGCACGCAGATTATCACCGACGCACCGGTGGACAACCAGGGCAAGGGGGAGTCGTTCTCGCCCTCCGACCTGCTCTGCGCCGCCACGGCCGGATGCATGCTCACCATCATGGGCATCGCCGCCGAGACGCACGGCTTCTCCATCGACGGCGTACGGGTTGATGTCACCAAGGAGATGAACGACAGCCCCCGCCGCGTGAAGCGCATCACCTGCGACATCGACCTCTCGGGCCGGGAGTACTCCCCCAAGGAGAAGCGCTTCATCGAGGCGGCCGCGAGCGCGTGCCCGGTCATGCTCTCCCTGCACCCCGAGGTGGAGAAGGTCATCAACTACAACTACTAGCGGCCCGCCCCGCCTCCCCCGGCGGGGCATCCGCCCACCCTACTGCTCGTTCAGGCGCACCACCTCGAAGAAGGAGCCGTAGTACCTACGGAGCTTCCGCCACTTGCGCGCAGAGAGCGAGTAGCTCACCCCCCCGCCCAGCGAGAAGACCGCCGCCTGCTCCCCGCCATAAATCCGCTCCCAGGCCTCGTACTCGAGCCAGGCCTCCATGCGGCTCGTCCACCACTTCCCGTCCGTCTCCTTGAACACCGTGTTGAGCGGGAGGACCTGCCCGCCCACCCGCAGCGTGTCCACCCGGTAGGGCGCGCGGCTCTTCAGCGTCAGCAGCAAGCGGACCGAGTCCGCCCCCCCCAGGTAGGTGTAGTCGTACAGCAGCTTGCTGCCCACCTCATCGCCGCTGGCCCGCTCCATCTTGCGCTGCATCACGAAGTACAGCAGGCCGTCCTTGGTCCGCGCGCTGCGGTAGAAGTCCCCCATGTCCACGGCGCGCGCGCGCCCGGCCAGCAGGGACAGGGCCAGCAGGACTATGGCCAATCGTAGAGCCCTCATAATCACACGATTTTACGGGTAAAAAAAAGGGCGTACCCCGCGGTGGTGTACGCCCAGAAGAAGCCTACGTGATGCTACTTACCGTAAACGAACACGGTCTGCGTGCCGAACAGGCCCAGAATCGAGAAGTACTCGTAGTCCACATGCGATACCTTGTTGATGCCCGCGCTCTTGGCCACGGTGTTGATGCTGCCGTCGCCGATGCAGATGGCGCCCAGCACGTTGGTCACCTGGCCCTGACCAACCTTCGAGCCGAGGTCATTGCCGGTCACCATGGCGGGTGCCTTCGCGCTCGAGTAGAGGCCGCCGGCGTAGAAGCCCAGGCCAATGCCCATGCAGCTCGTTGCCAGGAAGGAAACCGCAATCACCAGAGAGAGTACCAGAAACTTTTTCATGTCGCTATCCATTTTAGCTAGAGAGGATGGAAATAACTAGCGCCGTAGCCCCATCCCCTCCGGCTACGACGATGCAAAGTTAACCCGATTTTTTAGAATAGCAAAAAATTACGCACGAATTAGCCCGCGAAGCCCAGGGCCAGCCCCCCCAGCTCGTCGAGCGGGGCGATGCGTTCGGCCGCCCCCAGGGCAATCGCGGCCTTCGGCATCCCGAACACCACGCACGAGTGCTCATCCTGGGCCAGGGTCCGCGCGCCCGCCTGGCGCATCTCCAGCAGGCCCCGCGCGCCGTCGTCCCCCATCCCGGTCATGATGACGCCCACCGCGTTCGCGCCGGCGTAGCGGGCCATGCTCCGGAAGAGGACATCGACCGAGGGGCGGTGGCGGTTCACCAGCGGCCCCTCGCGCACCTCCACGTAGTAGCGCGCGCCCGAGCGCTTGAGCAGCATGTGCAGGTTGCCGGGCGCGATGAGGGCCTGCCCCCGCAGCACCGCGTCGCCGTTGGCCGCCTCCTTGACCCTAATCTGGCAGAGGTCGTTCAGGCGGTTCGCGAAGGAGGTGGTGAAGCGCTCGGGCATGTGCTGCACGATGACGATGCCGGGGCAGTCCACCGGCATGGCCATCAGGAAGTGGCGCAGGGCCTCGGTGCCCCCCGTGGAGGCCCCCACGGCCACCACGCGCTCAGTGGTCTTAATCATGCTCTTGCCCTGCCCGCCCGCCGGGAGGATTACGTCGGCGGAGTGCTTCGGCCCCACGGGGCGGGCAGGCTCGACGGCCGGGCGGCGGCGGCGAATGCGCGAGCAGGCCGCGGCCTTCACCGCGTCCACGATGCGGATGCGGCTCTCCTCGATGAACTGCCGGGTGTTCATCTGCGGCTTGGTGATGATGTCCACCGCGCCCAGCTCCAGGGCACGGATGCCCGTCTCGGTGCTGCTCGAGGTGAGCGAGGAGATTATGAGCACCGGGATGGGGTGCTGGCTCATGATTTTCTCCAGGAAGGTCAGGCCGTCCATGCGCGGCATCTCCACGTCGAGGGTGATGACGTCGGGCACCTCCTCGGCGATTTTCTGGGCCGCGAAGAAGGGGTCGGAGGCCGTGCCCATGACCTCAATCTGCGGGTCGGACGACATGATGGAGCAGAGGGTCTGCCGCACCACCGCCGAGTCGTCCACCACCAGCACGCGGATTTTTTCCATGTCGGGCTATATTACCTTTCGGATGTACCGCTGGCGGGCCGCGCCCGTCTCGGTGTCGTACTCGAGCTTGCGGCCGTTGCTCCCGCCCACGCTCTGGGCCACCACGGGGATGCCGAGCTCCCGGAGGCTCTCCATGGCCAGGGCCACGTTCCGGTCGCCGATGTGGAAGTGGGAGCCGGTCTCTATCACCGCGCCCCCGCCGAACACCTTGGCCACCAGGCGGTTGGGCTGCGATCCGAGGGCCTCTAGGCGGGCGACCAGCTTCTCAATGGCGATGTTGCCGTACTTGGGGCTGGCCAGCCCCTGTCCGTTCCAGAGCGGGAGCATGAAGTGGTTGATGCCCCCGATGCCCAGCCGCCTGTCCCACAGGCACACGGCCACGCAGGAGCCCAGGATGGTCGAGACGGTCGTGGGCTCGCTGGAGGCGTAGAGGGCGGCGGGATACAGGAAGTGCGTCTTTCGTTCCCCCATCAGGCCTAGAATATTTCCGCATCGTCGAAGAAGATGTCGTTCCCCTCCGCGCTGTAGCTCTCCGTTTCCGCGGCCGATTCCGGGATGTCAAACACGAAGTGGGAGCCCTCACCCAGGCGACTCTCCACCGTTATCGTACCGTCGAGCAGGTCGGTGATGGCCTTGCACACGGAGAGGCCCAGGCCGTGGCCGCGGCTCACCGAGTTGATGGTCGCATCGCCGCGGGTGAAGCGGTCGAAGATCTCGCCGAGGCGGTCTGCGGCGATCCCGGTGCCGTAGTCGCGTACCGAGAGGGAGAGGCGGCCCTGGCCCACGCGCACGGTCAGGTCCACGGTGCTGCCCATGGAGCTGTAGTTCACCGCGTTGTTGAGCAGGTTCGCCAGCACGAGCTTGACGTAGGCGGGGTCGGTCTTGAAGAGCACGGAGAACTGGCCCTCGGCCAGCCCCGGGAGCTCCTCGCGCACCTGGATGCGGACCTTCTTCTTGCGCAGCTCGTAGCGGAAGTTGTCCAGCACGCTGTCCACCAGGGGCAGCACGTCCACCCGCACGATGTCGGGCACCGCGTCGCCGGCCTCGACCTTGGCCGCGAAGAAGATGTTGCGGAACTGGAAGTCCAGGCTGAAGGCCTCGGAGTGGATCAGGGCCACCATCGATATCACCTTCTTCCAGGCCTCCTTGTCGACGCTCAGGATGGAGCGGCTCAGGCCCAGGATGGAGGTGAAGGGGTTGATTATCTCGTTCGTGATGTTGCTGATGAAGTGGCTCTTGAGCAGCTCGCTCTCCTCCAGCTTGCGGTTCACCAGCTTGAGCTCGCGGTTGAGCTCGCGCAGCTCCTCCACGGTCTTGCGGTTCACCGCGATGCGCCGCTCCAGCTCGCACAGCAGCTCGGCATCCGTCATCTGCATGCAGTCACCGGCCCGCAGCATACCTTTCTGTTCATCCATACCGGAAAATGTTCTCGACAAACTATAACCTCCTAAATATTGTTGGGCGAATCAGCTCGAGCGGCAGGTCCATGCTCATGACCGACTCGGAGTGGCCCAGGAAGAAGTACCCCCCGGGGCGTAGCTGGGCGCACTGCTTGCGGATGACCTCCTCCTGGGTGGGGCGGTCGAAGTATATCAGCACGTTGCGGCAGAAGACCACGTCGAACATCTCGCCCAGGGCGTAGGACGGGTCCATGAAGTTGAGCCGCTCGAAGCGCACCCGGCGGCGGATGTCGGGGACCATGCGCACCGTCGGCTTGGCGCGGTCCTTGCTCCGCAGCATGTAGAGCCGTTTGAGCTCCATGGGGACGCACGCGGCGCGCTCCTCGCTGTAGACCGCGTTCACCGCCGCCGCGAGGATGCGGGTGCTCAGGTCCGTGCCCAGGATGCTGTAGCCCAGCGTGCTGGCACCACGGGCCCGCAGGAACTCCGAGATGACCATCGCGATGGTGTAGGGCTCCTCGCCGCTGGAGCACCCGGCGCTCCACACCCGCAGGGAGCGCCCCCCGCCGCCGTAGTACTCCGGCAGGACGTGCTCGCGCAGGAAGTCGAAGTGCACCGGCTCACGGAAGAAGTCCGTCTTGTTGGTGCTGACCGCGTCGAGCATATGCACCAGCTCCTCGCGCTGGCCCTGGTCGCTGAGCACGTAGTCCGCGTAGGTCTTGAAGTCCGCTAGGCCCAGCTCCACGAGGCGCCGCTGAAGCCGGCTCTGCAGCATGATGCGCTTGGCCAGCGGGAGCTTGATGCCGGCCGTGCGGCTGATGAAGCTGCTCAGGCGGGCGAACTCCGCCTCGCCCAGCTCCGCGCGGTAGGCACCCCGCGGGTTGAAAAGCCCCTCATCGCGCGAACCGCCCATCTCCCGGCTGCATTTGCCCCCCACCCGGCCGCTACTCCGCGGGCTTGGGCTGCTCGGCCGAGGGTTCGCCCTCCGACACCAGGTGCTCATTGCCCGCGGCCGTGGTGGCCAGGTCGCTGATTTCCTCCGAGCTGAAGACCTCGTCCATGTTCAAAATCATGACGAAGCTCTCGCCCACGTTGGCCACCCCCACGATGAACTCCGGCCGGTACTTACTCCCCAGCGAGGGGGGGGGCATGATCGCGGCCGCGTCGATCTCGATGACGGCCTGCACCGAGTCCACCAGCGCGCCCACGTGCACCGACTCGCCCTCCAGGTCGATGTCCATCACCACGATGCAGGTGCTGGCCGAGCACTCCGTGGCCGACATCCCGAACTTGATGCGGGTGTCGATCACCGGCAGGACCGAGCCCCGCAGGTTGATCACCCCCTTCATGTAGCTCGGCGCCTTGGGCACCTCGGTGATGCGCGTCATCTCCAGGATGTTGAGCACCTTCCCGACATGGGCCGCGAACTCCTCCTCGCCCAGCTTGAAGGTCAAGTAGGAGCTAATCTTCGATACGCTATTCTCGCTCATCTCTTAATCTACCAATGTTACTTGTGCTACTCCGGCTCGCCCTCCAGCACGCCCCCCACCACGTACTCGCACTCGCGGGTGAAGTGCTTGACTATCCGGTTGGTGTCCATCACCAGGGCCACGGTGCCATCGCCCAGGATGGTCGCGCCGCTGATCATGTCCTGGTTCTTGTAGTGCCGCGACAGGGGCTTGAGCACCGCCTGGTACTCCCCCACCACCATGTCCACCACGAAGCCCACCTTGCGCTCCTCGTAGTGCACCACCACCACCTGCTCCATCGCCTCGCCGAACTCCGGCAGGTCGAACTCGTGCCGCAGGTTGAAGAAGGGGATCTGCACCCCGTCCAGCACCACCAGGTCGTTGAACTGGTCGACCACCCGGGCATGCTCCACCGCGTAGATCTTGTCGACGGCCGAGAGGGGAATCACGTACGAGGTGTCGGCCACCCGCACCAGCAGGCCGTCGATGATCGAGAGCGTCAGCGGCATCTTGATGGTGATGGTCGTGCCGACCCCCAGCTCCGACTCGAGCTCCACCTCGCCGCGCAGCTCCGCGATTTTCCGCTTGACCACGTCCATGCCCACGCCGCGGCCCGAGACGTCGGAGACCTCCTTCGCGGTGCTGAAGCCCGGCAGGAACAGCAGGTCGAGCGTCTCGCGCTTGCTGAGCTTGCGGTCGGCCGGCACGATGCCCCGCTCCACGGCCTTGGCCTGGATGACCGCCGGGTCGATGCCCCCCCCGTCGTCCGACACCTGGACCAGCACGTTCGTCCCCGAGTAGAAGGCCCGCAGCAGGATGGTCCCCTGGGCGGGCTTGCCCATGCGGGCGCGGTGGGCCGCATCCTCGATGCCGTGGTCCAGGCTGTTGCGCAGGATGTGCAGCAGGGGGTCGGCCAGCCCCTCGATGATGGTCTTGTCGAGCTCGGTGTCGGTCCCCTCCGTGACGAAGCGGACATCCTTCCCCAGGTTCTTCGACAGGTCGCGCACCAGGCGGTGGAAGCGGGTCACCAGGTTCTCGATGGGGATGAGCACGATGCTGAAGGCGATGTCGCGCAGCTGGCGGCTCAGCTTCTGGACGTTCTCCGAGATGCTGGTCAGCCCCGGCTGGTTGCTCTCCTCGGCCAGGAGGGTCAAGCGGGCCTGGGTGGTCACCAGCTCCGACACCAGGTTCATCAGCTCGTCGAGCTTCTCCGACGCCACGCGGATTGAGCTGATGGCCAGGCCCTTCTGGCTCTGTCGCACGGCGTTCTCCTCCGGGGCTGGGGTCTCCACCGCCACCGGGATCACCTCCCGGAGCTGCGCGGCCGTCACGCGGGGGTGCTCGGCCCACAGGCGGTCGAGCGATACGAGGAAGCGGCGGTCCGCGAGCAGGTCGCTGGCATCGAGCAGCTCCACCTCGATGGTCGCATCGCCCTCCACGAAGATGAACACGTCGTCTATGGCCTCGCGCCCCTGGGAGGTGGCGAGTATCACCTCCCAGGAGGTGTAGCAGAACGAGGGGTCGATGGCGTCGAGGGCGGGCACCCCCTCCATGTCGACGCGCACCCGGCAGTCGCCCAGGGAGCGCAGCTCATCGACCTGGTAGAGGGGGTTGGTCCCGTTGTTGAAGATGTCGGACACCGGCGAGAAGCGGATGAGGAAGGTCTCGCGCGCGCCATCCTCCGCCGGGGGCCCCCCCAGCGGGGCCGGAACCGGGGTCTGCGGCGCACCCTGGGGGGCGGGTAGCCCCCGCTCCTCGCCCTCGATGATGCCGTCCATCTGGTGCATGAGGCCCTCCTGCTGGGCCAGCAGCTGCTCGCTCTCATGCCCGGCCTCGCCCAGGAGGTTGCGGAGGTGGTCCACGGAGCGGAGCGTGACCTCCATGGTCAGGGGGGTCACGTCGCGGTCGCCCGAGCGGATCAGGTCGTAGATGGTCTCCATGTGGTGGGTGAAGCGGTCAATCTCCTCAAAGCCGAACATGCTGCTGTTCCCCTTGAGGGTGTGCATGATGCGGAACACCCGCTGGACCAGGTCCGGGTTCTGGTGGTCCTCCTCCAGCTCGAGGACGGCCTTCTCCAGCTCGTCGATGAGCTCGTAGGCCTCCTCGACGAACTTCCGCTTGAAGTTGTCCATCGACGCGTCCATCACCGTAGCACCTTGTTGAGCGCCGCGATGAGCTTGGCGGGCACGAAGGGCTTGATGATCCACCCGGTGGCGCCCGCCTCCTTGGCCTCGAGCTTCTTGCTGGTCTGCGACTCGGTGGTCAGGAAGAGGATGGGTATCCGCTGGTAGGCCTCCATGGCCCGTACATGCTTGATGAGGGTGATCCCGTCCATCTCGGGCATGTGTAGGTCCGTGATGATCAGGTCGATCGGCTGCCCATCCAGGAAGCGGAGCGCATCGGTGCCATCATTGGCGATGAGCACCTCGAAGCCCTCATTCTCGAGGGTGAAGCTCACGACCTCCCGGACACTCTCTGAATCATCAACGATCAAAATCTTCTTCGGCATAATGTCTCGCAATTTTCTCCTTTTAAATCTGGCTCTCTCCCAGCCAGCGGGAAAAGCCGGTGGCCCCCAGCAGCTGGCGCATCTCCTTCTCCAGGGCCATGTCGACCTGGAGCGTCCCCCCCTTCTCGCGCTGGCGCACCGAGAGCCCGTGCAGCAGCTGCAGAAAGCCCAAATCCAGCGACTCCACCGAGCGCACCCGCACCTCCAGGTCGCGGTAGCGCCCCGCGGCCTCCACCAGGAACTGCTGTATCTCCCCCACGCAGTCGAGCGAGAGGGCCCCCTCCAGGACCAGCACGCCGCAGTCCTCCCCCCGTCCCTTCTCCATCACCAAGTTTACCGTCTTCATACCTCTATGTGTTAGCCCATCCGCGCCCGCTAGAACAGCTCCAGGCCGTCGTCCCCCTCATCCGCGAGCACCGCGTTCTCCCCGACAATCCCGTCGCCGAAGAGGTCCACATCCCCGCGCTCGCTGCCCGAGAAGGAGTCGTGAATCCGATGCTCGCTGGCCATCGTGTAGAGCTGGCGCACCCCCTCGATGTCGCCGGCGAGCTCGGCCCCCACCTCGTCGCGGATGTTCTTCGAGAGGGTGTTGAGCCCGTCGATGATCTCCATGATCACCCGCTCGAAGAAGTCGTAGTACTTGATGTCGCCGAGGGCCCCCTGGGTCTCCAGCGACACCTTCTTGCTCATGGTCTCAATCTCCGAGAGGAGCGCCTTGCTCTCCTGCTCGGTGTGGGCCAGGCCCAGGCCGATGTCGTGCATCTGCTCGGCGCCCTCCTTGAAGTCGTTCCAGAGGGGGAGCATGTCCGCCAGGCCCAGCTCGAAGCCCACCAGCCGCCGCCGCTGGGCCACGAGCACCTCGCGCCGGCGGCTGACCGCGGCGTCGAAGCCATCGAGGTCGGCCACCACCAGCGAGAGCTGCGAGAGGACCGAGCCGAAGCCCTCGCCCGGCATGTCGCCCAGGCGGTCTATCACCTCGTGGCGCACCCGGGCGGTGATTCCCTCCAGGCGCTGATGCGCGTCGTGCAGCATGCCCTGGAACTCGGCCTGGCTCCGGATTGCCTCCTGGAGCTCGGCCTGGAAGACGAAGATGCACTCGGCCAGCTCGCCCAGGGTGTTCCCCGAGCGCTTGAGCCGCTGGAGCAGGGCGCTAATCGTCGTCGAGCTATCGGCATCCAGGGCCTCCCCGGCGGCCAGGAGGGTGTCGCGGCAGAGGGCCGCGATGGCCTCCATGTCGCGCGCGATGTCGCGGAAGCTCTGGGCTATCAGCTCTATGGCCCCCTGGTATTCGCGGTTGGTGGCCACCAGCTGGGCCGACTGCAGGGCCGCGATGTCGCGCACCTGCACCAGCATCCGCAGGCGTTCCTCGCCGCGCAGCTCCTCGCCGCGCCGCCAGCCCCCCAGCTCGTCCATCAGGTGCTGGTGCGCCTCCTGGATATGCTCCATCTTCTGGCGGATGATGTCCTGGTACTGCAGGTTGGTGATGATGCCCGCGATGCTCCGCGAGCAGCTGTCGGTCTTGGCCGAGATCTCCGGGATGCGCAGGTTGGCCTCCTCGTGCTTCTCCGCGAAGAGGATCAGGCCGTAGTGCAGGGCGTTGATGACCATCTCCAGCCCGCCCAGCGTCTTCTGCTTGACCACCGCCACCTGGCTCACCCCGCGGTCGAGCCGGCGAATCAGCTCGTTGGTGTAGTGCACCAGCCGCACCGACTGCTCCACGGAGGCATCCACCTCGCCCCGTAGGCGGGAGAGGTCGGCCGGGGTGAAGCCCTCCTGCTCGAGGACGGCGCGGTAGCCCAGGTTCAGGTTGGCCAGCAGGAGGCTCACCGTGCCCAGGTTCTGCGCCGTGTTGCGCAGCGGCAGGTACAGGGCCCGCACCTCGCCGCGCACCATCTCCATGCTGGAGAGGCTCTGGGTCAGCTGGTCGGTCACCTGCCGCTGGTTCCGCGCCAGCTGCCGGTAGAAGGACTCCAGCTGGCTGATCAGCTTGCGGTTGGCCCCCTCGGAGAAGAGCAGGAACAGGGAGCCCGCGCTGGTCGAAATCCCCTTCGCCTCCTTGTAGAAGCCCTTGAACTTGCTGTTCAGGCCCAGGAAATCGTCGGACGAGCACTGATGCAAGCCCAAAATCTGCTCGTCTATCCTCGCGAAAAGCTCGATGATTCGCTCCACCGAGAAGCCATCGAGCCCACCTATCGGGGTACTTTGCACCATCTATAATCCCTTCGTGTATAGTCGGCCCGCCCGTGCATGCGCCGCTACCCTGTCTAAACGCCCCAGCCCGCCTCCATGTTGCGGACGGGCCCGCCCACGCCCCCCAGCTCCCGGCCGTTTGTGACCTAGGTCACAATTGTCTACCTTCGCGCATGACCACACTCGAACTCCTGCGCCTAGTGCCGATGCTACGCAGCCTGGCCGTTCCCCAGCTCATGGCCATCTCCGCCCACGCCAGCACCGAGCGGCTCAAGGCCCACGCGCCCTACCTGGCCGCCTACCTCCAGCCCGCGCCCGCGGCCTACCTCGTGGAAGGGAGCGCCACCACCCACCCAGCCCTGGACGGGCGCGAGCTCACCCTCCCGCTCTTCCCCGGCGAGTGGGCCAAGCTCGAGCAACTCTTCACGCCCCACGGGGGGAAGCGGCCCACCCCGCCCACCGAGCGCCTCGAGGCCCACAGCGAGGTCCTCCTGGTCCACATCCCGATGCCCCTCATGCTGGAGGCCGCCCAGGGCAACCCCGAGTTCGCCATGCGCCTGGCCCAGGCCCACACCCGCCAGGCCCGCCGCCACCGCGAGCTCCTGGCCACCGCGCTCCACGCCAGCGTGCCGGACCGCCTCCTCTACCTCCTGCGCCTCCTGGCCCTACACCGCTTCCACAGCCCCAGCTTCACCTTCCCCTACGACCAGCAGACCGCTGCGGCCATGCTCGGTTGCAGCCGCGAGAGCCTCAGCCGCGCCCTCACCACGCTGCGCCGGGAGGGCAAAATCCGCACCGACAAGCACCACGTGGAGCTACGCTGATAGCCCGCGCCCACCCCGGCTCTCCAAATTTTCATACCTTTACAGCCATAAGAGTAAGGAGGGCAAATTATGGAAGAGGACAAGGAGCTACGCATAGTCGGCATGGCGCAACCAGAGCACGCGCACGACGGATGCTGCGGGCATGAGCACACGCACGGCACGGAGGGATGCACGACGGGCCAGGGGGCAAACCCGCACCCGGGGCATCATCACGGGCACCACCACGGGCATCACCACTCGTTCAAAGACACGACGGGCAAGCGCCTACTCTGGGCCTCGCTCCTGAACCTGGTCTTCACGGTGGTGCAGATCATCGGGGGCATCGTATCGAACTCCCTCTCCCTGCTCTCCGACGCGCTGCACAACCTGGCCGACTCCTCGGCCATCTTCATCGCCTACGTGGCGCACCTGGTGGCCCAGCGGAAACCGACCAAGCGGAAGACCTTCGGCTACAAGCGCTTCGAGATCATCGCGGCCTTCTTCAACGCCATCGTGCTGATCGCCATCTGCCTCTACCTCTTCGTGGAGGCCTACCGCCGCTTCGTAGAGCCCGAGCCGGTACGGGGCCTGGTGATGCTGCTGGTGGCCATCGCGGGGCTGGTGGCCAACCTGGTATCGGTGGTGATTCTGCACAGCCAGAAGGGCGCGAACCTGAACGTGCGGGCCGCCTACATGCACCTGCTGGGCGACACGCTCTCGAGCGTGGCGGTAATCGTCGGCGGGCTGTGCATCTGGCTGTGGGAAATCTACTGGATAGACCCGCTCATCACCGTGCTGGTCGGCCTATACATCATCCGCCACACCTGGGGCATCCTGACCGAGAGCCTGGACATCCTGATGGAGGCCGTGCCGCCGGGCATGGACATCGACCGCCTGCGGGAGACCATCGAGCGGGTCGACCTGGTGGAGGACGTGCACCACATCCACGTATGGCGGCTGAACGACGACCAGCTGAACCTCGAGGCGCACGTGCAGCTCTCGCGGGACGTGAGCGTGTCGAAGGCCCAGGAGGTGCGGGCCTACATCGCGCGGACGGTGAAGGCCCAGTTCGGCATCACACACATGACCGTGCAGATGGAGTTCGCCCCCTGCGACGCGCCGGAGTGTTGCTAGCCACCTAGCATACTATAATATATGGTACGGCTGAGCACCGAGGTGACCCTACCCGAGCTGCCCCCCCTCTCGTACGCCGACGGGGTGGTCCTGCTGGGCTCGTGCTTCGCCGAGGCCATGGGGCGCAGGCTCTACGACGCGCATTTCCGGGCCACGGTCAACAGCCACGGGACGCTCTTCAACCCGGCGAGCATCTGCCGCACGGTGGAGGCCGCGCTGGAGGGCCAGCTACCCGGGCGGGGCGAGCTCCTAGAGCAGGGCGGACGCTGGGTGCACGTGGACTACCACAGCGACCTGGCCGGGGGGAGCGTGGAGGAGTCGCTAGGCCTGATTGGGGAGGCGCACACCACGCTGCGCGGCGCGCTGGCCGAGGCCTCCTGGCTCGTGCTGACGCTGGGCACGGCCTGGGTATACGAGGCGGCGGGGCGCACGGTGGCCAACTGCCACAGGCTGCCAGCCACGAGCTTCGCACGCCGTCGGCTGGGCGTGGAGGAGACGGTGGGGCTACTGGCCGGGATGGAGGCCCGGGTGCGGGGGCTGAACCCGGGGCTGAGAGTCATGTACACGGTGAGCCCGGTGCGGCACGCGCGGGACGGCATGCGGGAGAACCAGGTGTCGAAGGCGGTGCTGCTGCTGGCCCTCGACGAGCTGGTGGGGCGGCACGACGCGGACTTCTACTTCCCGGCCTACGAGGTCTTCATGGACGAGCTCCGGGACTACCGCTTCTACGGGGCGGACCTGGTACACCCCTCGGAGCTGGGCGAGCGCGTGATGTGGGATAGGCTGCAGGGTGCGTGGCTCGGGCCAGAGGCGCAGCGGGTGGCCGAGCGGGTGCAGAAGGTGCGAGCCGCGGTGGGGCACAAGCCCACGCAGCCGAACTCGGCCGAGAGCCGGGCCTTCTTCGGGCGGCTACTCGGGCAGATGGATGAGCTGGAGGGCGTGCCGGGGCTGCGGCCCTTCGGGGAGGAGCGGCAGGCCATCGCCCGCTGGCTGGAGTAGGGCGGGCGGGGGGCGCGCAAATTCAAATCCTTCCACATCGTGGGAATTTCATTACCTTTGCCGCGATAGTGCGATGCTGTTTCTGGTCCCCGACCGCCGTGGGTGAAAGGGGCTACGCCTGGATATATGAGAAAAATCGGTCTTCTCCTGCTACCCCTGCTGCTGCTCTCGTTGCTCTCGTGCAATGAGTACGAGCGCCTCCTGAAGGGGACAAACACGCCGCTGCAGTACGACGAGGCCATGCGCTACTACGCCAAGGGGCGGTGGAACAGGGCGTCGGAGCTCTTCGGGAAGGTGCTGCCGATGGTGCGCGCCACCAGCCGGGGGGACAGCGTGATGTACATGCTCTCGGACTGCTACTACCAGCTGGGGGACTACGACCTGGCGGGCTACAGCTTCGGCCAGTTCGTGGAGACCTACCCCAAGAGCATCTTCCGGGAGGAGGCCATGTACCAGGCGGCCTACTGCAACTACATGGCCTCGCCCCGCCCGGCGCTGGAGCAGTCGAACACCCAGCAGGCCATCCGCGACTTCATGCGCTTCAAGGAGCACTACCCCCGGAGCACGAAGATACCGCAGGTGAACACCTACATCCAGGAGATGTACGCCAAGCTCGAGACCAAGAGCTTCGAGGCGGCCCTACTCTACTACAAGCAGGAGAAGCACAAGGCGGCGGTGCACCAGCTCAAGAACAGCCTCGAGCAGTTCCCCAACAGCCCCTACCGCGAGCGGGAGATGTACATGGCCGTGGAGAGCTGGTACCTCTACGCGCTCAACAGCATCGTGGAGAAGCAGCGGGAGCGCTTCCAGCAGACGCTGGACGCGTACCTCTCCTTCGCGAGCGAGTTCCCGGAATCCAAGTACATGAAGGACGCCAGGGTCTACTACCGGAGGACCCTCCGGGCGCTGGGCAAGCCCCAGGGCCAGCTGGAGGAGGGCGCGATGCCCCTGGGCGAGGAGGAGGAGGGTAGCGGACAATACAGGTAGCGATATACAGTAAGACAGATGGATAAGCTAACGGAGTACAAGAAGATCAACGCCCCCGACAACACGGTGACGCGCAACGTGGTGGAGCTCTCGGCCGAGACGGGCAACATCTACGAGACGGCCGTCATCGTGGCCCGGCGGGCCAACCAGATAACCGCGGAGCTGAAGGAGGAGCTGAGCAAGAAGCTGGAGACCTTCATCTACTTCTCGGACACGCCGGAGAAGGAGGTGTTCGAGAACGAGGAGCAGATCACCCTCTCGAAGGCCTACGAGAAGATACCCAAGCCGGTGTTGCTGGCCATGGCGGAGTTCGTGGGGGGCAAGCTCCAGTACGTGGAGCACCCGGCCGAGGAGAGCAAGGAGGAGGCCGAGGAGCAGTAGGCGGCCCGCCGCATCGCCATCGCAGACCACAAGCCTGAGAGCCATGCTGAGAGGGAAACACATCCTGGTGGGGGTCACGGGGGGCATCGCGGCCTACAAGTCCGCGGTGCTGGTGCGCCTGCTGGTCAGGAGCGGCGCGAGCGTGCGGGTGGTGATGACGCGGATGGCCGAGCAGTTCATCTCGCCGCTCACGATGGCCACCCTCTCGCAGCACCCCGTCCTGGAGGAGATGTTCGACCCGAAGAACGGGGCGTGGAACAGCCACATCGACCTGGGCTCGTGGGCGGACCTGTACGTCATCGCCCCGGCCACGGCCAACACGATAGGCAAGATGGTGCACGGGCTGGCCGACAACCTGCTGACGACGAGCTACCTGGCGGCCCGCTGCCCAGTGATGGTCGCCCCGGCCATGGACGTGGACATGTACCACCACCCGGCGGTGCAGGCCAACCTGGCCCGGCTGCGGGAGCGCTGCCTGGTGGTGGAGCCCGAGGAGGGCTTCCTGGCCAGCGGGCTGGAGGGGAAGGGGCGGATGGCCGAGCCGGAGCACATCCTCCGCGCGCTATGCACCCACTTCGGCACGGCGGAGGCCCCGCTGCAGGGCCGGAGGGTGATGGTGACCTCCGGGCCAACGCGCGAGGCGATAGACCCCGTGCGCTTCCTGACCAACAGCTCGAGCGGGCGCATGGGCACGGCCATCTGCGAGGCGCTGGCCGACCTGGGGGCCGAGGTGCACTGCGTGTCCGGGCCGTGCGAGTTCGTGCCAGCGGGCCGGGAGAGGCTGACGGTCTACCCGGTGGAGACGGCCCTGCAGATGCACGAGCAATGCGTGCGGCTCTGGCCCGAGATGGACGCGGGGGTCATGGCCGCGGCGGTGTCGGACTACCGGCCGAGCGAGCGCGCCGAGGAGAAGATACGCCACAAGGATGAGCCGCGGGTCCTACATCTAACACCCAACCCCGATATCGCGAAGACCATGGGAACAAGCAAGCGGGCGGACCAGCTCCTGGTGGGCTTCGCCCTGGAAACCTCCGACGGCGTGGAGAGCGCCAAGGGCAAGCTCGAGCGTAAGAACCTCGACCTGGTGATACTCAACTCCCTACGGGACCCCGGCGCGGGCTTCGGCACGCCGACCAACCGGGCAACCCTCTACTACCGCAACGGCGCGGTGGAGGAGCGGCCGCTGGAGAGCAAGGCGGAGCTGGGGCGGCACATCGCCCGCTGCCTGGCCAAAATGCTGGGGGGGTACCATGACTAGCCGGGGCGCGAAGAGGGGCATGCTCGGCGGCCGGATGCTGCTGACCCTCATGCTGATAGCGCTGCTGCAGATGCCCGGAGCGGCCACGGCGCAGGAGCTGAAGTGCTCGGTGACCGTGAACGGCGGGAAAATCGCCGGGACGAACCGCAGCGTGTTCACCGCCATGCAGAAGGCCGTCACGGAGTTCATGAACAACACCCGCTGGACCAAGCACGTGTACGCCCAGGGGGAGAAGATAGAGTGCACGCTGGTGATAACGCTCAGCGAGCAGAGCGGGCCGGATGAGTACAGCGGGTCGATGAACCTGCAGTCGCGCCGCCCGGTGTACAACAGCTCATACAAGTCGCCGATGCTGAACCTGCTGGACAACAACGTGAAGTTCACCTACCGGGAGGACGCGCCCCTGGAGTACTCGGAGGTGGCCCACCTGGGCAACCTCACCTCCCTACTGGCCTACTACGCCTACCTCATCCTGGGCTACGACTACGACAGCTTCTCGCCCCTGGGAGGCACCCCCTACTTCGCGCTGGCCAAGCAGGTGGTGAACAACGCGCAGACCGCGACCGAGAAGGGGTGGAAGGCCTACGAGGGCGACCGCAAGAACCGCTACTGGATGGTGGAGTACCTCCTCGATGACAAGTACCGGGAGCTCCGCCGCGCCAGCTACGCCTACCACCGGAAGGGCCTGGACCTGATGGAGGCCAAGGTCGGCGAGGGGCGCAACAGCGTGATGCAGTGCCTACGTACCCTGCAACGCGTGCACCGGAGCCGCCCCGACTCGGAGCTACTCCCCCTGAGCACTTGGCTGCACGCCAAGCGCGACGAGCTGGTCAACATATTCGGGGGCGCGGAGGGCGCGGAGAAGAAGCTCGCGCACGACATCCTGGTGGACATCGACCGGAAGGAGGCCCAGACCTACGATGCCCTCACGAAGAAGACGGGCTCGTAGCCATACGCGGGAGGTGGAGCATGCTGCGGCACTTGGAGATAGAGAACTACGCGCTGATCGAGAGCCTCTCGCTGGACTTCTACCCCGGCCTCAACATCATAACGGGCGAGACGGGGGCCGGGAAGTCCATCCTCCTCGGGGCGCTGGGCCTCATTCAGGGTAAGCGGGCCGACACGAGCGCCATCATGCAGGGGCGGGAGCGCTGCGTGGTCGAGGCCGAGTTCCAGGTGGCGCAGTACGGCCTGCAGCCACTCTTCGAGGAGGAGGACATCGACTACGCCGACGAGGTGACCATCCGCCGGCAGGTGAGCGCCACGGGGAAATCACGAGCCTTCATCAACGACACACCGGTGAGCCTGGCCCAGCTACGGGCCGTGAGCGACCGCGTGCTGGACATCCACTCCCAGCACGCCAACCTGCTCCTACAGGATGCCCCCTTCCAGCTCGGCGTGCTGGATGCCTTCGCGGGCAACGCGGCGCTGCTCGCGGGCTACGGACCCGTCTACCGCCAGTGGCGCAGAACGCTGCAGGAGCTGGAGCGCATCCGCGGGCTGCGGGAGAGCGGCCTCCAGGAGCTGCGGGGGCTAGAGGTGTCGCTGGAGGAGCTGCGCAGGGCCGGGCTCAAGCCCGGGGAGCAGGAGGAGATGGAGGAGCGGCAGCGGGAGCTGGCCAACGCCGACCGGCTGAGCGAAGAGCTGGCCAAGACGCAAGCGGCCCTCAACGGCGATGCGGGCCACAATGCCCTGGGCATGCTCCGCGAGGCCCAGCAATCGTTACGCCGGATAGCGGACGTGATGCCCGATGCGGGCGCGCTGGCCGACCGGGTGGAGTCGCTAAGCCTGGAGGCCCTCGACGTGGCCCACGAGGCGGAATCGCTCCTCGACCGTGTGCACGCCGACCCCCAGGAGCTGGCCCGGCTGGACGAGCGGCTCAACCTGCTGTACCGCCTGCAGACCCGCTACCTCTGCCGCGATACGGAGGAGCTCATTGCCCGGATGGAGGAGATGGAGGCGCGGCTGGCGAGCTTCGACGGCTCGGAGGAGGAGATGGCCCGGCTGGAGGCCGAGGAGGCCCGGCAGCGCGGAGAGGTCGAGGGGCTGGCCTCGCAGCTCCGCAGCACCCGCGAGGAGGCGCGAGCCGGCTTGTCGGAGGCCGTCGTGAATACGCTGCGCCAGCTGGGCATCGCGCACGCGCAGTTCGAGGTGCAACTCAGCCCGTCGGAGGGCTACACGGCGACAGGAGCAGACGAGGTGACCTTCCTCTTCAGCGCGAACCTCCAGCAGGCCCCGCAGCCGCTGGCCAGGGTCGCCTCGGGGGGCGAGATGTCCCGCGTGATGCTCAGCCTCAAGCAGCTGGTGGCCCGGGCCCAATCGCTGCCGACCATCATATTCGACGAGATTGACACCGGGATATCCGGGGCGGTGGCCACGCAGATGGGGCAGATACTCGCGGGCCTCGCGGGCACGATGCAGGTGATCAACATCACCCACCTGCCGCAGATTGCCAGCCACGGCGAGCACCACTACCTGGTCTACAAGCAGCACGAGGAGGCCCAGACCCGCACGCACATCCGCCTGCTGGCGCCGGAGGAGCGGGTGCGGGAAATCGCCAAGATGCTCAGCGGGGAGAACGTCACGGCCGCGGCGCTGGTGAACGCCGAGGAGCTGCTCAGGGGGGCCTCGAGCCTAGGGACCAAGCCCGGCAATTAGGTACATTAATCGCTTAGGAGAGGAAACAGAACCATGGGATACAATCTACTCAAGGGGAAGAAGGGGATCATATTCGGCGCGCTCAACGAGCAGTCCATCGCTTGGAAGGTGGCGCAGATCGCCCGCCGCGAGGGGGCGGAGATCGTGCTGACCAACACGCCGCTGGCCCTACGCATGGGGACGCTCAACGCGCTGGCCGAGGAGTGCCAGGCCAAGGTGATCGCCGCCGATGCCACGGATGTGGAGGGGCTCGAGAGCCTGGTGGATGAGGCCCTCGGGCACTTCGGCGGGAAGTTCGACTTCGTGCTGCACGCCATCGGCATGTCGCTCAACATCCGCAAGGGGCGGACGTACGAGAACCTCGACTACGGCATGTACGCCAAGACCTTGGACATATCGGCCATGTCCTTCCACAAGCTGCTGCAGACCCTCCACCGGAAGGACGCGCTCAACGAGTGGGGCTCGGTGGTGGGCCTCTCGTACGTGGCGGCGCAGCGCTCCTTCTTCGGCTACAACGACATGGCGGACGCGAAGTCGCTGCTCGAGTCCATCACGCGGAACTTCGGCTACGTGTACGGCCGCGACCGCCGGGTGCGGGTCAACACCGTCTCGCAGTCGCCCACCATGACCACGGCCGGCTCGGGCGTGCAGGGCTTCGACGGGCTCTTCGACTTCGCCGAGCGCCTCTCCCCGCTGGGCAACGCCTCGGCCGAGGAGTGCGCCAACTTCTGCGTGACCCTCTTCAGCGACCTGACCCGCAAGGTGACCATGCAGAACCTCTTCCACGACGGCGGCTTCTCCACCATGGGCATGAGCGAGCAGGTGATGGAGCTGTACCAAGCCGGGCACGAGGCCAAGAAGAGCTAGGCTAGCTGGTAGGCCGCCTAGCCGGGATGGGCCTACCCTCCCACTCCTCCTCCGGCAGGAGCAGGGCTCTCCACCCGGCCAGGCCGAATACGCCGAACTCCTCGAGCATCCGGCGACGCTCGGCCGGGTCGGGCCGTTGCTTGACCATCATACCCAGGAGGTGGATGATGTCCATGCACCGGAGGCGGATGAAGTTCTCCGAGATGTCCGTCCGGGCGCTGGGGTAGCGCTCGTGGAGCAAGCGGATGTACTCCACGCCCGTCTCGTACTGCGAATCCACAAAGCGGTCGACGAAGTGCTCGTGCTTGCTCCCGTGCGAGCTGAAGAGCAGGAGGTGCAGCTCATCGGAGTAGTCGTCGAGTAGGCCCATGAACGACGTGATCATCACCAGGTTGTGCTGCTGCATATCGTCGAGCTGGAGGCGGTCCTCCTGGTTATGTTCGTTGGTCATGCGCTCGAGCTCCTGCAGCAGCGGGGCGAGGACCGCGTCGAAGAGCGCGTCCTTCGAGCTGTAGTAGGTGTAGAGATTGCCCAGCGAGGTTCGGCATTCGCGGGCGAGCATGCGCATGGTCACACCCCCGTAGCCGTGCTGCACGAAGAGCTTGGTGGCGCGCTGGATGATGCGCTCGTGGATATCCTCCCGTTTCCTGGCCATAGGTCGTCCCTCCTTTTGCAGGGCAAAGTTAGCCGATTGAACGCGCGTTCACTATCCCCAATTCACGGTATATTCCGGCCAAAAAGCCGCTTGCCTTTTGCCATTCTAGAGAATGGTTCTAAATTTGCGTGACGGATAGCATCCATTCATCATGATGAGACGACACCCAAGCATCATTGCTCAAGTAGCGCATACGCCCGGCCTGGTAGGCCGGGCTTTTTTTATGAACAAAACCGTGGTTTTGTTCACTTATCCGAGTTCACAAGCGAGTTCTGAATAAATAAATACGGAGGATTGCATATGGGAATTTACGGTAAACTCTACGCCTACCTGGGCCGGAAGGCGCACCTGGCCTGGGTGAGCATGCTCACGGCCGTGCTCTCGTCGCTGGCCGTGATGGGGGGCTACTGGGCCATCTACCGGGTGCTGGTGGCCCTGGTGGAGCGGCAGGACTACGAGAGCGCCTGGCGGCTGACCCTCACGGCGGTCGGGCTGCTCGCGGGGGGAGCCCTGCTCTTCATCCTGGCGACATTGCTGAGCCACCTGATGGGCTTTGCCCTCGAGAGCGCGCTGCGCCGCAGGGGCGTGGACGGGCTGAGCCGGGCCAGCTTCCGCTTCTTCGAGATGCACAGCAGCGGCACGGTGCGCAAGACCATAGACGACAACGCCGAGATGACCCACGTGGCCGTGGCGCACCACATCCCGGAGTTCGCCCGGGGCCTCTCCACGCTGCTGCTGGCCTTCGTCCTGGCCTTCACGGTCGACTGGCGGGTGGGGGTCTTCGTGCTGGGCATCGCCCTCATCGGCGCGGTCTCCATGCGGCTGATGATGGGCGGGGGCGAGTTCATGAAGTTCTACCTGGCGGCGCTGGAGCGGCTCAGCGCGGAGAGCGTGGAGTACGTGCGGGGCATGCAGGTGGTGAAGATATTCGGGGCGGACGTGCGCTCCTTCCGCGCCCTGCACGAGGCCATACAGGAGTACGCCGACAAGACCTTCGCGTACACCATCCGCTCACGCACGCCCTACTCCGTCTTCCAGTGGTTCTTCTTCTTCGCCCTGGGCATTGCGGTGCCCGTCGGGGCGATGATGCCCACCATGGCCGGCACGCCCGCCCGGCTGGCCGTCCTGCTGGTGATGGCCTTCCTGATCCTGGGCACGATATTCTTCGCCACCATCATCCTGATGTTCAGCTCGCAGAACGTGAACCAGGCCAACTACGCGGTGAGCAGCCTCGAGAAGCTCTACGAGGAGATGGGCCGCGAGGCGCTCAGCCACGGGTCCGTCGCGCGGGTGGAGGGGCACAGCATCGCCTTCCGCAACGTGGGCTTCGCCTACCGCGACAAGCGCGTGCTCGACGGCTTCAACCTCGAGCTGGCGCAGGGCAAGACCTACGCGCTGGTGGGGCCCTCGGGCTCGGGCAAGTCCACCATCGCCAAGCTCCTCTCGGGCTTCTACTCGCTGGACGAGGGCGAAATCCTCATCGGGGGCAGGCCCCTGACCGAGTACAGCCAGCCGGCCATCTCGGAGGCCATCGCTTTCGTGTTCCAGAACAGCCAGCTCTTCAAGCGCAGCATCTACGACAACGTGGCCCTGGCCCGCCGTGGGGCGACCCGCGAGCAGGTCATGGACGCACTCCACCAGGCGGGCTGCGACGGCATCCTCAGCAAGTTCCCCGAGCGGGAGAACACCCTCATCGGCAGCCGGGGCGTGTACCTGAGCGGGGGTGAGAAGCAGCGCATCGCCATCGCCCGCGCCCTGCTCAAGGACAGCCCCATCGTCATCATGGACGAGGCCAGCGCGGCCATCGACCCCGACAACGAGTACGAGCTGCAGCGGGCCTTCAGCACCCTGATGAAGGGGCGCACCGTGGTCATGATCGCCCACCGCCTCTCGAGCATCACCAAGGTCGACACGATACTCTACCTGGAGGACGGGCAGGTGCTCGAGCGGGGCACGCACCAGGAGCTGATGGCGGGCGACACCCGCTACCGCCGTCTGCAGGAAATGTATAACCAAGCTAACGAATGGAGGGTCGCCTAATGTTTCTGGACAGATTTTTTCAGCGGCGCTACGCGCTCACGGCCGAGGGGGGACGGGGACTCCGCCGAGCCACGCTCTTCTCCCTGGCCATGTACTGCCTCAACATGCTGCCCATCATGCTCCTGGGCTGGTTCCTCGACGGCGTATTCTACACGGGCCTCCAGCCCTGGTGGCACTACGGACTGGCCGCGGCGCTCATCGGCACGGTCATGATGATACTCCTGCACCTGGAGTACGATGCCACCTTCACGACCACCTACCGGGAGTCCGCCCGCCTGCGCACCGACCTGGCCGACGTGCTCGCGCGGCTCCCCCTCTCCTTCTTCTCCAAGCGCGACCTCTCCGACATCTCGCAGACCATCATGGCCGACGTGGAGGGCATAGAGCACCAGATGAGCCACGCCATCCCCAAGCTCTACGCCTTCTACCTCTTCACGCCCCTGCTGCTCATCATGCTGCTGCTCGGCTCAGTGCCCCTGGGGCTCTCGGTCGCCGTGCCCCTCGGCCTGAGCTTCGGGCTGATGGTGCTATCGCGCCGGGTGCAGTCGTACTGGCACACGCGCATCTACCAGCACCTACGGGGCAACTCGGAGGCCTTTCAGGAAACCATAGAGCTGCACCAGGAGATCCAGAGCTTCAGCCTGCAGGAGGAAACCCGCCGCGAGCTCTACGAGCGCATCGCCATCCGCGAGCGGCTCGTGGCCAAGGTCACCATGATAGGTACTATCCTCCTCTCATGCAGCACCCTGATGGGCTACCTCACCCTGCCGTGCGTACTCCTGGTGGACATCTGGCAGCTGCGCACGGGGGACATCAACCTCCTCTACCTGGTCATGTACCTCCTGGCGGCCATCAAGCTCAAGGACCTGGCCGACACCGCGCAGGAGATGCTCATGGCCGAAATATACCTCGACCCCAAGATTGACAAGATACGGACCATACGGGAGAGCGCCCTGCAGGAGGGCCGGGAAATCCAGCTGGAGCGCTTCGACATCCAGCTCGGCGACACGGAGTTCTCCTACGACGGGCAGACCCAGGTGCTGCGGGGCACCAGCTTCACCGCCCGGCAGGGCGAGGTCACGGCCCTGGTCGGGGCCAGCGGCTGCGGCAAGACCAGCGTCCTGCGCCTGGTATCGCGGCTCTACGACCCCACCGGCGGGCGCATCACCGTGGGCGGGCACGACATCACTGGCATCAGCACCGACTCGCTCTTCGCCCGGGTGAGCATCGTCTTCCAGGACGTGACCCTCTTCAACAGCAGCGTGATGGAGAACATCCGCATCGGGCGGCCCGACGCCACTGACGATGAGGTCATCCGCGCAGCCGAGATGGCGGGCTGCACCGACTTCGTGGAGCGGCTCCCCGAGGGCTACCAGACGACCATCGGCGAGAACGGGGCGGAGCTCAGCGGGGGCGAGCGCCAGCGCCTCTCCATCGCCCGCGCCTTCCTGAAGGACGCGCCCATCCTCCTGCTCGACGAGATCGCCGCCTCGCTCGACGTGGACAACGAGGAGAAGATACAGCGCAGCCTCAACCGCCTCATCGAGGGCAAGACGGTCATCATCATCTCCCACCGCCTCAAGAGCATACAGGGCGTGGACAGCATCGTGGTCATGAGCCAGGGGCGCGTCGAGGCGCAGGGCACGCACGCCGAGCTGCTGGCCACCTCGCCCACCTACGCAAACCTGATGGAGAAGACGCGGATGGCCGAGGAGTTCGTCTACTAGCGCGGGGAGCGCAAAGCAGAAAGGTCCCGCGGGCGCGATGCCCACGGGACCTTTTCGTTGGCCGGGTCTACGGATGCCTAGCTCTTCACGAGGCGTAGCACCACGCCATTCACCCGCAGCAGGTACACGCCCGGCTCGAGGCCACGCACGCTGACCGCGCCGTCCGCGCCCACGGCTAGGCGGGCGAGCGGGCGACCGTCGATGGTGAGCAGCTCGACCGTGGCCTCGCCCCGCACGCCCCGCAGGTAGGTCACCTCGCCAGCCGGATTGGGCGCGAGGCTCAGGCCGGCAGCCAGCACGCTCACGGGGGCAGGCGGATTGGGCTCAGGTTGAGAGGCGGGGGGAGTGGGCTTCGGATCGGGCGCGGGGGGAGTGGGACCCGGCTGGGGGGCGGGAGGAGTAGGCTGCGGATCGGGAACAGGAGGAGTGGGACCCGGTTGGGGGGCGGGAGGAGTAGGCTTCGGATCAGGCGCGGGGGGATTCGGGACTGGTTTGGCCACCACCGTCAAGCTGAAGGTCGCCAGCTTCTTACCCTCCATATCCAGCACGTGGATCTCCGTTGCACCGGGGGCCTTGGTCACCACGCGCCCTTCCTGCGTCAGCTCCGCAACCCCCTTGTCTACCACCTCCCACTGCACCTTGGCCTCCTCGGGGGTTACAGATATGGCAATGTCAAAACCCTCGCCGGGGAACTTCTCCGCACGCTCCGCATCGAGCTTCACGGCCGTGGGCAGCAGGTCAGCTATGGTGAATTTCGACCACTGCGGATTATCCCCGTAGCGCTCCTTCGAAACGCTGGGAACGCGGAGCTTAATCGTACGGAGCTCTCGGCCCGCATCGAAGGACTCCAGCGAGAGGGCTATGGGCTTACGGGCGCAGAGCGACAGCTCGCTGAGTGCCGGTGTATCGACAAAGGCCTCTTTCCCAATGGATTGCAAGGTGGCCGGAAGGGTCAAGGACTTAAGCTCCCGACAGGCGGCAAAGGCCTTCGGCCCGATATGCTCCAGCGGCGACGGCACGACGACCCGCTCCCCCACGGCCTGCGGGCAGCGTATGAGCCTGCGTTGCTCCTTATCGTAGAGTATCCCATCGACCGCCGTGAAATGGGTGCTACCCTCGGGGGTCTGAATATGCCGCAGCTGGTGGCAAGCGTCGAAGCTCGGGTCGCCAATCTCCTGCAGACCCGCCGAGAGGGTCAGCCGCTCTACCCGGCCATGCTGCAGGGCGAAGGGGGCAATCCGCTCGCATGCCGCGGCCATGCCGTGCTCACTGGTCCGCCCTTGGGGGTACTGCAGCAGCTCCTTCCCCCCCTTGCTGTAGAGCACACCCTCGTGGGCGGTGAAATGCGCATTCCCCTCTGGCACAGCAAATTCCGTCAGCCCGCTACAGCCCAGGAAGGCGCTCGTGGCCACCATCTTCCCCGAGTACTCCCGGTAGATTGGCGGTATGGCCTCAAGCTTCTCGCCCAGCTCGATGCTAGCTATCTTCCCGCAGCCCCTGAAGGCCAACTCCGAGAGGCGGGTCGTCTCCGATGGCAAGACGAACCTGCCCTCCTTCTGCGGCGGGCAGCGCAGCAGGGTGCCCCTCCCCTTGCTGTACAGCACACCCTCGTGCGAGGCGAACTTCGCGTTGCCGGGTGCTATATTGAAGGCGCGCAGGGCGGGGCAATCCTCAAAGGCATCGCCCTTGCTCACCCCCTGCGCATCGGGTATGCCGAGCGCCACCTCAGTAAGGGGTGCGCCGAGCGATATCTCCGCCAGGGCGGTGCAACCCGCAAAGGTGCTCGGCATCAGCCTCATCACGCCCACCAGCTTGGCTTTGCGCAGCGAGGTGCAAGCCGCGAAGGCCTGCGTATGCAAAGCGCTCACGGATGTTGGTAGCTCCAGCTCCTCCAGCGCGGCGCAGCCCCTGAAGGCCCCCTCGTAGATGGCACAGCGGTAGGGGTCTGCCACAGCTATCGCTATCGTACGCAGGGCCGTGCAGCCCTCAAAGGCGCCCTTCCCGATGTTGAACTTGAACTTCGCATCGACCGTCAGCGTCTGCACATGCGTATTGCCCCGGAAGGCCCCCTCGCCCACCCCCTGGACGAAGTACTTCTCGCTCCCGCTCTCCACCTCGCCAAGCTTAAGGTCCGCCCCCGCGTATTTGCTCCCGTCCTTCACCAGGGCCTGCCCCGCATAGGGCGGATTCGGCGGCTCGACCACGCTGTAGGTAATACCCCCAACGGTAAACTCTTCCCCCGCATTCAGGGCGTAGGCCCACCGGGGATGCACCAGCCCCACGATGGCCAGCACGGCCACCAGAGCCAAACGATAAACCTTCTTCATACTCGCATTCCTCATTACATCTATAATTGCCCCACGCAGGGCGAAAAGGGACGCTAAGGTAGCACAATAATCCATACGAGGGCACGCCAGATGGCAAACCGCGGGCCCACGGTATCACCCCCGTCGCAAGGCAGCAAAAGGGGCGACCCATTACGGACCGCCCCCTATATGGCATGATGGGCCGATGCTAGAATGGCGTTATTGGCTGGCCATGCGATATCTGCTTCAGCGGGCCATAGTACCTTTCGCTCTGCTTTGTCGCCTCCCGCAGCTTCTTCTCGAGCTCAATGACCTCCCCCTTCTGCTCCACCAGCTCAAGCATCTTACCCAGCCCCTCGATGGAATGGAACAGTTGCTCTGCCGAGCCGCTGAGTATCGTGTAGGGGTCATCGTTCGACTCGGCCTTCTCTACCAGGGCCTTCACCTCCTTCACCTTGGCGACTATAGCCTCTACCTCGGTCTTCTGCTCCATCACCTTCAAATACCCCAAGCCATACGGGTAGCCATGTACTATACGGTTCTGGATTGCGTTGTACTTCTCCAGCACCTTCTTAAGGGAATCGTGAGCCATCTTTAGCTCAGCGTTCTTGCTCGTACCATACCCCCCTTTGTAGCCATTTATCTGGCTGGAAATCTCCGGCTTAAGCTTATAGTCCTCTCTAATCTTCTGGAGGGGGGCTATCATTTCCTTATGCTTTGGCGTCAGCTGTGCCCTCACTACGGAGTAATCGATGTACTTCATCATGATGTCGAGCTTCTGCGTCAGGCTGGGCTTCTTCGCGGTGCCCTCCGGCATCCTGTCCACCTTCCCCTGCAGCTCCACAACCTTTTCCCGTATGGCCTTTAGGTCGGCCTCGCCTCCGTCCGGTTTCGGCGGGTCATTGAGGGGAGCCACAAGCGCATCAAAGGCCAGGCCAGAATCTATTCCCCGGGGCTTCCCGGGCTTAGGTGTGTAGATAATCTTCTCTATCTCGTCGGCCACCTGCGCAGCCTCCTCCGGCGTATACATCTTCAGCGGCTTCTGCTCCGGGGTCTTCGGGTCGTGCTGCTCCCCGCCCGGCTTCTGACTCTCCGTCCCCGACTTACCCTCCTCGGGCTTGTCCATATCCGTCTTCCCGTTCTGGCCCTTCGCGCCCAGCTGCTCCGTCTTGCCCTTCTCATCGTCCTTCTTGCAGGCGGGGGCCACCAGCACCACCGCCATGGCGAACGCCATCGCCGTCAAAATCCGCTTCCTCATTATCCTTATCCTTTCATTAGTTTACGACCGCAAGGTAGCGACAAAGCTTTGACCAAGAGCCACATCGAGGGCCCGAAGTTGACGATTCCCTCAAAAAGAAAAGGCAAAGCACAGGGGAAAGGGGGCGAACGCAGAAAAAAATCTGGACATCCCCCATGGCGCTATCCCGGCGAGCAGGGACAAGGCCAGACCATTGATGTAGGCGCAGAAAATCCCATCAAGGCATTGATAACCAGCCCCCCAGCATAGCCCCTAGAGCTGGGGACCTAGCGCAGGGGCAGAATGTAGGCCAGACTCAGACCAAAGCTCCTCGCCCTGACTTCCGCATTCGTCTCCGATTTAAAACCGAAAAGATCCTGCTTTTCATCCACCTGACTTATCGGCGTTATCCCAAGATTGTAGTAAAAGCCCAGCTTCACCACCCTGTTGACGCGGACTCCCCCCTCGAGCTTCCAGTCCAGGGAAAACCGCTTCATGGGCTCCTTAGCCCAGTCGAGATCAGCACTCTTGCTTACCTGCTTCCCTCCGTCCTTGATAAGGGTTGTCTCTATACTACCCGCGAGGCCGACGCTGGGTTGCAAACCCGTCCCCACGTATAGGCCCACGAGGGGCGACACATCAAAGCACAACGAGGCCACCACGGGGAAGGACAGGCCATAGAAACGCCGCCTCGTATCAGCCGATTGCAAGCCCTTAAGATCCAAGATATTTTCTAGCTGCCTCAAGCTATTCATGGCGAATTCCTTGGCAGCCTGGGTGTTCATCCCCCCAAAGCTCCTGAACGATGCGCCAAACCCCAGCTCCACCCCCCCAAAGGAAAGGGGGATCTCGTACACCCCACGCCCCCCGAGGGCGAAGCCAAAAACGTTATCGCTAGAAGCAGAAGCGGACGCCGCGCCGGCGTTCCCGGAGGAGCTAACGCCATAGCTGATATAGTCCCGCAGCCACGAGATACCGAGCCCCCCGCCCAGCTCCACGTTGAAGCCCGCCCGTACCAGCGCGGGGCTGCACAGCATGAGCGCAAAGAGTATAAGTGATTTTCTCATAGTGTAGAAGGATTGGGCCACCCTGGGGGCGGATATTCTTACTTTAAACGTAATTCTTCCTGTTTAACACAATGAATAGGACGCAGTTTCATGCTACAAACATACGTACACCGGGGCAAAATACCAAATTGCCGCAGCGCATTTTCCCGTGAGAAGAATACACAGCACGCCGGGAGCTGTCCCCCTAAGCTACCGCTTTGTAAACCAGGCCCTCCGCTCCCCCACTCGTAGCAGGTACAGCCCGGCGGGGAGCTCGCGAAGGGGGAGAAGGCCCGATGGCGAAACCATCATGCGCAGCAGCTCCCGCCCGCTCAGGTCGTACACCCTGGCCAGCGTTTCACCCTGCAGCTCATGCACATGCAGCACGGAGCTGGCGGGGTTCGGGGAGACGCGCAGCTCCCCATCGGTTTGCGCCACCTCCGTGGGCAGCACTTGGGCCGAGGGGCGATTGGGCTTTTCCCCCGGTGTCGGGGCTGGCTTTACCCGCAGGTCGATGGCCGACAGACCAGTAATCGGTAGGGCTAGCCCCTTATCCAGCTCGTGGAATTGGACGGTGTACTCGCCCGGCTCGAGCGGGCAGGGTCGGGAGAAATCCAGCGTCCCCGTCGCACCGGGCTTGGCGACGAAGGTCTTCTCGCCCAGGACTGTAGACACTCCGCTCCGCCGATGGATGGCCGTCGCCCTGAGGCTTATGCTCCGCGCCTGGCCCTTCTGGCTGAGGGTGTAGGTGATGCTCAGGGCCATGGGCTGGCCCGTGGTGACGGCCGCCCCGTGCTTGACCTCGGCCCTGACTATCGTGACGGGGCTGGGTGGCGGAGTGACAACTTGCTCCCTCACCTTGAAGCGAAACTCTCCACCCCAATCCTCTTTTCTATCATGGATAACATTGAGAATGAGCCTATAACGCCCCTCGGGAAGGGTGCATAGCTCATCGAATTTCAGGGCGACTGCCCCCCCGTCCAGCCGGAAAGCCGTCTGCCGGCTGAGTATCTGAACCTGCACTTGCTTCCGACCTTCATAGCGATAAATGTACGGCTCGACCTTGCACTGCACGCCCTTCCCGGGCTTGGTCTGGACCTCCACGTCAAAGTCCAGCGGCTGCCCACGGTAGTACACCTCCTCCTTGCGGACGATGCGCACGCGCCCCGGTGCATCCAGCGATACGGGGGGCCCCACCTCGTACTCCACTGTGGCGAAATGGACCTGCTGCTCCTGGTCGTAGGACTGGCTGTAGAGGTGGAGGTATCGCCTGCGGCCCTGCCGATGCCCGCTACCCAGGGGTACGCGCAGCACCCGCTGGCCACCCTCATCGAGGCTGAGTCCCCGGTCCAGAGCGGGTTGCACGGTGGCGCTCGGGCTGGCATCCCCGCTCACGTAGGCACGGATGTACCCGTCGAAGAGGCCCTGTCCGCTGTTGCGCAGCTCAATCTCCGCCTCCTGCTCAAGGCCCTCGTACAGCAGCTCCGGCCGCTTGCCCACCACCTCCAGCCGGGGAAGGTAGCGCTCGGCCGGGAGGACGAACTCTACGCCGTCCGCCGAGCAGCGCACGATGTAGTCGCCCTCCTGGCTCACCCGCCGCACCCCGACCTCCCGGCCATCCCGAAGGCGCACCACGAAGCGCAGCCTGTACTCGCCCGATGGCGGGAAATGCGCCGGAATCATGCCCACCGTGGGGAAGCCCTGCACCGTGGCCGCCGTGCCGCTCATGTTCAGCTTGTTGCTGTAGTCCTGCCCCTGCGAATTCCTCGACGCGATGTTCCCCTGCGCATCCTCCAGGGCCACGTAGAGGTCGCCGCTCACCGAGCCCAGCGCCTCGATATGCACCCGGTTTATCGGCACGGGGTAGGTCGGGGTGCTGCGCGCCACCCTCACCGCCCCCATGAGGCAGCGCCGGTAGCTGAAGCGGGGAGTGAAGGGGCGAAGCGGACCCGTGCCGGTCCGTGGGGCTAGGCCCGTGATGATGGACACCTCCAGGGAGTAGCCCGTGCCACCGTCGCTCCCGCCCGTGCCGTGCTGGCGGGGGTCGAGGTCGTCGAGCCGGAAGTAGCCGTTGCTCATCCCGTTCCACCCCCAGTTGATATGCCCGAGGCCCTGCGCGTCCATCCCGTCGCAAACGAAGGCGTGGCCTATGGTCTCGGAATTCCCCGTCATGAACACGGGTCGGCCTTCGGCCAGCTCGCTGCGTATGGTCTCCACCCACTGCTGGGCGCTCTTCTCGCTACGGTACACGAGCCGCATGTCCTCGCTGTAGCCGAAGATTTCTTGCAGCGCCGCGATGGACGCGCCCTCCGACGCGCCGCTCACCGACCGGGCGTAGCTCGTGCCGATGGCAGCCCCGACCTCGGCCATGAGGAAGGCCACGGCACGCTGGCTCTCGGCCGAGGCGCTGGCACCGTACTGGGCCCGCATCTCGGCCCATGCGATGTCCTGCGTGCCGAGTCGGTAGGTTCTGCTGCGCCTGTCCACCGTGTACTGTACCTCCGCGCTCGCGGCCCTTGCCGGCCACTGGTGGTAGTACATAATCTGCGTGAGGGCCGTGGCCACGCAGCCGGTGGGGTACCTCCCGGGGGTGCTGAGGTGGTAGGGCTCATCCTGCCCCCAGCGTATCTCCTGCCCGTCGCGTTGCAGTATCGGGGCTACCGGCTCCACCGTGAAGGATGTTGCCCTGGGGAGCGACCCACCCGTGCGCACGCGGCGGGCGGCCCGGGTGTAGCCCTCGAGCCAGGCGGCGAGGGCCGGGGGCATCTGCCCCGGGGCGAACTGCCCATCTGGCGAGTAGCCCAGTAGCTCGGGGAGGCGGTCATCGCCCGCGACAACGACGAAGCCCCCTCGCCCTGAGCGCTCCTCCCGCCCGAACACGTAGAGGTCCGCCTGGGGGTCCCCACCCCGGGTACGGGGGCTTGCCCCGAGCGCGTAGAGCAGCTGGAGGTCCGCCCCGCCACGCACCCGCGGGGTGGCGAGGACACGGCGGGCCAGCTGGGCCGCACGCTCGGCCGTGATGGGGGCGGCCCGGCCCGCGAGGGGGAGAAGGGCAAGGATGAGGAGCAGACGCAGGGATTTCATGGGTCGCATGGCTATGGGATTGGGTTTCGGCAGAGCGCAGACAGCGGGCGTGCTGGCCACCGGGTCAATATACGGAGGCGGCCAGCTCCGTGTTGCCGATGCCGCCGCTAGCCGTAGAGCTCGGGCCGTAGGCCCCGGTGCGTTTCTCGGATGAGCTCCTCGCAGCGCGCGCACATCTCCTTGGCATCGCAGCGCTCCACCTCCGCCGCGCCTATCGGCTCGTGGATTACCACCCGCACGCGCACCCGCTTGCTGGGGTAGCGGAGCTTGGGGAGCATCTCCGCCGAGCCGTCGAGGGTGATGGGCACTATCGGCACCTTGGCCCTATGGGCGATGCTGAAGGCCCCGCCCTTGAAGCGGTCCACGGTGGGCTCCTTGCCGCGCGTACCCTCGGGGAAAATCATGATGGGGATTCCCCTGTCGAGCCAGCCCACGCAGTCGTTTATCATGCGTACGGCATCGGCCCGGGAGGTGCGGCGGATTGAGATGTAGTCGCCCAGCGAGAGCATCCAGCCGATGATGGGCACGCGGAAGAGCTCGCGCTTGGCGACCCACTTGAACTGGTAGAAGAGCATGAAGATCACGATGATGTCCATCAGGGACTGGTGGTTCGACACCATGACGCAGGCCCCCCGGGGGAGCTTCTCCTTGCCCTCCACCTCCAGCCGCCAGATGGGGTTCATGCGGAAGAAGAAGGCGGACCACCCGCTCAGGAAGAAGTGGACCACCCTGTGGCTCGGGTCGAAGGGGACGGTCAGCAGCCACACGAAGGGGGCCAGCACCGTGCAGACCAGGTAGAACAGGGCCGTACTCAGGTAGAAGTACGCATTGCCCAGCAGCTGCAGCAGGATTTTCATGACGGCTGGGGGCTACTCCAGGTCTGCGCCTTACGCTTGGTCCAGCGCAGCACATCGAAGAACGACAGCACCAGGAGCCAGAAGAACCAGGCCAGGCCCACATGGAAAAGCAGGCCGCGCGAGCGCACGGGCATGCCGAAGGGGGAGAGGATGCTGAAGCAGTCCTTGCTGCTGAGGACCTGCTCAAGCCGGAGGTTCTCCCTACGCAGCTGCATCAGCGTCTTGAGGTACTCATCGTAGGAGGGGTCCTGCATCCGCTGCGCCAGCCTATCCCTCCTCCCCTCGAGGGGTAGGTCGCCCCCCCTGTCCTTCCGGAGCAGCTCCTCCGTCATGTGGATGAGCTTGTCGTTGTCCTCCACCTTGCGGCGGCTCTCGCTCCGCACCTTCTCCAGCCGCTCGAGGATGAAGGGGTCGGTATTCACCTTCATCCTGACCCACTGGGTGAACTCCGCGCCATTGCCCTCCAGGCGGGTCCCCAGCCTGATGATGGCGTAGTTGCGGGCGTTCACCATGCCCCCGTAGGCCACGGTATCCATCACCGCCTCGTGCCGGAGCCACTCGACGTTCCGGCCGACGCTGTCGTCCTCCAGGTTCCGGTTCAGCCCCTCGATCACGGAGTACACATCCGCCGCGTTGAGGGGCGAGTTGTCCGTGGAGATGACCATGCGGTACTCCAGGACGGACCTCGAGTGCCACGCGTAGCCGGAGGCCACGGCCAGCACGACGGTCCCCAGGATGAACCACCGCCGCCGGTAGAGGTGGATGAGCAAGGCCGTGAAGAACCGCCCCACCCCGCGGAAGAAGGACATGATGATCTCGTAGTCCGTCGGGCTATGACGGTTCTGGTATTCCTGCATCCCCACGTCGGGTTTCCGTTCCATTGTGCGCAAAGAGCTTGGGGCGACAGAGGGCGACACCACACCCCCGAGCGGGGAATGCGGCGTTGCCATCCGCCCATTTACCTGACGCTTAGTACACCTTCGAGCTCAGCTCACCCCTCAGCGCCAGGAGAGCAACGCCGGCCAGCGCCCCCATCTCATCCTCGCCCGGGTAGGCCTCCACCGGCGCGATGAAGCCCACATGCTCCTGCATGTACACCTTCACCTGCGGGTTGTAGGCTATGCCCCCGGTCACCAGGATGGCATCCACCTTGCCCTGCAGCACGGCGGCCATCGCCCCTATCGACTTGGCCACGTTGTAGAACATCGCCTCCTGCACCAGCGCCGCCTTCTCGTCGCCCGCCTTGGCCTCCTGCTCCAGCCGGTAGGCATCGTTGTAGCCCACCAGGCCCACCAGGCCCCCCTGCCCGGCGAGCATCTTCTTGACCTCCGCCTTGGTGTACTTGCCGCTGAAGCACAGCTCGAGCATGCCCCCGGTGGGAATCCCCCCGGCGCGCTCGGGCGAGAACGGACCGTCGCCGTAGAGCGCGTCGTTCACGTCCACCACCCGGCCCTTCCGGTGCGCCCCCACGGAGATGCCCCCGCCCAGGTGCGCGATGATCAGGTTCAGCTCCTCGTAGCGCTTGCCCAGCTTCTGCGCATGCTGCCGGCCTATCGCCTTCTGGTTCAGCGCGTGGAATATCGACTGCCGGCGGACATCGGCAATGCCCGTCACCCGGGCCACCTCCTCCATCTCGTCCACAACCACCGGGTCGGCGATGTAGGCCTTCGCCCCCGGGATGCCCCCGGCCAGGCTGTCGGCGATTATCGCCCCGAGGTTCGACGCATGCTGCATGGTGTCCGGGTCGCGGAGGTCCGCCTTCATCCTGTCGTTCACCTCGTACACCCCGGACTCAATCGGGCGCAGCAGCCCCCCCCGGCCAATCACCGCCTGGAGCGAGGCCAGCTCCACATTCTCCTCCTTGAGCGCGTCCACGATCAGGTCGCGGCGGAACTCGAACTGGTCGATAATCGACTTGTACTTCTCTATCTCCGCCGTCTCGTGGCGTATCGTCTTGATGAACAGCTCCTTCTCGTCCTCAAAGACCGCGATTTTCGTCGAGGTCGAACCCGGGTTTATCGCTAGTATCCTGTGCATTGTCCGTCTCCTTTAATTCTTTAGAACTTACCTTTACTTGGCCGCATTGGCCGCCAGCGCGATTGAGTAGAGCTTTGACTGCACGCTGTCCCCGCGCGAGGCCAGGATGCAGGGCACCTTCGCCCCCATCACCATCGCCCCCAGCTCCGCCCCGGCGAACTTGGTGCAGGCCTTGAAGAACACGTTCCCGCTCTCGATGTTGGGGAACACCAGGCAGTCCGCATCCCCGGCCACCGGGCTGGAGAGCTGCTTGATCTCGGCCGACTCCCTATCCACGGCGATATCCAGCGCCAGCGGGCCCTCGATCAGTGCGCCACCAGGAATCTGACCCCGCTCGGCCATCTTCGCGATCAGCGCCGCGTCCACGCAGGCCTGCATCCCCACCGACATCTGCTCGGTCGCCGCCAGCAGCGCAATCTTCGGCTGCTCAATACCCAGCGTCCGAGCCACCTCCATCTCGTAGTTCATGATCGCCATCTTCTGCTTGAAGTCCGGCTGCGGGATAATCGCCACATCGCCAATGACCAGCAGCTTGTGGTAGCTCGGCACCTCCATCACCACCACGTGCGAGAGCACCGCCTTGGGCGGCAGCAGGCCCTTCTCCTTGTTCAGGATGCCCCGCATGTACTTGTCCGTGGTCACCAGGCCCTTCATCAGCAGCTGGCCGTGCCCCGCGTGGATGAGCTCGATGGCCTTGCTCACAGCCTTGACATCCACGCTCTCCTGCACGATCTCGAAGAGGCCCGCGTCGATCTTCTCCTCCTTGCATACCGCCTCTATCGTGGCCTTGTCCCCCACCAGGGTTGCGTCGATGATGCCCAGCTCAACGGCCTTGGCCGCCGCGCCTATCGTGTGCGAATCGTTCGCGTAGGCCGCTATCATACGCTTCTTCGGTTTGGAGCGCAAAAGGTCAAAAATCTGTTCTAGTTTCTGAAGTGCCATGGTCCTTTTTATCTTGATGTACTACAAACCTACCCTAAATGGGCGCCCGCCGCGCCGTCGGCCATCCGCCCCCGCGTTCCGCCCGGAGCACGAGCGTCCACCCTCCGGCCCCGGCCAGCCAATCCCGGCAGCCACGCCGCACCCTTCCCACGCGAAGGTAGTCTTTTTTGCCGAAAGCGCGGTGGTCGGCGCGCTTGGGCACCCCGCGCCACCGGGGGGAATGGGAAAGGGGGACACCGGAGCGTACCCCAGCATCCCCCTTACCGTAAGGGTGTACCCCCGGCCTACCCCAGGGGCTAGGCCAGCGAATTGACGTACCTCTGCACGGCCGACTTCAGGTTGGCGGCCTTGTTCCTGTGGATGATGTGCATCTTCACAAGCTTGTCGAGCTTCCTGTACAGCTCCGGCATCATGGCTTGGGCCTTCTGCTTGTCGCTCTCCTTGCGCACGTCGCGCAGGAAGTTGCGAGCCGTCTTCGCGTAGTACCGGTTATGCAGACGGCGCTTCTCATTCTGCCTCACCCGCTTCTTCGCCGATTTGATGTTTGCCATATTTTGACTCCCAGATTTGCGTTTTACCGTAGCCCGTAGCGGAATCGAACCGCTGTTACAAGGATGAAAACCTTGCGTCCTAACCCCTAGACGAACGGGCCAAATCAAGAACCGCCCCACTGCCACGCCCACAGACACTCCGCACCCCCTCGGCTCACTCCCCTCGCTCCCTCCTACGCCACCCGCACTCCCCTATCCGTAGCCCGTAGCGGAATCGAACCGCTGTTACAAGGATGAAAACCTTGCGTCCTAACCCCTAGACGAACGGGCCATAAAGCGGGGGGCAGAACCAAAGGCCCACTCCCCAATTGCAAGCGCGAAAGTATAGCCTTATTCCGAGACTTCCAAATTCGCTGCGAAAAATGCCGCTATTTGAAGGCGTAGCGTGCGTGCAGCCCGGCGTTCCACCAGAGGAAAATGCCGCGGTTCAGGTTGATGATCGGTAGGACATCTATGCCTATCGCGAAGGGGTGCCGCCTGAACACGTACTCCAGGCCCAGCACGCCGTCCAGGCCCAGGATGACGCTGTGGTAGTAGCCGTCGGCGAAGGGGTTGTACACGTCGCGCCGCCCCATGGTGAAGTGGGCCCCGCCCCCGTAGTACCAGCGTAGGGAGGGCTCGGACGGGAAGGGCACGTGGTACTCGTAGAGGCCGGTGAGGCCCACGCCGTAGAAGCCGCCGTGCAGGATGAGCTCTATGGCCGAGGGGCGGTCCAGGAAGAGCTTACCGGTGATTCCCATGGGGGAGCCGATCTTGAGGCCTAGGGCAAATTCGTAGGCGCTTCCCCTGGCGGCATCGGCCCGCGACGGTGTGGCCAGCAGCAGGGCTGGTAGCAGGAGCAGCGTGAGAGTGAGTTTCCGAAGCATGGCTCAGTTGCAGTTGGTTTCCGTACAGCAAAGGTAGGTAATTTCCGCGGTGGGGCAAAAACTTAGGGCTGGTAGCGCGCGCCCGCCACGATGTCCTGTGATTGTAGGGTCTGGAGCAGGTCGTGGTAGCTCGTCCCAGGATGCTGGTCCATGTAGCGGTCCACGATGCGGTAGCCGACGTAGCAGGCGGCCTGGCCGGGGGAGTCCTGGCCGAAGGAGGTGGTGAAGGGGGAGGGGCGGGTGAACTGGGCCACCTGCAGGGCGTTGGTCTCGAAGAGGAGCTTCTTCTCGGAGAGGTAGGTCCACATCTGCGCCTCGGAGGCCTCTAGCCATTCGAGCTCGTGGGCGGTGTAGGCCAGCACGAGGGAGTCGGGCAGCCTGGGCAGCAGCTGGCGGGTGATCCACTTGAGCTTGCCCTGGTGCAGCATGTGGTCCAGTATGGTGCCGCGCTCTAGCCCCAGGGGGTACTCTGAGGCGACCCAGCCCTCGACGGCCATGGGGACCAGGGCCTCGGGGCGCATGAGGCGGCGTAGGTAGAGGGGGGTGCCCAGCTGGGGGTAGTACCAGGAGTCGGCCCCCAGGAAGCGGTCCAGGGCGATGCCGAGCGTCGAGTCGGCCAGGAGGAGGGAGGCGTTGAAGCCGGAGTTGTAGAAGTAGACCGTGGGGATGGGTAGCTGGGGCATCCGCTCGGCGAGGCGGGCGAAGGCGGCCTGCAGCTCGGCCACGTAGGGGGCCACGGTGGGGAAGACGTGGAGGATGGAGTCCTCGAGCTGCTGCATATCGCGGTCGGCCACGAAGCGGGAGAAGTCGGCCGCCAGCTGGTTGCTGTCCCTGAAGCCGAATATCTGCCCCCACAGCTGCGCGAAGCCCGGGTGCTGCTTCACGATGTTCCGCGCCCCGCTGTCGGTGCGCATCAGCACGGAGTCGAGGCGGAGGCACTGCAGCGGTGGGCGCTCGGTCCTCCCCGGGGTGGGCTCGGAAAAGCAGGCGGAGAGCATCAGCGGGGTGAGCGCTAGCAGGAGAAGAAGTCGTCGCATCCTTGCATGTAGTTTAGAATGTTTGTACCTTTGGCCTACGTACGTAGCGCGAAGTTAGTATTATAGTGTAGAAACCGTGCCCCGAGCCGGAGTACGCCAAACAGTAAAAGACCATGACGGACCTGCAGATAGCCCACGCGGCGCGGATGCGACCCATAGGCGAAATCGCGGAGGGCCTCGGCATCCCCGCGGGTGAGATCATACCGTACGGACGGTACAAGGCCAAGATACCCCTTGGGTTCCTCAATCCGCAGAGGGCCCGGGACGCGCGGCTCATCCTCGTGTCGGCCATCACGCCCACCCCGGCCGGGGAGGGGAAGACCACCGTCTCCATCGGCCTCTCGCAGGCCCTCAACCGCATCGGGCGCAAGAGCACCGTGGTGCTCCGCGAGCCCTCCCTCGGGCCGGTGTTCGGCATCAAGGGCGGGGCCGCCGGGGGGGGCTACTCGCAGGTGCTGCCCATGGAGGACATCAACCTCCACTTCACCGGCGACTTCAACGCCGTCGAGAAGGCGCACAACCTCCTGGCCGCCCTGATCGACAACAACCTCCAGAGCAAGAAGCGGAGCCTCAGCATCGACGGGCGCACCGTCAAGTGGAAGCGGGTCATGGACATGAACGACCGCGCGCTCCGCGACATCGTCGTCGGCCTGGGGGGGACCACCGGCGGGGTGCCCCGGGAGACGGGCTTCGACATCACCGCGGCCTCCGAGATCATGGCCATCCTCTGCCTGGCCGAGGACATGGAGGACCTCAAGCGGCGGCTCGGCGGCATATTCGTGGGCTACACCCTCAGCGGCGAGCCCGTGTACGCCCGCGACCTCAAGGCCCAGGGCCCCATGACCATGCTGCTCCGCGATGCCCTGGCCCCCAACCTGGTGCAGACCCTGGAGAACACCCCGGCCATCATCCACGGCGGGCCCTTCGCCAACATCGCCCAGGGCACCAACTCCGTCATCGCCACCAAGATGGCCATGGCCCACTCCGACTACGTGGTGACCGAGGCGGGCTTCGCGGCCGACCTGGGGGCAGAGAAGTTCATGGACATCAAGTGCGTCTCCGCGGGCCTCAGGCCGGATGCCGTCGTCCTGGTGGCCACCATCAGGGCCCTGAAGTTCCACGGCGGGCAGAACGCCAAGGAGCTCAGCCAGCCCGACCCCCGGGCCGTGGAGCTAGGCCTGGCCAACCTCGAGAAGCACATCGAGAACATGGCCCTCTTCGGCGTGGAGCCCATCGTGGCCATCAACCAGTTCGCCAGCGACACGGAGGAGGAGATCGCCACCGTGCGCGGCTTCTGCCAGCAGAAGGGCGTAGCCGTAGAGCTGGCCAACGTCTGGGGGCAGGGGGGCGAGGGGGCGACGGAGCTCGCCCGGACCGTGGTCAGCATCGTCGACGCGGGGAAGAGCCAGTTCAAGCCCCTCTACGACTGGGCCCTCGCGCCCGAGGAGAAGATAGAGCGAATAGCCCGGGAGGTGTACGGCGCGGACGGCGTGGAGTTCTCCGCCAAGGCCCGAAGGGCGCTCCGCAACGTCTACGACCTGGGCCTGGACAAAACGCCCGTCTGCATGGCCAAGACCCAGAAGTCGCTCTCCGACAACGACAAGCTGCTCGGCCGGCCGACGGGCTTCACGGTGACTGTACGGGACATCGAAATCGCCGCCGGCGCGGGCTTCATCATCCCCATCACGGGGGCCATCATGCGCATGCCCGGCCTACCCGAAACCCCGGCCGCGGAGCGCATGGACGTGGGCAACGATGGGGAAATCAGCGGGCTGTTCTAGCCCCAGGAACTAATTCTCAGGGTCAATTCTCAGGGCTACAGCCGGGGGGCGTGGCAAGGGCTATGCCCCCCGATGCGGCCCACGATTACGCCACACGAAGAATGAGCATAAAGGAGGAGAAGAGGAGGCTACGCAAGGAGATGCGGGAGCACAAGGCCGCGCTCAGCGCCAGCCAGAAGGAGGTGGAGGCCGCACGGGTCTTCGGCCTGCTCGAGCGGCTCGCCCCCTTCCGCGGGGCGCAGACCGTCATGCTCTACTGGGCCATGGACGACGAGCTGCCCACCGCCGCGTTCATCGACGGATGCCTGGGGCGGAGGCGCATCGCCCTACCCGTCGTGCGGGGCGAGGACCTCCAGCTCAGGGAGTACACCGGGCGCGGTTGCCTCGAGCGCGTTCCCCCCTTCGGCATTGAGGAGCCGCAGGGCACCCCCCTCATCCCGCCCTCGGAGGTGGACCTGGTCCTGGTCCCCGGCGTGGCCTTCGACCCCCAGGGCAATCGCATGGGCCGCGGGCGGGGCTTCTACGACCGGCTCTTCGCCCTGATGCCCGGCACGCCGACCATCGGCCTATGCCTGAGCGTCCAGCTCGTGGAGCGCGTGCCCACCGAGCCGCACGACCAGCCCATGGACATGGTCATATGCGGCAGTGGCCAGATATTCCCCTAGTCCATCCCGCCCCGCCCGACCTCCAGGGCACCGAAGTGCGTAGGAATGATTACTTTCGCCCCTGCAAACGGGGGGAGAAGAGGGGGCGACCCGCGCGCCCAGGGGCTTCGGTTTGCGCCTATACGTATATAGTAAGGGATGGCTAAGCTCTCCGAAATTCAGGCACCGATACGCGCGGAGCTCCGGGCGTTCAACGCCTACTTTGAGTCCGTGCTGCACGCGCCGAGCCGCACGATGCAGTACGTCCTCCGCTACGTGCTGCGGGCCCGTGGGAAGCAGCTGCGCCCCATGCTGGTCTTCCTGAGCGCCGGGGCCTGCGGGGGGATAGCGCAGGACACCTCCGTGGCGGCCGCGATGGTGGAGATGGTCCACAGCGCGAGCCTCATCCACGACGACGTGGTGGACCAGGCCGAGCTCCGCCGGGGGCTGCCCTCCGTCTACCGGATATGGAAGGCCAAGGGCGCAGTGCTCACCGGCGACTACATGCTGGCCCAAGGGCTACGGCTGGCCGTAGAGAGCGGGCAGTACGAGCTGCTGGGCTTCATCAACGCGGCCGTGCAGCAGATGAGCATCGGCGAGCTGGAGCAGCTCCGGCGGGCCCGCCGCCAGCGGGTGGACCAGGAGGGCTACTACGACATCATACGGGGGAAGACGGCGGCCCTCCTGGCGGTGTGCACCCAGGCCGGGGCGCACTCGGCGGGGGCCGGGCCCGAGCTCGTGGAGCATATGCGGCGGGTGGGCGAGTACATCGGGATGGCCTTCCAGATACGGGACGACATCCTCGACTTCGCGCAGCACCCGGGCATAGGCAAGAGCAGCGGCAACGACCTCAAGGAGGGGAAGATGACCCTCCCCATCATCTACGCGCTCGAGGGCCTCGAGGGGCGTGAGCGTCGGCGGGCGGAGCAGCTCCTACGCCGGGCGAAGAAGGATGCCAAGGCCCGAGCCCAGGCCCTAGAGCTCGTGCGCCAGTCCGAGGGCATAGCCCGGGCGGAGGGCAAGGTCGTGGAGTTCACCCAGAAGGCGCAAGCCCTCCTCGGCGAGCTGCCCCCCTCGGCCTACGTCGAGAGCCTCCGGGCGCTGGCGGAGTACCTAATCCAGAGGAAAAAGTAGCCCTCCGACATGAGCATGCTAGACATCATCATCACCGCGGTGCTGGGCCTCTCGGCCCTCCGGGGCTTCCGCAAGGGCATCATCTCGCAGGCGATCTCCATCGTGGCCCTGCTGGTCGGCATCTGGGCCACCATCCACCTCTCCGACGCGGTCGCCGGGCAGCTCGTCCGGCACTTCGACTTCGCGGCCGAGCACACCTGGGCGTGGGCCTTCCTGACGACCTTCGCCCTGGCCGTGGCCCTGGTATTCCTGGCCGGGCGCTTCGCCGCCTCGCTCCTGGAGAGCGCCTCCCTCGGGATAGTCAACCGGCTGCTCGGCCTGGCCTTCGGCTTCGCCAAGGGCCTGCTGATGGTCAGCTCGGTCCTGGTGGCCCTGACCTTCGCCGGGGTCATATCGAAGAATCAGGAGGGGAAGAGCCGCCTGGTCGGGCCAGTCCGCTCCATCACCCCGAAGGTCTTCCCATCCATCCGCAGCTACGCCCTCAGCGCGGTGGAGCAGCTCAGGAGGGACGCACCGGAGGACTAGGCCGACCCAATCCGCACAGTATGAAGAAACTCGCAACGATAGAGATAGAGAACATGCAGTTCCACGCCCTCCACGGCTGCTACCCCGAGGAGCAGGTGGTGGGCAACCCCTGCTCGGTGGACCTGGCCATGCGGGTGGATACGGCCGCCGCGCAGACGAGCGACGACGTGGCCGACACGCTGAACTACCAGCTGGCCTACGAGCTGGTGGCCGAGGAGATGATGAAGCCCTCGCGCATCCTGGAGCATGTGGCCGCCCGCATACTCCGGCGGCTGTTCGCGGACTTCGCGCAGCTCGAGTGGGCCAGGGTGCGGGTCAAGAAGCACCACCCGCCCATGGGGGGGCTGATGGACTACGTTGCCGTAACGCTAGAGGAGGCTAGAGATGAGTAGAATGAGCCGCTGCCCCCGCTGCGGGGTGTCCTTCCCGAGCGGGGAGGGGAATTCCGCCGCATGCAGGAGGGGTATCAGCCCGGCGGCGGGCCGGGCCCTGAGCGCGCTGTACGAGGGTGAGCTCTGCCCGGCGTGCGCCGCGGCGACGGCGGCCTACGGCCAGGCCGAGGGCGGGGCGCGGGAGGCCGAGGAGCTGGCCCTCTTCGGGGAGCTGGTGCACCTGATGCGCCGCCTCCGCCGGGACTGCCCCTGGGACGCGAAGCAGACCGTGGAGTCGCTCCGCCAGTACACCATAGAGGAGGTCCACGAGCTGGCCGACGCCATCGTGGACCGCTCGGACGTGGACATCCGCAAGGAGCTGGGTGACCTGATAATGCACGTGGTCTTCTACGCCCTCATCGGCGAGGAGCACGGGCGCTTCTCCCTGGCCGAGATGCTCAGGGGGGAGAACGAGAAGCTGATATACCGTCACCCGCACGTCTTCGGCGAGAACCCCACGACCGATGCTGACGAGGTGGAGCGCCAGTGGGAGGCCCTCAAGCTCCGAGAGAAGGGGGGCAACCGCCGCGTGCTGGAGGGCGTGCCGCGCAGCCTGCCGGCGCTGGTGAAGGCCATGCGCATACAGGAGAAGGCGGCCGCGGCGGGCTTCGACTGGACCGCGCCCGAGGACGTATGGGGCAAGGTGGACGAGGAGCTGGCCGAGACCCGCGAGGCCGTCGGGGAGCAGGACCGGGCGCACATGCAGGAGGAGTTCGGCGACCTGCTCTTCGCGGTGATCAACGCGGCCCGCCTCTACCGGATAGACCCCGCCTTCGCGCTGGAGGAGGCCAACCGGAAGTTCATGCGCCGCTTCAACCACGTGGAGGCCCTGGCCACGGAGGGCGGTCGGCAGCTGGCCAGCATGTCGCTCGAGGAGATGGAGGCGCTCTGGTGCCGGGTCAAACGCATGGAGCGGGGCGAGGGCTAGATTCCAAACCGCATATATTTCCTACCTTTGCCCCGGGGAGAAAAACCGGCCGGGGAGCGCCATATCACACTAACCTGAAGGACGATGGCAAGCAGGATTATAGAGAATATCGCCAAGCTGGTGCAGGTGGAGGACACGCCCCGCCGCTGGGTGGCCGGGCGCGACATGGCCCGGATGCAGTGCGTGGACGATGCCTACGTGCTGGTGGAGGACGGCCTGATTAGGGACTTCGGGCCGATGGCGGATGCCCCGCGGGCCGGGGTCGACGAGCGGGTGGATGCCCGGGGGGGGATGGTCTTCCCGAGCTTCTGCGACAGCCACACGCACCTGGTCTACGCCGGGAGCCGCGAGCTGGAGTACACCGACAAAATCCGCGGCCTGAGCTACGAGGAGATCGCCAAGCGGGGCGGGGGCATCCTCAACTCCTCCCGTCGGCTGCACGAGGCCAGCGAGGACGAGCTCTACGAGGGCGCGATGGGGCGCATCGCGGAGATTATCGGCCTGGGCACGGGGGCGGTGGAGATAAAGAGCGGCTACGGCCTCAACACCGAGGACGAGCTGAAGATGCTGCGGGTAATCCGCCGTATCCGCGAGAGCTCGCCCATCGAGGTGCGGGCCAACTTCCTGGGGGCGCACGCCGTCCCGCTCGAGTATAAGGGGCGGCAGACCGAGTACGTGGACCTCATCGTCAAGGAGATGATACCGCGGGTGGCCGGGGAGGGCCTGGCCGACTTCGTGGACGTGTTCTGCGACCAGGGCTTCTTCACCGTGGAGGACACCGAGCGCATCCTCACGCAGGGCGCCAAGTACGGCCTACGTCCCAAGATACACGCCAACGAGCTGGCCCCCTCGGGCGGCATACAGGTCGGCGTGAAGCATAAGGCCCTGTCGGTCGACCACCTCGAGTTCACCGGCGAGGCGGAGATGGCCAGCCTGCTGGGCTCGGAGACCATGCCCACGATACTCCCGGGCGCGGCCTTCTTCCTGGGGATGCGGCTCGCCCCCGCCCGCCAGATGATGGACTACGGCCTGCCCCTGGCCATGGCCTCGGACTACAACCCCGGCAGCTCGCCCAGCGGCGACATGAAGTTCATCCTCTCCCTGGCCTGCATCCAGTTCCGCATGCTGCCCGAGGAGGCAATCAACGCCACCACCATCAACTCGGCCTACGCCATGGGCCTGAGCCAGACCCACGGCAGCATCGCCCACGGCAAGGTGGCCAACCTCTACATCACCAAGCCCATACCGTCGTACGAATTCATGCCCTACGCCTACACCACCAAGCTGGTGGACCGCGTCATGCTCCGGGGCCAAATGCTATAAAAAGGAAGAATCGAAACATGAAGAGAACTATCGTAGCCACACTCGCGCTCATCCTCGTCTGCTCCGCGGCCTCCGCGGCCCTCTTCCCCCGGCTCATCAAGCTCGAGACCAAGCGGGGGAGCAGCGTGAGCTTCCGGATGGCCTCCGGCAAGAAGAAGGCCAGCATCACCATCAAGAGCGGCACCACCGAGCACACCATGCAGATATACGGCAAGCGGCTCACCCCCTACACCGTGGAGAGCGCCGGGGCGACCATCGAGATCAGCGGCGACATCAAGGTCTTCGACTGCTCGGGCAACGGGGAGAACATCACCGGCCTGCACCTCAACCGCCTGAGCCACGTCGAGAAGCTCTACTGCGCCGACAACCAGCTCACCTACCTCCGGGTGGAGAGCGACGACCTCGAGGAGCTGAACTGCAGCAACAACCGGATATCGCAGCTCAGCCTCGAGTACTGCGACGACCTCGAGATACTCAACTGCGCCAAGAACCGCCTGGTGCAGCTCGACCTCACGCCCCACAAGGAGCTCGAGATACTGGACTGCCGCCACAACCAGATCAAGACCCTGAAGATGGGCAAGAAGAAGGAGCTGGAGGAGGTCTACGTCCTGGACAACCCGCTCGACACGCAGTCGAAGTGGCGCATCGTCGACTGCCTACCCGACCGCAGCCCGAAGCGCAGCCCGGGGAAGCTGGACCTGCCCATCAGCGCCATGGAGATGATGAAGCAGGTGATGGAGATGAACTGGGAGATCGTCAAGAAGTAGCCCGGCCGGAGGGTCCGAGGGGCAGCTCGCTCCACCGCCGTCGCCGCCGCAGGAGGTAGTCCACCACGATGAGCCCACGGTACACGCCCGCCTCCCCGGCCTGGGGCTGGTAGGGGAAGTGTCGCCGGTTTTTCCAGTAGGCCATGTGCGCGGCCCACACGGCCCTGAACTTCGGCCACGAGCCGGAGAGCAGGTAGGCCAGCGCGGACAGGCCGTCGAGGCACATGCGCAGCGGCAGGAGCCAGCGGGCGCGCCGGGGGGGAAGGTTGCGGCGGAGCATGTAGAGGGAGTTGCGGTAGTTGAGGTGCAGCTTGAAGGGCGACTCCTGGGGCAGCGCGCCGCCGCCCACGTGGTACACCGTGGCGGCGGGCTCGCACCAGATACGGTGGCCCGCCCGTCGTAGCCGCCAGCAGAGGTCTATCTCCTCCATGTGGGCGAAGAACCCGCCGCACAGCCCGCCGACCTCCCAGTAGGCCTCGGCCCGTATGGCCAGGCACGCGCCCGTGGCCCAGTGCACCTCGATGGGCGCATCGTACTGGCCCTGGTCGAGCTCCAGCGTGCCGAGTATCCGCCCCCGGCAGAAGGGGTAGCCCAGCCGGTCGATGAAGCCCCCCGCCGCCCCGGCGTACTCGAAGCGCTCCGGGGCATGGACGGCCCGCATCTTGGGCATGCAGGCGGCGTTGGTCGGGTCATCCTCGAGGCGGGCGATGAGCGGGGCGAGCCAGCCCTCGGGGGTCCGCACGTCGGAGTTCAGCAGGACGAAGTAGTCGCTCTTCAGGTGCATCTCCACCCAGGCCAGGGCGAGGTTGTAGCCCTGGGCAAAGCCGTGGTTCCTGTCCAGCCGCACGAGGTGCACATCGGGGAACTCGCGCATCATCAGGTCGATGGAGCCGTCGGTGGAGGCGTTGTCGGCCACCACGACCTCGGCCAGCCCGCGGGTCGTGGCGACGACCCCAGGGAGGTACTCCCGCAGGAAGTGCGCGCCGTTCCAGTTGAGTATGACGACTGCCGTGCGCATGCCCTAGGCCCCCCGCAGGTGCTCGGGCCGCTTGTGCTTCCAGCGGCGGTGCGACCATAGCCAGAGCTCGGGCCGGGCCACGATGCATCGCTCCAGGGCGCGGAGATGCTGCTCGGTCACCCAGTCCTTCGGGGTCTCGTTGGGCGTGTCGGTGATCAGCTCGAGGGTCACGGTGTACTCCCCGCGGCGGGGCTGCTGCATGTTGCAGAAGAAGACGGGCCAGTCGTACTTCCGGGCGATATTCTCTATGCCGCTGAACACCAGCGTATCCTGATGGAGGAATTCGCCCCAATACTGGTTGGGGTTGGAGGGGGTCTGGTCACATATCAGGCCGACGAGGGTGGGGGTGCCCTCCTGGGCGTACTTGGCCACGGCGCGCAGGGTGCTGCGCATGGGCACGGTGATGCAGCCCATCCGTTCGCGGCAGGCGTTCATGAGCCGCTCGAGCCGCTTGTTGTTGATGGGCTTGAAGATGGAGAGCATGAGGTGGTCCATCTGCGGGTTGACGCAGGTGAGGAACTCCCAGTTGCCGTAGTGGGCGGCGGCGATGACGACGGACTTCCCCTGCTGGTAGTAGGGGGTGAGGGCCTCGAGGTTGGTGAACTGGCAGCGGGCCATGATGCGCCTGGGCGGGGCGTGCATGAGGAAGGCCTGCTCGAGGAAGAGGTCGCTCAGGTGGCGGTAGAAGGCCCAGGTGATGCGCCGAATCTCGCCGGGGGTCTTCCCGGGGAAGGAGCGCTCGAGGTTGGTCCGCACCACGTCCCTCCGGTAGCGCAGCACGTGGCAGAGGAGGAGGGCGATGAGGTCCGCCAGGCCGTAGAACAGCGGCCGGGGGAGCTGGGCGATGAGCCACGTGAGGCCGTACACCAGCGCGTAGAGGAGCTTGCTCAGGAGGCTACGCATGCTTCAGGCTCATGATGCCGGATATGCACTCCTGGAACTCGGCGAATAGTCCCTCCCCGGCGCAGAGCAGCTCGCCCCCGTAGAGGTAGTTCTGGCCGTAGTCGAAGTCGGCGAACCGCGCCCCGGCCTCCTGGGCGATGACAATCCCGGCGGCCACGTCCCAGGCGTGTAGGCCGTACTCGTAGAATGCGTCGACGCGCCCGCAGGCCAGCCAGGCGAGGTCGGTGGCCGCGGAGCCCAGGCGGCGCATGCCGTGCGACTGGCGCATGAACAGCTCGAGGGTCTCGAAGAAGGGCTCAAGGCGCGAGTAGTCGCGGAAGGGGAAGCCGGTGGCGATCAGCGCGTCGTTGATGCGGGCGCAGCGGCTCACCGCGATGGGCTCCTCGTTGCGGTAGGCCCCCAGGCCCTTGATGGCGTGGAAGCTCTCGTTGAAGCCGATTTCGTGGATTACCCCCAGCACGGGCTCGTCGTCATGCACCAGGCCGATGCTCACGGCGTAGGGGGGCATGCCGTGGATGAAGTTCGTGGTGCCGTCGAGGGGGTCCACTATCCAGTTGTAGCCCCGGGGCTTGGCCGCTCCGCCCCCCTCCTCGGAGATGATGCCCGCCTCGGGGAGTATCCTCCGTAGGCCCTCGAGGATGATGCACTCCGAGCCCTTGTCCACGTACGACACGAAATCATGCTCGCCCTTGACCTCCACCCGGTCCGGGGTGAACTTCTCCCGCTCGCGGCGTATGAAGTCGGCCGCGTTCGATGCCAAGCGCCGCACCGAGGGCATTATCAGCTGTAGCTTCTCCATCTCTAGGCTAGTTTTTTCTCATATAGCACCTCGCCGCGCATGGCCCCGTTGGCGAAGGGGCCCCGCACCTTCACCGGCACGATGCCCCCCTTGGGCAGCCCCTCGCCGCGGAATGCCAGCTTGATGTAGTTGTCCGTGAAGCCGAAGGCCGCCCCCCCCCTCCGGGTTCCCTCCACCAGCACGCTGCGCACCTCCCCCTCATAGCGCGTGCAGTAGGCCTCGTGCAGACGGTCCGACAGGGCCATCAGCTCGACCACGCGCGCGTGCTGCACCCCGGGCGGAACCTGGTCGGGCATCGCGGCGGCCGGGGTCCCGGGGCGTGGCGAGTAGGGGAATACGTGCAGGAAGGCGGGCCCGATGCCCTCGAGGAAGCGGTAGGTGCGCCTGAAGGCCGCCTCGTCCTCGCCGGGGAAGCCGACTATGACATCCACCCCGATGAAGGGGTCGCCCATGAGGCGGCGCGCGGCGGCTATCCTCTCGTGGAAAGTGCGGGTGTTGTAGCGGCGACCCATGCGGCGGAGCGTCTCGTCGTCGCCCGACTGCAGGGGGATGTGGAGGTGCGGGAGGAAGCGGGGCGAATGGCCGATGAAGGCGAGCAGGTCGTCGGAGAGGAGATTGGGCTCGATGGAGGATACCCGGTAACGGGCTATGCCCTCCACCCCGTCGAGGGCCACCAGCAGCTGGAGCAGGTTCTCGCCCCGCGCGCGCCCGAAGTCGCCCGTATTCACGCCCGAGAGGACTATCTCCCTCACCCCGTTCTGGGCGATGAGCTCCGCCTCCCGGACCAGGGTCTCGATGCTGGGGCTGCGGCTAGCCCCCCGGGCCAGCGGGATGGTGCAGTAGCTGCAGCGGTAGTCGCAACCGTCCTGCACCTTGAGAAAGGCCCGGGTGCGCCCGCCCACCGCGTAGGCGTTGAAGAAGTCCTGCTCGCAGCCGCCCATCGTGCCATCCACGGGCAGGTCGCCGCCGTCCTCCCCCCGTAGCCGTCCAAGCGCGAGCTCGGCCAGCTGGCCCTTCTGCGCGCCGCTCACCACGAGGTCCACCCCCTCCGCGCGCAGCTCCTCCGGCGAGAGCGAGGCGTAGCAACCGACCAGCACGATGAGGAGGTCGGGCTTCAGGCGCCGTGCCCGCCGGATGTACTGGCGGCACTTCCGCTCGGCCTGCTCGGTGACGGCGCAGGAGTTCACCACCAGGATGGCCGCCTCCTCGGGCTGCGAAACCGGGCGCACCCCGTGGCGGGCGAATTGCCGCAGGAAGGTCATCGTCTCGGTGTAGTTGAGCTTGCAACCGAGGGTGTGGAGGTGCACCGTCATCTAGCCCAGCAGGTCGTCCATGGTGTACAGGCCCTGCTTACCACGGATGAACTCCGCGGCCGCCAGCGCGCCCTGGGCCAGCCCCCGCCGGTTGAAGGCCCTGTGCTGCAGCAGTATCTGGTCGTTCTCCCCCCTCACGATGACCTCATGCATCCCCGGCTCGTCGGCGATGCGGTGCGCCGTGATGGGCAGCTCGCCGGGCTTCGCCCCCGGGGCCAACCCCCAGCCCGGGTACAGGCCCTGCTCCTCCACGAAGGGGCGCGACAGCAGTATCGCCGTGCCGCTGGGCGCATCGAGCTTCTGGGTGTGGTGCGTCTCCTCTACGCTCACCTCGTAGCCCCCGAAGCGCTTGAGGTAGGCCGCGAGCTGTCGGGTCAGCTGGAGGGTGATGTTGATGCCCAGGCTGAAGTTCGGGGCGTAGAACAGGGCCGCGGTCGGATGGGCCGCCAGGAGGGCCTCCACGCGGGGCAGCTCGCCGTACCAGCCCGTCGTGCCGCACACCACGGGCAGGGCCAGACCGATGCACAGCTCGATGTTGGCCACGGCCGCCGTCGGGGCGGTGAACTCGAAGGCCACATCGCAGGTGGCGAGCGCGTCCCGCTGCTGCGCTGCCTGGCCCGGCTGGTCGAACCGTAGGGCCACCTCATGCCCCTGGGCCAGGGCCAGCTCCTCGATGGCGCGGGCCATCTTCCCAAAACCGATGAAGGCAATTCTCATGCTGCTATCCCTCCGTTTATTGCTCAGCTAAAACGCTCCGGCAAGGGCGCGCCCCTCAGGTAGTCCACCACGGGCATGCGCTTCCTCCCGGCTGGTTGCATCTCCCCCACCGCGAGCCATGCGTCCGCGCAGCGAATGCAGAGCGCATCGCCCTCGGCCCGCACCGCCCCGACCGTCGCTCCACTCCCGCCCCCAAGCACGCCCGGCGCGAAGAGCTTCACCTCCTCGTCGGGCCGCCCCTCGTGGTGCATGATGGCCCACGCGCCCGGGTAGGGCGATAGGCCCCGGATGCGGTTGCACACCTCCCGCGCGGGGAGGCCAAAATCCAGCCGGCAATCCTTGCGGAATATCTTCGGGGCGGGCCTGAGCGTAGCCCCCTCGGGTTGCGACTGGCCGACCAGCCCGCCGCTCGCCAGCCCCTCCACGGTCCGGACCACGAGCTCCGCCCCGACGGCCATGAGCCTGTCGTGCAGCGCGCCCGCATCATCCGTCTCAGCGATGGGCACCTCGATCTGCAGGAGGATGCTCCCCTCGTCAATCCGCTCGTTGAGCAGGAAGGTGGTCACGCCCGAGCTCGTCTCGCCGTTGATCACGGCCCAGTTGATGGGCGCGGCCCCCCGGTACTGTGGCAGGAGGGAGGCGTGCAGGTTGAAGAAGCCCATGGGGGGCATGGTGTACACCTCGCGGGGCAGGCGGCGGAAAGCCACGACCACGCCCAGCTCGGGTCGCAGGGCCGATAGCTCCGCCAGGAAGGCCGCGTCCTTGAGGCGCTCGGGCTGCAGCAGGGGCAGGCCCTTCGCCTGGGCGAATAGCTTCACGGCGGAGGCCCGCAGCCGCTTGCCCCGCCCGGCCGGCTTATCGGGCACGGTGACCACGCCCACCACCCGGTGGCCCGCGTCGAGCAGGGCCGCCAGCGGGGCCACGGCAAAGTCGGGCGTGCCGAAGTAGACTATACGGGGCGAACTCACGGCCGGGGCTACTGGTCCTTCAGGATGGAGTGCCCCATCCGGTCGCGCTTGGTCTGGAGGTAGCGGAGGTTCTCGGGGGTCGGCTTGATCTCTATCGGCACATTCTCCGTCACCACCAGGCCGTAGCCCTCCAGCCCCTGCCGCTTCACGGGGTTGTTGGTCATCAGGCGCATCTTCTGCACGCCCAGCTCGCGGAGTATGCTCGCGCCCACGCCGTAGTCCCGCTCATCGGGCTTGAAGCCCAGGTGGACGTTCGCCTCCACGGTGTCCATCCCTTCGTCCTGCAGCTTGTAGGCGTGGATTTTGTTCATCAGGCCGATGCCGCGCCCCTCCTGGTTCATGTACACAATCACGCCCTTGCCCTCGGCCTCCACCTGCCGCATGGCCTCGTGGAGCTGGGCCCCGCAGTCGCAGCGGCAGCTCCCGAAGATGTCGCCCGTCGCGCAGGAGCTATGCACCCGCACCAGTATCGCCTCATCGGCCGCCCAGGTGCCCTTTATCAGCGCGACGTGCTCCAGGCCGTTGGACTTCTGGCGGAAGGGGATGATGCGGAAGTCGCCGTACTCGGTGGGCAGGTGGCTCTCCACGCCCCGCTCCACGATGCTCTCGTCGCGCAGTCGGTACTTTATCAGGTCCTCGATGGAGACAATCTTCAGGCCGAACTCCTTCGCGATCTCCAGCAGCTGGGGGAGGCGGGCCATGGTGCCATCCTCGTTGATGACCTCGATGAGCGCGGCCGCGGGCTGGAGGCCCGCCAGTCGGCACAGGTCCACGGAGGCCTCGGTGTGGCCCGCGCGGCGGAGCACGCCCTTGTCGCGGGCGCGCAGGGGGCACACGTGGCCCGGGCGGCCCAGGTCGGTCACCTTCGTGGCCGGGTCGGCCAGCGAGCGGATGGTCTCCGCCCGGTCGTGCATCGACACGCCCGTGGTGCAGCCGTTGCCGATGCGGTCCACCGTCACGGTGAAGGGCGTCTCGTGGCTCGAGGTGTTGACCTCCACCTGCATCGGGAGGTCCAGCTCCCGGCACCGCTCCTCGGTGATGGGCGCGCAGAGCACCCCCCGCCCGTAGCGCATCATGAAGTTGATCTTCTCCGGGGTCACCTTCTCCGCGGCGATGATGAAGTCCCCCTCGTTCTCCCGGTCCTCGTCGTCCACCACGATGACCATGTTCCCCCTCCGTATTTCCTCTATCGCCTCCCCTATCGTGTCGAGACGGCTCTGTAGCTGTTGGCTCTCTTTCATTCGTATGTTGGCCTTTTGGCTTTTCGTTTCCTAGGATTTCCGGCGACGGCGCAGGCGGCCCAGCAGGCCCCGGTACCATTCGGAGCTCAGCAGGACCGAGTCGGTCGTCGCCTTGTATATCAAGAACACCGCAATGGGCAAAAGTATCAATGTCGCGCCCCACATCCCGGCCACGGGCCCCACCAGGAGCTGGCGCACGAGCTTCTCGCCGGTGATGCTCAGCACGTAGTAGAAGATGAAGAAGAGCACCGAGATGATGACCGGCAGGCCCAGGCCGCCCTTGCGGATGATGGCCCCCAGGGGCGCGCCGATGAGCATGAACAGGAGGCAGGCCACCGAGAGGGCGAACTTGCGGTGCAGCTCGATGTCGTAGCGCACCTTCTCGTCGAGGCGGGCGGTCCGGTTGTCGGCGTACTCGTAGAAGTCGCTCTTGAGGTCCTGGGCCCGCGCTATGGCCCGGGCGGCCAGGGAGAGGCGGATGGCGGTGTCGCGCCCGTCGAGGTAGTCGGCCAGGGCGAAGGGGCGGGCCTGCACGCTCTCGGCGCTGTCGCGCTGCGCCCGGCCCAGGAGGATGCCCTGGCTGCGGAGCCTATTCACCTCCTGGCTGGCGACGGAGTCGATGTCCCCCTGCAGCGAGTCGGCGTGGACCCACAGCTGCTGGGTGTTCATCACGCGGTAGCTCTTGCTGAAGAGGTCCTCGTCGCGGCGGTTGAAGCCGAAGCCCTCCAGGCCCTTGACCAGGCGCTCCTCGCGGAAGCGCGTCACCCGGGAGGTGTAGTCCGGCCTGGGCTCGTAGAATACGGAGCGGTCGTCCTCGTTGTAGATCACCCCGCTGAACAGCTCGATGATCATGAACTTCTGGTCGGGCGTGATGGTGATGTAGCCCGAGTCGGCCCGCGACACGGAGATGTTGCCGGCGTTGCTGGAGTGGTCGTAGATGGTGATGTCGCGGAAGAGGTTGGTCTGCCGCTCTCGCTCGCCGACGCGGATGCTGTAGCCGCTGATGTTGCTGTAGAACACGCCGGGGCGGATGACGATGTCGGGCCGCTGGCGCTGGACGCTGTAGATGAGGGTGCGCATCTTGAGGGTGGCCACGGGCACGATGCGGTCGGCCGCGAAGAAGGCGAAGGCCGTCATCAGCAGGCTCACCACCAGGAGGGGGCGCATGATGCGGGGGAGGCTCACCCCGGCCGACTTGATGGCCAGGAGCTCGTAGTGCTCGCCGAGGTTCCCCATGGTCATGAGCGCGGCCAGCAGGGTGGCCAGCGGGAGGGCCATGGGCATCAGGCCCGCCGAGGCGTAGAGCAGCAGCTCCAGGATGATGGCCGGCTCGAGGCCCTTGCCCACCAGGTCGTCGATGTACTTCCACAGGAACTGCATCAGCAGGATGAACATGACGATGAAGAACGTCATGAGCATCGGGCCCAGGTAGGTCCTCAGGATAAAACTATGCAGCTTCTTCACGTAAACCCCACGATTTCCGGCAAAGGTAAGAAAAATGGCTCTTCGTCGCTAAGTGTACCCCCGGTTAGTACTAAAAAACAGCAGACGAACAAAATCCAAATTCCGATACCCATACCCCCGGCGTAGCAACGAC
>PDWJ01000305.1_pt1 | contig 74068 bp, 64 predicted proteins | sample 1430881 | NCBI WGS metagenome assembly PDWJ01 (sample SAMN01162460, study PRJNA174530) | Oral metagenome, whole genome shotgun sequencing project. | biome: Marine environment; feature: Marine mammal; material: Swab sample of the gingival sulcus; isolation source: swab sample of gingival sulcus...
TTGGAAGTTAGCTCTCAATCGCTTTATGATTGAGTTTGAGGATAGACTTTCTCAGTATGTTTAATTTTAAAACTTACACAGTTTGCTTGACAGTCTCTAATCCTCATCTTCAAAATTGTTAAATGAGTTATTGGGGGTGTTTTCTTCTAAATGCTGCATGTGGTTTTGCATTGAGCGTTCGTGTTGGATTCTTTGATAAATCTCTTCACGGTGTACGGCAATATTTTTAGGTGCATTAACGCCTAATCTTACCTGGTTACCTTTTACCCCTAAAACTCTGACACTAACATTGTCCCCAATCATAAGCGTTTCGCCAACACGGCGAGTTAAAATTAACATGCGTCAAGCTCCTTATGTCGCAAAATACAACAATAATAAATTAAACATGATTTTACCAATTTAATATATCGCCCAATATAAAAAAAGGTCTATAACTTTTTAAAAGTTATAAACCTTATATTATAAACATGTTTTATCTTTTAGTCACGATAAATAGTTAATCTTAATGGTTGATGGTATATTTAAACAGTATTGATAGTTAAAGATTTTGTTTGCTATTATGTCCCTGCAACGTGACTTTGGCCATCTTTTCTATCTAAACCAAAAGCTGTGTGTAGTTTTTTTACTGCTTTTTCTAAGTATTGTTCTTGAGTTAGCACAGAAATTTTAATTTCACTGGTAGAAATCATTTGGATATTTACATTGTTTTCGGCCAATGTTTGGAACATGGTACTTGCCACACCAGCGTGTGAACGCATGCCAACACCAACTAGAGAAATTTTAACGACTTTATCATCACCAAAAACTTCTGCAGCACCAATTTCTTCTTTAACCTCATTATTTAACACCTCAATGGTTTTATCCATATCACTTCTGTGTACCGTAAAGCTAAAATCAGTTAGTCCATTAGAAGAAACATTTTGTAGAATCATATCAATTTCAATATTGGCGTTGCCAACTGGAGTTAAGATGGCGGCTGCGATACCAGGGTGGTCTGGTACACCACGTACAACAATTTTTGCTTCATCTCGGTTAAATGCAATGCCAGAAATTAGAGGCTGTTCCATGCTGTCTCCTTCATCAATAGTAATTAGTGTGCCAACATTGTTTTTAAAGTCTTCATCAAATTTTCCGTCAATATCTTCATCAAAGCTTGATAGCACACGAAGTGGGACTTGATATTTGCCAGCAAATTCGACTGAACGGATTTGTAATACCTTAGAACCTAAACTTGCCATTTCTAACATTTCTTCAAAGGTAATACGGCGTAGTTTTTTAGCTTTTGAGGTTAGGCGAGGGTCTGTGGTATAAACACCATCTACATCGGTATAAATTTGGCATTCATCGGCTTTTAATGCTGCAGCTAATGCAACTCCAGTTGTGTCAGAACCACCACGACCTAATGTTGTGATATCGCCTTTTTCATCAATGCCTTGAAACCCAGCAACAATAACAACATTACCCGCATCAAGCTGTTTGCGGATTCTTTTATCATCAATGCTTTGAATGCGCGCTTTATTGTGGGTGTTGTCAGTTTTAATAGCGACTTGACCGCCAGTAAATGAGCGTGCACCAACGCCAATACTTTGTAATGCCATTGCAAGCAATGAAATAGAGACTTGCTCGCCAGTAGAAACCATTTGGTCATATTCGCGAGGATCTGGGTTTTTACTAATTTGAGTTGCTAAATCAATTAGTCGGTTGGTTTCACCACTCATTGCAGAAACAACAACCACGACTTGATGCCCATTATCGTGCCAACTTTTAATACGTTTTGCGACGTTTTTGATACGACTGATGCTACCCATCGACGTACCACCATATTTTTGTACAATTAACGCCATTTATATAACCTTAATCTCAATTAAATTCAGATATGCTTTATACCATATTTTGCAATGTTACACCAAGTTTATAGTCAATTTTGTGACAAATATGGCTGTAAATTTTTTATAGATATAAAAACTGTTTGTTTTATGATAGAAAAAGAGCTAAGTTTTATTAGCTCTTTGAATATTTATGATGCTTATTAAAAACTATTTTAACTAAGTTGCTCTGCAATCCAAGCATTAAAGTTTTGCATTATTTGCTCAAAATCATTTGGTTTAGTCGCACCCCCTTGGGCATAGTCGGGTTTGCCACCACCTTTGCCACCAAGCTCAGCTGCTAAATGCCTTATGATGTCACCTGCTTTAATCTGATTGGTTAATTTTTTAGCAACAGAGCAAGCTAAAGCGAGTTGTCCACCGGTACTACCATCTTTATCACCAATTAATATGATAATAGCATCAGATTTTTTAGATTTAAGGTCATCCATGAGTGGGCGTATGCTTTTACCATCAATACCGTTTACAGTAGCAGTAAGTATGGGTACACCATTTACATTAGTCATTTGTTCTATCAAACTGGCTGCTTGGCTACTGGCAAGCTTTTGTTGTAAGCGTTCTAACTGTTTTTCTAAATCACGCTGTTTATCTGCCATAGCCTGCACTCTAGTTGCAATTTCTGGGCGTTTGGCTTTCAAATTAGCTGCTAATGTTTGCAGTTGCGCTTCCCCTTCTTGAACAAATTTGAGGGCGTTCATACCAGTTAAAGCTTCAATGCGGCGTACGCCAGCAGCAATGCCAGATTCTGACACTATCTTAAATAAACCAATATCACCTGTGCGGTTTACATGCAAACCACCACAAAGTTCGATAGAAAATGGTTTATCATCGTTATCTATTGTACCCATAGTTAGCACACGCACATGATTGCCGTACTTTTCGCCAAATAACGCCATTGCACCTTTTGCCATTGCCTCATCAATTGGCATGGTTTGGGCTTGTACTAAGGCATTTGCCAAAATTTGGTCGTTAACCATGCGCTCAATTTTAACCAGCTCTTCTGTAGATACTGGGCGATCAAGTGAAAAATCAAAACGTAATATATTGCTAGTGACTAAAGAACCTTTTTGACTGACGCCATCACCCAAAACTTTACGCAATGATGCATGCAATAGATGAGTTGCCGAGTGATTTTTAGCACTATTAATACGAACAATAGACTCAACTTGTGCATCAGCAGTCTGCTTTGAGCTGACTGCACCCATGCTTACCACACCATAGTGGATAATTGCTTGTCCAGATTTTTTAGTATTTTGTACTTTAAACACACCCGAAGCGGTGTGGATTTCACCTAATTCGCCTGCTTGACCACCACCTTCGGCATAAAATGGTGTTTTGTCAAGTACAACCACACCATTTTGCCCTTCGGTTAGTGTATCTACTGGTTTACCTTCTTGATAGAGACAAATAACTTTGCTATCTGCTTCAGAAAGTTGCTGATAACCCAAAAACTCAGTTGCTTGGTCTACATTGATGAGAGATGAGTAATCAACATTAAATTTACCAGCATCACGTGCTCTATCACGTTGTGCTTGCATTTGTTGTTCAAAACCTGCTTCATCTATGTTAATGCCTTTTTCACGTGCAATATCTGCGGTTAAATCAAGCGGAAAACCGTAAGTATCGTATAGTTTAAAAGCGGCTTCTCCAGATAAGGTGTTACCTTTTTGTAAGGTTTCTAATTCTGTCGATAGTAAACGTAAACCTTGTGCTAGGGTTTTAGCAAATTGAGTTTCTTCTTTTTCAATGGTGCTTTCTATATGGGATTGGTTTTCAACTAGTTGAGGATAGGCTTGACCCATTTCATTTACTAAAGGTGCAACCATTTTATTAAAAAAGTTTTCTTTAGCACCAAGCTTATTACCATGGCGTACTGCACGGCGAATGATACGGCGTAATACATAACCACGCCCTTCATTGCTTGGTATAACGCCATCTGCAATTAAAAATGCCACAGCACGGATATGATCGGCAATTACTTTTAAAGAGGGTTGCTGCTTGTTTGTAATGCCGATAATTTTTGCTGCGGCGTTCATGAGGTTAACAAAAACATCTACCTCATAGTTGCCGTGTACACCTTGCATAATGGCACTAATACGTCCAAGTCCCATGCCAGTATCAACACTTGGTTTGGGAAGTTTTTCCATAGTGCCATCTTTTTGACGGTTGTATTGCATGAAGACACAGTTCCAAATCTCGATGTATCTATCTCCATCTTCTTCCGGTGTGCCAGGTAGCCCACCTTCAATTTCTGCGCCGTGGTCATAAAAAATTTCAGTACATGGACCACATGGTCCTGTATCACCCATCATCCAAAAGTTATCAGACTGGTAGGGTGCCCCCTTGTTATCACCAATACGAATGATACGTTCTGGTGCTAAACCAATTTTTTTATTCCAAATTTCAAAAGCCTCATCATCACTTTCATAGATTGTAACGTATAGCTTATCTGCGTCTATCCCAAGCCATTGTTTTGATGTTAAAAACTCCCATGCAAAAGGGATGGCTGATTCTTTAAAGTAGTCGCCAAAAGAAAAGTTACCTAACATCTCAAAAAAAGTATTGTGACGGGCTGTGTAGCCAACGTTATCTAGGTCATTATGTTTGCCACCAGCACGTACACATTTTTGAGAAGTCACTGCACGGTTATAGTCACGTTGTTCTAACCCTAAAAAAGTGTCTTTAAATTGGTTCATGCCCGCATTGGTAAACAATAGGGTAGGATCATCATGCGGGATAAGGCTAGATGAAGGTACATGTGTGTGTCCCTTGCTAACAAAAAAATCGATAAAAGCCTGACGAAGCTGATTTGATGACATGAAATTAACTGGCTGGCTCATTAAAAAATCCTAGCTGAATGCGATAAATAATTATAAATACAAAAGCATGTATTTTAACATAGATATTAATTGGGGGTGAATATCTAACATCTATCTAAATTTATAATTTAATAAAAAAGACCATCGCAGTTGTGATGGTCTTTTAAAATAAGGTTGTTAAAGTTACAAACTTAGGCTAATTAATGATGCTATTTAAGCTCAACGGCTGCACCATGTTTGATGTTGGCATAAACTTCCAAAACATCCCAGTTTGTTAAGCGGATACAACCGTGTGATGCTTGGCGACTAATGCCCTCAGGTACTGGTGACCCATGTAAACCGTAAGATGGTTTAGATAAACCCATCCACACAACACCAACAGGATTGTTTGGACCTGGTGCAATTTTGTATTTTTTGGCGGTTGCACCTTTACCAACGGTTGCATTGTACCAAGGCATCTTAACTTTGCTTACAACCTTATAAGTGCCATGCGGTGATGGTGTTGAACTACTACCAACGGTTGTTGGGTAAGTTGCAACAAGTTTGTTACCATTATAAGCGTAAAGTGTTTCATTCTTTTTATGTGCCACCACTCGAGTGATGCTTTCATTTAATGATACACCTGGGTTGTAAACAGTAATTTTTTGCCCGGCAACAAACTTTTTACCTTTGTTTAGCTTTTTAAGGTAATTAATATCCATATGGAAACGTTCTGCAAGCATTTCATAAATATTATTGTAGTACATTCCTGGTAGTCTTGACTTAGCAGGGTAACCAGAAGGGATTTGCATAAATCGAGTGTTTGTATCTTGTTTGGTGATTGTATACTCAACTAAAACTGGGCGTTCATCAGGGATTTTTGCGGTTAATGCATTCCAAGTGGCTTGATCCATACGTCCACTTTGCTTAAGTCCTTTCATTGCCTGAAAGTTTTTAAGTGCTTTTTTACTATTCATACCCCAACCACCATCAATAGGACCAGGCGAGGCATGGTTCCAATCCAGTAAGGCTTGTAACCTAACTGTCATGGTGTTTACTTTTTTCATGCCTGGTTTCCAAACACCCTTATTAACGGCAGCTGCATATTGTGAAAGTGTGGCTGTTTTTGTACCAGGTGGTAATTGGTTAGTGCCAGTTTGCGTGCTTGGCGTTGTTGTTTCTACAGCGGTACCTTTATTGATGCTGTCAATTGTCTTATTAAGTGTGCTGTCATTATCAACTGGCGTATTGTTACCTTCTGAGTCTTGTAGGTCATCACTGCTAACACCGACATTGGTTACATCATTCGCGGTATCATTAGTTTTAGTTTCTGTGATTACAGTTTGAGCTTCATCATTTGCTGTACCATCTTGTATAACAGTGCTACTTTCTTTGATAGTTGTGCCAGACAAATCTTCTATCGTGAATGCTTGAGGTTGTGATGTTTGCACAACGGTGGCAGATTGCAACTCACTAAATGGTAAAGTTTTTTCGCTTGCCGCTGTTGCCGAAGAAATAGATACTAAGGATATAGAGCTAGCCAGCAGGGTTGTCGATAGTTTTTTCAAGTCAATTTTACTTGAATTAAATGAATTTTTTTGCATGTTAACCTCTTGTGAGATGAAAATAAATATTAAATAGATTGTGCAAATTTAATTGTTAAGAATAATAGCAATATTTTGTAACAGAATTCATTGGTAAATTTGTAACTGTATTTATAAAGTCTATCGCTAAAAAATAATTTTTGCTCATTGTAGCAAAAAAATGTTACAAATGTTACATAAACATAAATTCTTTATGTTTAAAAATTATCGTAGGTTTATATTAACAAGCATTAAGTCGTAAATGGTGGAATCTTTATAAGGATATTACTGCATTTAACTGTTATTATAATAATTGTATTGCTTATATAATTGTTAAATATTTTATTTAAATGATACTGAATTAAAATTAAAAATTGGCATAGATTGAAGCCGTGAGGTTAATGAATAAAAATGCAAATTCACAAGTTTGAAGATATCGAGTCTGACAATATAAAAACACAAAAGTCTAATCAATTGGCTACTGATTATGAGGATGACTTAGGACGAGAATTAAATGGAGCATATCAATCATTACGTACCATTCGTGATTTTATCCGTTTTTGTGTCACTCAACTACGTAGTTATGATGTGGTAGTTGCTCAGGGAACAACTGATGAGTTTGCAGAAAGTGCTGCAATTGTTATGCACACCTTATCACTTGATTGGGCAGTAGATGAGCAAATTTTGGATTGTCGATTAACGGATAATGAAAAATCTGCGGTACTAACTTTGTTGCAGCAACGAATCACTGAACGCAAACCACTTAGTTATTTGATTAATCTATCGTATTTTTGTGATTTACCATTTTATGTTGATGAGCGAGTATTAATCCCGCGTTCACCAATCGCAGAATTAATACGCCAGCAGTTTTATCCTTATTTTGAAACTAATGATTTAGCAAAATCAGTTATTTTAGATGATAAAGCCAATAATGGGCAGTTTTACTCACATGGTTTAGAAGAGCTGTTTTTATCGAATCCAGAACGAATTTTGGATTTATGTACAGGTTCTGGTTGTATTGCTATCGCCCTTGCCAGTCGTTTTGTAAATGCCACTATTGATGCAACCGATATTGATAAAAATGCCTTAGAAGTGGCGGCAGTCAATGTTGAGCACCATGGTATGGTCGGACAAGTTAATTTGGTTGAGTCAGATTTATTTGAAAAATTAAATCCAGAAAATCAATACGATTTAATTGTTACCAACCCGCCATATGTAGATGCCGCTATCATGGCTGAATTACCACCAGAATTTATTCATGAACCAGAACATGCATTAGCTGCGGGGCAAGATGGCTTGGATTTGGTGCATCATATTTTATATCAAGCATCAGACTTTTTGACCGATAAAGGTTTGTTAGTTTGTGAGGTGGGTGAAAGTGAATGGGCATTAAATCAATCTTATCCACAAATACAGTTTGACTGGCTAAAGTTTGCACATGGTGGGCATGGTATTTTTGCGATTACTAAAGATGAGTTAATTAAGTATCGTGATTTGTTTGCACAAAAAGTTAACAATTTGATTTAAGTGTTAACTGAGTTTTTATTATAAATTTTAGAATAAAATGATAAAAAGGTAATAAAATGGCAGGTAATACAATTGGTCAAGTATTTAAAGTAACCACTTGTGGTGAATCGCATGGCGTTGGGCTTATGGCAATTGTTGATGGTGTGCCACCGGGGCTTGAATTATCAGCAGAGGATTTACAGCGAGATTTAGACCGCCGTAAACCAGGTACCTCAAAATTTGCTACTCAACGTAAAGAAGCAGATGAGGTAGAAATTATCTCTGGTGTGTTTGAGGGCAAAACAACAGGCACTTCTATTGGTTTACTTATCCGCAATACTGACCAAAAATCAAAAGACTATAATGAAATTGCTGATACTTTCCGTCCGGGACATGCTGACTATACCTATAGTATGAAGTATGGTTTTCGTGATTATCGTGGTGGTGGACGTTCATCCGCGCGTGAAACAGCAATGCGAGTAGCAGCGGGTGCCATTGCCAAAAAATATTTGGCAAAAAAACTTGGCATCCAAATTAACGGACATGTGACTCAAATTGGTGGTGAACATGCTAAGCTAATGGACTATCAAAGTATTGATTGGGAGTTTGTGAATAGCAATCCATTTTTTACTGCTGATGTACATGCTGTGCCAAAATTTGAAAAACTTATTACCCAGCTACGTAAAGACGGAACCAGCTGTGGTGCTAAATTAGAAGTGATTGCAACTCATGTACCTGTTGGTCTTGGTGAGCCAGTCTTTGATAGATTAGATGCTGATATTGCCCATGCTATGATGAGCATTAATGCGGTTAAAGGTGTCGAAATTGGTGATGGAATGGCGGTTGCTGGTCAGTATGGTCATAGCAGTCGCGATGAATTAACAGCAGATGGATTCACCAGTAATCACGCAGGAGGTATATTAGGGGGTATTTCTTCTGGTCAACCAATTAGTGTTAAGATTGCGTTAAAACCTACTTCGAGCATCACGACAAAGGGTAAAAGTATTAATTTGAAATCGGAAGCAGTTGAGATGCTTACAAAAGGTAGGCATGACCCTTGTGTTGGTATTAGAGCGACCCCCATTGCAGAAGCCATGCTCGCCATTGTTTTACTTGACCATTACTTGCGTAACCGTGCTCAAAATGCGGATGTCATCAAGCCAATTACGCCAATTGAATAGTATGTTAAAGTATTTTGATTAAAGCGTTATTTGTAGATTTATATCAATAACGACCTAATTTTCTATCATATTGGCTATATTGGCTGGTAGAAATTTTTTACTATTTATTTTATAATTAGCCTTATCAATTTCATAAATAGTCGGTAGATTATTTTACTTCAAACCTGTTCATTTATTTAATCTGGAGAGAACTTTAATGAGTGATGCAACGAGTTTACAAAAAAAATATACAGATCTTTTAAAACAGCAGAAACAGCAAGAACAAACGGCTGTTAAAGCACTTGAGCTGATACAAACTTTGCAAGAAAATGACGTTGAAGTTAGCTTTTTGGGTTCAATGCTTGACAATAAATCTGTACAACAACTAATTGCCATGCATGAGGAAAACCAGTTAGATGTGATAAAAACAGTTGAAGCATTAAATGGGCTGGTTCAACAACAAATCACTGCGGCAAAAGTAGATATTGCGTTATTACTGCAGCAAGGTGTTGATATTGCTAGTTTATCTGGTGGTCGTGTAAATAAGGAACAGGATGTTGTACTTTATGGTTTTGGTCGTATTGGTCGTATTTTAACGCGTCTTCTTGCTGCTAAAGCTGTAAGTGACAAAGGACTACAGTTAAAAGCGATTGTTGTTCGCCCTGCAAAATCAGGCGATTTATTAAAGCGTGCTAAATTATTAATGCATGATTCGGTTCATGGCGCTTTTGATGGTTCGGTTGTATTAGATGAAGAAAATAACGGCTTGATTGTCAATGGTCGTTTTATTCAAGTCATCTATGCTAAAAATCCAAATGAAATTGACTACACCAGCTATGGTATTGATAATGCGTTGATTATTGATAACACGGGTATTTGGACAGATGAAGAAGCACTAGGTCAGCACTTGCAGTCTAAAGGTGTGAGTAAGGTATTGTTAACTGCACCAGCAAAAGGTGATATTAAAAACATTGTATATAATGTCAATAACGACACAATTGGTGATGATGTAATTGTGAGTGCCGCAAGTTGTACAACAAATGCCATTGCACCAACGCTTAAAGTATTGCATGACCAATACGGTATTGAAACAGGGCATGTTGAAACAATTCATGCCTATACTAACGACCAAAACTTGATTGATAATTATCACAAAAAAGACCGCCGTGGTCGCAGTGCTGGTCTTAACATGGTTATTACTAGCACGGGTGCTGCAAAAGCAGTTGGTAAAGCACTGCCAGAACTTAATGGCAAGTTAACTGGTAATTCAATTCGTGTACCAACGCCAAATGTTAGTATGGCAATTTTAAACCTGAACTTAAAAACAGCACCTGCAAGTGCTGATGCCTTAAATGAGTTTTTAAAGAGTGTGGCAAAATCAAATAAATGGCAAGCACAAATTGATTATGTTGATTCAACCGAGGCAGTTTCTACTGATTTTGTTGGTGCACAAAAAGTTGGTATCGTTGATGCACAAGCTACTATTGTTACTAACAACCATGTTACTGTATATATCTGGTATGATAATGAAGTAGGGTATAGCACACAGGTACTGCGTGTTGCTAAACAAATGGCGGATATTAATTATGTTGATTTATTAGCATAAATCACAAATTTAAATTAGATAAATAGTAATTAAAATACGCTATAATAAGGGCTTGCTGGTTGGCAAGCCCTTTTATATTTATTTTGGAGCAATGACATGCGTTTTATTGATGAAGCTAAAATTACCGTGAAAGCAGGAGATGGTGGTAATGGTATTGTCAGCTTCCGTCGAGAAAAATATGTGCCCAAAGGTGGTCCTGATGGGGGAGATGGTGGAAGCGGTGGTGATGTATATGTCATTGCCGATGACAACACCAATACACTTGTAGATTATCGTTATACTCGCCGTTATGAAGCAAAACGAGGTGAAAATGGTGGTAGTAAAAACTGTTCTGGCAGAGGTGCCAGTGATATAGAGCTGCGAGTACCCATTGGCACAACCATTATTGATATTGATACTAATGAAGTAGTAGGTGACTTGACTGAAAAAGGACAACGTATTTTGGTGGCTAAAGGTGGTCAAGGTGGTTTGGGTAATACCCATTTTAAAAGCTCAACCAACCAAGCACCACGTAAGGCAACCAAAGGTGAAGAAGGGCAGCTAAAACAATTACAACTTGAGTTAAAAGTGGTGGCTGATGTTGGTCTCATCGGCTTGCCAAATGCAGGTAAATCGACATTTATCCGTCAAGTTTCTTCTGCCAAGCCAAAAGTTGCTGATTATCCATTTACAACGTTAACCCCAAACTTAGGTGTGGTTGATGTTGGTTTGCAACGTTCTTTTGTAATGGCAGATATTCCAGGTCTGATTGCTGGTGCATCAGAAGGTGCTGGGCTTGGTATTCGTTTTTTAAAACATGTTGCTCGTACACGCCGTTTGTTGCATATTGTAGATGTGCAACCAATTGATCAAAGTGATCCTGTCACAAATGCACGTTTGATTATGGCAGAGTTAAAAAACTTTTCTCCAGAGCTGGCAAACTTGCCACAAATTTTGGTACTAAACAAAATAGACCAAATCCCAGTAGATGAACAAAATGCACTTTGTACACGTATTGTTGCTGCACTTGGTTGGACAGGTATGGTATTTAGAACATCAACCTTAACAGGTGATGGGGTTGATGCGGTTAAACATCATTTAATGAATGAAATCGAGCGTGAAAAAGAGCGTGAAGCAGAAGATCCAATATTTGCGGAGCAACAAAAAGAGCGTTTTGAACGGTTAGAGCTTGAAGTGCGTCGTAATACTGAAGAGCAAAAACAAGCATATCGTGCGGCTCGTAAAGCACAACGAGAGGGCTTGGCGAATGACGATGAATGGGATGATGACGATGTTGAAGTGGAATATACACCTTATTAAAGTATGTTTTTAACTCAACATTAAAAAAAGAAGGCTATTATTCATAGCTTTCCTTTTTTTGGTTGCCACTGACTGACGGCTAAACCACCGAGTATGAGAATATATGCCATGAGTTTTAATACTGACAGACTCTCATCAAAGAATATCATGCTACCAATTAAACCAAATATTGGTGTGAGCAAAGTAAATGGTGCCATCGTTGAAAGCGGATATTTAAGCGTTAATTTGTTCCACACCCAATATCCTAATAATGTCGTTGGGTAAGCCTGAAATAATACCGAAAACCATACTTCGCCATTCATTTGTGCAGGCAAGTCATAAAATGGTTGTATTCCATAAAAGGCATAAGCAAGACATACCAAAGGAATGGGAGCAAACAGCATTCCCCAAACACTAAAAGCAAAGATTTGCTTGGTATTCGATTTTTTGACAATAACCGTCATTAAGCTCCAGCTAAATGCAGCAATCAAGGTAAGAGGTAATGCTTTTAAGGGAACGGAACCATCTTCTAGCGACAGTGATGCTAACAAGCCAAAGACGGCGAGTATTGCTCCTATTTTTTTATTAAAGGTAATTCTTTCATGAAATACCCAAAAACCTAAAAAAAGACTGGAGATAATACTCATATCCATTAATAACCCTGCCATGCCAGCAGACACGCCAAGGTTAATCGACCACACCATCATACCCCAAATACCAGCACCGAAGGTAAGCCCATATGCCAAGAGATACCTAATAGCGGTATCAGGTTTACGTACAAAGAATATAGCAGGGAATACGGCAAAACTAAAACGCATGGCGGTAAGTAAAACGGGATTCGTTTGTTCTGCTCCTAATTTAATTGCAGAAAAATTAAACCCCCACAAGCACATTAACGCAAGGCTAATAATAATATCTTTTACTTTCATGATAGTACCTTCTGTTGTAAGGTTAAATAAATGAGGTTATCTATTTAACTTTATTTTTAGAAAGTAATAATGTTCTCATAAGTATAAAATAAATAACAGATACAAAATAAATGTTAAAATAGTATACAGTTGCTAGGAAAAGCCCTAGTATGACATCTAATCTCATATCTACAGCCATAATCATGATATGCATAACGTCTGGATAAAAAATGAAATATAAAATAATCGTTGATCAGATCGTAGCTAATATTCGAGCAGGAAAACTGATTGTAGGGCAACGTATGCCTTCATTACGCCAACTTGCCAGACAACATCAGGTGAGTATGACGACAGCTTTAAATAGCTATCGTTTTTTAGAAGAAAACGGCTGGTTAGTTGCACGTCCTCAATCTGGATTTTTTGTATCAAAATCTATGATCACTCTAAAACAGCCAGATCAGCCTCAGTTTATTAGCCGTTCTTTTTCAATCGATAACTATGCACGCCTAGCAGATACGGTAAAACATGAGCATATATCAAAGTGCTTTGGTATTAGCCAAATAGCGCCGCATTATATTCCTTCTCTGGCAATTGAAAGGTCAATAAAACGTGGCATGAGAGTACAAGGAGAACAACTGCATCTGTATCAAGATCCGCAAGGTTTGCAAGAGTTACGTTACGCACTTTCAGAACATTTTATGCAAAGTGGGTTTATGTTTAGTGCAAATGATTTAGTAATTACAGCAGGATGTATAGACGCTGTGAGAGTGTCTTTGGAGGTGACTACAAAGCCTGGAGATGCCGTTGCTATTAGTTCGCCTTGTTTTAATGGTTTACTTGAGTTGTTAGCTTATATGTCTCGAAAAGTAGTAGAAATATCTTGTACAAAAGATGGTATTGATATTGAACAACTAGAAGAACATATGAAAAATGGTAAAATAACAGCCGCATTATTTAGTAGTTCTCATATGAATCCTCAAGGCACTAATATAAGTGTAAAGCAGAAACAAGATATTGCAGGACTTGCTAATAAATATCACATCGCCATTATTGAAGATGATGTGTATGCTGAACTTGCTTACACAAAAACCATGCCACTGCCTATAAAATCATGGGACAGAAATGGTGATGTACTTTGGTGTGGCTCTGTTTCAAAAACACTATCAGCAGGTTATCGTCTCGGTTGGTGCCTATCGGGACGATTTCAAAAAGAGATGATTAAACATATACGTATAAGCTCATTCGGACATAATAGCGTGGTTCAATCAGGTTTAGCAGATTTCATCAAAACAGGGCAGTATCGCAAACACTTAAATAGCATTCGTGATGTGTTGTTATGCAATATTCGTAGCTATCAAAGCATACTACAAGAATGTTTGCCAACAGGCTCTGCAATAAGCCAACCATACGGCGGCATGGTGCTGTGGATACAAGTGCCTCAGTTAGATTCTGTGCAACTGAGCAAAGATCTAGAAGCAATTGGCATTGATATGAGAGCAGGTAATTTATTTACCACGCGGGCGTTATATCGTGACTGTTTTCGCCTCAATGCTGGGTGGGCATTAAATGACACTTTTGATGAGCATCGTACGGTTGAAGAAGCATTACGACAACTTATCAAAAGTGTACACCAGCAACGCAAAGCGATAGTCAAAGAAAAGTAAATTCACTAAAAGAAAAGTGAATGAAGATGTACAAGTAGTACCTCAAGTGAGCTTGATATCGTAGTGATTTATTTTTTCAACGACTATGATAGGACGTGCTTCGCATGCAAGCGATATGAGTGTTATTACCTACACCTCATGATACAACTTTTTACCCGTATCATGAAGTTTTTGTTTTATCTGTTTTATGCCAATAGTTCCATGCCAGCTCTGACTTCATCAATCGTTGTTTCTCCAACTTGCCGAATAAGCTCTGTTTCTATTTCTTTAAACTTTATTAAGATATTTTTTAGCCTCTCTCATGATATACTATCGAAAAAGTTAACCAACCAAAAATTAAACATAAGTTAAAATGAGCAAACAAAAGAATTTACGACAAGATTTTATCAATAAACCCAGTAAGCGTATTGTGGTGAAAATTGGCTCATCACTGTTAACTAATAATGGTAAAGGATTAGACCGTACTGCCATTTATGAATGGGCAAAACAAATTGCCAGCCTGCAAAATAAAGGCATGGAAGTTATTATTGTCTCCTCAGGTTCGATTGCCGAGGGTGTGGTGCGTATGAACCTAGACGAGCGACCAAAAAAATTACCTGCTTTACAAGCCTGTGCAGCTATTGGACAAATGGGTTTGATAGAAACTTGGTGGTCGGCATTGATTCAATACGGTGTTCAATCTTCACAACTGCTGCTGACGCATGATGAGTTGGCAAATCGAAAACGTTACCTAAATACAGCAGGGACACTTAATCAATTGATTGATTGGCGAGTGATTCCTGTGATTAATGAAAACGATACCATCTCTGTAGATGAAATTAAATTTGGTGACAACGATACGCTTGGAGCGATGGTAGCGACTATGGCACAAGCTGATTTGTACATCATTTTAACCGATCAACAAGGTGTTTTTACTGATAATCCACGGAACAACCCCAATGCGGTAATGATAAGCGAAGAACGTGCCATGGCAGACTATCTCTTCGATATTGCAGGCGATGGTGGTAAATTGGGCAGTGGCGGTATGCTAACCAAAATTCGTGCAGCGAGATTGGCTGCTATGGGTGGCTGTCCTACTGTTATTGCTAATGGTACCGCTGAAGATGTTATAACAAAGGTAGTTAAAGGTGAAGCCATTGGCACTTTGCTTACTACCAATGAAACAGATAAAATCATCGCCAAAAAACAATGGTTAGCCAGTCACTTGCAAATGGCAGGTACATTGGTTGTTGATGCAGGTGCGGTTAAAGCCATTCTTGAAAATCATAAAAGTTTATTGCCTGTGGGTGTGCATGATGTGCATGGTAATTTTGAAATTGAAGATGTGGTAGAAATTATTCATCAAGATACTGGTAAACGGATAGCTGTCGGACAAGTTGGCTTTAATTCTGCTGATGCACGTAAAATTGCTAATAGGCATAGCGATGAAGTTGCTGCCATTCTTGGTATCCCTCAAGAAAAAGTTGCGATGGTGCATAGAGATAAAATGGCTATTTTAGGATAGTCATGATAGAGAATTAAGACATTTAAAATACAGCAAGATTAAAACATAGGCACCTCCAAAATAGATTAAATTGATTGATAATATCTTATTTGATAAAAAATTTTGCCCAAATTAGCGTTTAAAATTAGGAACCCCAATGCCACAGTTTGCACCATTAAAGAACGATCGTATTCTTCGTGCTATGCGGTTTGAAGAAATTGATAGAACCCCAGTGTGGATGATGCGACAAGCTGGGCGATATCTTCCAGAATATAAGGCAACTCGTGCCGAAGCTGGTGACTTCTTAAGCTTATGCAAAGATACTGCTCGTGCAACAGAAGTGACGATGCAGCCGCTTAGACGTTTTGATTTGGATGCGGCGATTTTATTTAGTGATATTTTGACAGTTCCTGATGCGATGGGTTTGGGGCTGTATTTTGAAACAGGTGAAGGACCTAAATTCAAAAAGACTGTGCGTACAGAAAATGACTTAAATGGGTTATTAGATGTTGATGTCAATGATTCACTCGATTATGTGATGAGGGCGGTAACCAGTATTCGTAAAGAATTAAATGGGGCAGTGCCACTGTTTGGTTTTTCTGGCAGTCCGTGGACATTAGCAACTTATATGGTGGAAGGCGGCAGTAGTAAAGACTACCGTTTTACCAAACAAATGATGTATGAACGTCCGCAGTTTTTACACGCTTTACTTGATAGGGTTACTAAGGTAGTCATTGACTATCTATCTGCCCAAATTGTTGCTGGTGCCCAAATTGTACAGGTTTTTGATAGTTGGGGTGGGGCATTGGCTCATCGTCAATTTGTCGAATTTTCACATCAGTATAATTGCCGTATTGTCAACGCATTAAAACAACAGCACCCAGATGTTCCTGTTGTACTATTTACCAAAGGCGGTGGCTTATGGTTATCGATACAAGCAGATTCTGATGCGGATGTACTAGGTTTGGATTGGACAATGTCACTGCATCAAGCACGTTCCATTTTAAAAGGTAAAAATAAAGCGATTCAAGGCAATATGGATCCTGCAACTTTGTATGGCTCTTTTGATACGATTAGACGAGAGACCAAATTAATGCTTGATGATGCCTATAGGGTTTACAGTGATAAAGCAAATAGTAGTCAGCAAAAAACTGGTTATATTGCAAACCTTGGGCATGGTATCGCTCAATGGGTGAATCCAGACCATGCTAAGGTATTTATTGATGCGGTACATGAGTATCAACTTTAGTATTTAGTTATGGCATTGTTTGCTACTTTATTACTTTTACCAAGGCTTAGGCTATGATTAGTAGCGGTTTGATAGATTGTTTTGAAATTACGAAAGACGGCTTTATAGTCTCAATTTAGTATGTACTCATCGTACAGTATTTATCATAAAACAATGACCTCAAATACATTGAAGTCATTATTGTTACATCTAAATCTATTATTAAAGCGTCAAATAACTCAGTTAGTTTGCTATCAATTACACTGTAAATCAAACCTATCCGCATTCATCACTTTTGTCCATACTTTAACAAAGTCTTTGATAAACTTCTCTTGATTGTCATCTGTGGTATTTGCACCGTGCATCATTGGACATTGAACGGTTTGATTGTTTGATTCTAAATTTTTCATATTTATACTGTCTTTTCGGTTATATTATTAAAATTGATTGTATATACAGATAAGAGAAATAATAGGTTATCTCAAATCATAGATATTATCTTATAATATAATTAATAAAAATATAAAATCATTTTTGATTTGTATTATTAATATATATAATTGATTTATGCGATAACTACCTTGAACCAAATAATAAATTCTAATTTATTTGCTTGTTTAGGGTAGATTGCTCATCCAGTTTTTTATAGGTGATGTTTGAAGAAAGACTTCAATCGATATAGTGATATGAAAAGTTAAATAAGGTTACTAAAGGCTAGTTAGGAATAAGTAAATTGTATTAGCCTCGACCTAATTTGGCAGTGCTCTTTAAAAAAAAGATGTTAACCAAATTGATGAAGATGTCTAAACTTTATCAAAATGGAGTAACACCTAATGCAACATTCTATATAAACTAAGCCAATTATCAAACACCGAGCAGGATTACTCAAGCTAGCCAAAAAACTGGGGAACGTATTCAAAGCCTGTAAAAAATGGGCGTATCACGAGATACCTTTTATCGCTATCAAAAACTCTCAGAAACACGTGGAATAGAAGCACTGGTTAATCAATCAAGAAGAGTACATAACCTCAAAAACTGAGTTGGCGAACCAACAGAAAAAGCGGTTATTAACCATGCCATCAATCAACTACTTAGCACCTGTTCAACACAGAGCCAGTAATGAGTTACGTAAACAAGGTATATTCATATCAGGCAGTGGCGTTTGCTCAATATGCTGGAATAGACACTGCTCATCTGGTGTATCTTGATTCATAAGATACTTTTTGTTGGTCATCTTAAAGGAGTTGGCAGAATCTATATGCAAACATTAATCGAGGGCAAACAGGTTTGGGCTAATGAAAATTTAGCTCAAATATATAGAAATATAATATGGTACCAGTGGTCGGACTCGAACCGACACGCTTTATGGGCAACGGATTTTGAATCCGTCGTGTCTACCAATTCCACCACACTGGCATATGGGGGTAGGAGTTAGCTGATTAATACTTTTACTCCGTGTTAGCTGGCGTATTATAGCATTGATTATTTAGCCGTCAAGTATTTAATTTTAGTTAAATACTCTCTATCAATTAAATAACCTTAGTTAATTAAATACCTTCACCTGTAAAAGCACGCTCAATCACAAAATCAGCAGGCACACCCATACGAGGAGATAAGGTTAAACCCAAACCTGTTAAAATTTTATTTAAATCCTCATTAAATGCCATACTACCGCAAATCATCACACGATCGTCATTCTTATTTATCACTGGCAACCCAATATCATCAAACAATTTACCAGACTTTATCAAATCAGTCACACGTCCTTGATTTTTAAACGTTTCACGCGTCACTGTAGGATAATAAATAAACTTTTCTTTAAACCAATTTCCAAAAACCTCATCATTAGGTAACTCGTTTTCAAACATATCACGATAAGCCAAATCTTCCACATGGCGGACACCATGTACTAAAATAACCTTATCAAATTTTTCAAATACCTCTGGGTCACGAGAAAGTGATAAAAATGGTGCAAGACCAGTCCCTGTTGATAACATATACAAATGCTTACCTGGTAACAAATCATCTAATACCAAAGTGCCAGTTGGTTTTTTACTCACCAATAACTTATCTCCAACTTTAATATGCTGTAATCTAGAAGTTAAAGGACCATTGGGGACTTTAATAGAAAAGAATTCTAGTTCCTCTTCATAGTTTGCACTGGCAATAGAGTAGGCTCTCATTAATGGTTTACCGTCAACTTCTAGCCCAATCATTGCAAATTCGCCATTTCTAAAACGTAGTCCAGCATCACGGGTTGTTTTGATACTAAATAAAGATTTTGTCCAGTGATGAACGTGGGTGACTGTTTCTGTGCGAAATTTTGACATTATTACCTCGATGAATTGTTTTAATATGATAAATGACAACAAAATATATATCGCGGTATATGATAACAAATATCAACAACATAAGTTAATTTTTAATTATAATAAAATGTAATAAGCTATCATGATTTATTATAATGACTTTTTTATGTTAAAAATTCTATATTAAAAATCGATCAATATATGCTTAACTCTACTCAAATATCTGTGCCGATAATTGGCACTCATTGCTCACCTTTATCACAAAAGTTTGGCGTCCCTCGTCAGCCAAATTTAGTAAGGTTACCAACTTTTATTGAAATTTTTCCCCCTTACAATATATCCGAAGCATTTGCAGGTATTGAAGCATATAGCCATATTTGGGTAACTTGGCAGTTTCATCAAAACAAATATCAACAAAATTTTAAACCGCAAGTAAGACCACCAAGATTGGGCGGCAATAAAAAAATGGGGGTTTTTGCAACTCGCAGTATGTATCGCCCCAGCCAACTTGGTTTATCAGTCGTTGAGTTAAAAGGCATAGAGTTTAAAAAAGGTAAGTTAGTTGTGCACATTGTAGGGGCGGATATGGTAGATGCAACACCAATTATAGATATAAAGCCATATATTAGCTATAGTGATAGTTTGACAATGGCAAGATGTGACTTTGCACAAGAACAACCCATTAAAAAACTGGTATTGATGAGTGATATTGCCAGTCAACAATATCAACAGTTGATTGATGAAAATTACCTAGACAATCAAGATATGGCATATATTTGCCAATTAATTGAACAAGATCCAAGACCTGCGTATAGGCAACAAGAGGTTAATACAAAGTTTGTTATGCGATACAAAAGTGTAGATATAACTTTTAAGATGAATAAAGAATTTGCACTCGAAATTAGTTCTTGTATCGCCATAAAGCAAAACATATAATGCCTAAAAAGTTTTAAAACACAACATATTACATTGATAATACTGTCATAACTAAATTGAGAGTTGATTATGTTTACAGATACCCATTGCCATTTAAACCGCCTTAATTTAGATAAATATAATGGTGATATGAGTGGTGCAATTCATGCGATGAAAAAAGCAAAGGTTAATCGTGCGATGGCAATTATGTGTGATTTTGCCGAATATAACGACATTTATGACATTATTCATAAGTTTACAGATGATCAGTTAAAGCTCGGTATGAGTGTGGGTATTCATCCATGTGAAGATTTGGCTGTTTTAAAAGCAGCAACAATAGAAAAATTAACGAGTATGGCTGCTAAAGACTTTGTATGGGCAATTGGTGAAACAGGGCTTGATTACTACTGGAGTGACCAGAACATTGTAGAACAAAAACAGAGTTTTGTCAGACATATTCATGCAAGTAAGAAGGTAAAAAAACCAATTATTGTACACACTCGGAGTGCTAAAAAAGATACGATTGATATTTTACAAGCAGAACAAGCAGAACATGGTATTATTCATTGCTTTACTGAAGATTGGGACATGGCAAAGCAGGCATTGGATTTAGGGTTTTATATCTCTTTTGCTGGTATTGTAAGTTTTAAAAATGCTCAAAGTTTGCGTGAGGTTGCTTTAAAAGTACCCAAAGATCGTTTACTGATTGAAACAGACAGCCCTTATCTAGCACCTGTGCCTATGCGAGGTAAGCCAAACGAACCAGCCTTTGTGGCATATGTAGCAGAGTGTTTGGCAGAGTTATTTGATATGAAAGTAGAAGTAGTCGCTAAATTAACTGCAAAAAATTTTGATAATTTACTGGCACAATATCAATAAAATTAGTAGAATGACTGAATAGTCATAAATATGCTAATGTTATGGCAATACTGGATATAAACGATAGACATCCTGAAAACTTTTAAAGGAACAAGCATGAGTCGCCAGCAACAGTTTAAAGCTCGTGAAGAAAATATCTTAATAATGGCAGAGCAGCTATTGCTAGAATCTGGTGAAGGTGATATTACTTTAGATATTTTGGCAGAAGAGCTTGACCTGGCAAAGGGTACTTTATATAAACATTTTTCTAGTAAAGATGAATTGTATTTACGCATTATCATCAGATACGAAAAGCGATTATTTGGCATTAATTTGATTGATGATTGCCCATCCGCTGGTGTCGCACGTATGATCTTACAACAGCTAATGAACCCACAAAAGGCAATTTTGTTAAATCAGATAGAAACTAAATTGGCAGCGTCATCCACCGGTTTGAATCGATTATTTGATGAGCTCTACCAAATTCGTCGTGAACGTATGAAACATATGATTGAGGTAACAAGCCAGTATTTACAGACTCAAAATAGTAGTATGACAACTCGTGACTACTTATCTACAATTTGGGCGATGGGACAAGGTGGAGCTGGGTTATTAAACTCTAGTTTTTATCAACGTTATCTGGGAAGAAGAGATACTTTACGCCATGCTTTGGTTAAACAGGTGTTAGATATGCCAAAAACGTATCCAATGACGCATAGCGATGAGCAAAAAATTGAAGATAATGATAGAGAGCAATTGGTTGATCAGATTGAAGCAGAATCGGCACGACATGCTCAGCAGCTATTAAAAGAGAAAAAAGCAATGTAATAAATATGGTTAATGTGGCTGATATGCCTTGAAAATGAGCATAAAAAAGATGACAACTTAAAAATTAGTCATCTTTTTTTATGCACTTTTTTTTCTATACTGAACGATGGTTTAGGAACACCACAATTTTCAAGTTAAGAGTTTATGTTTGATGTTTTTATTCATCTTTTAATAGGGTGGTTTCACTCGATTGCCAATTATATGCACCATAAAATAGCATTTGAGTTTGGCGGGTGTAACGATGCAACATGTCTTTTTTACGTGATTCAATTTCTGTTTCTGTAATGTCTGAAAAATTGGCATCATCTCTTAAATCTAACCAATCACGAATCCATGAGAAGGATAAGTTTATGCCTGTTTCCGCTAGCAAACATCGGTCATATTTGTTAATGTGAGCAAAGGCAGGTTGTAGCCCTAAGTCTTCACTCATGATATCGGCAAATATAGTAATTTGATTGTTAATGGCATGACGAACTGCTTCAGAACCTCCAAATCTTTCACTGGCAATAAATTGCCAATAGTGTGGGTGCGAGTCGATTGCCTCAAAAAATATTTGCACACTGGTAGCAATTTGACGTTCAAAACTACGTTTTTTACCAAATTGCATAAATTCTCTTAAGGCAGCGAGTGCGGTACCTAGCTCATGTTCCACTAAGCTTTGTCCGAGAGACTCCATATCATCAAAATGGCGATAAAATGCAGTTGGTACGACACCAACTTCTCGAGTGACTTGTCTTAAACTGATAGAACTAAAAGATTGCCCTGTCATACATAAGTTCAAAACAGCATCAAAAAAAGCCTGCCTGGTTTTTTGTTTTTGTTCTTGTCTTGTGCTCATATAATATCTTTATTTTTTCGGGTTATGGTTATGTCAACTGTAATTGAGTATACAATTGTTTACTTTAGCATAGGTTTTAAAAAAAATCATAGATAAAAAAGTAAGTGTGTACTACAAAACCTATAATTTATGTCGATCCACTCCAATTACCTTGTAAGTCTTGAGATAACTTATAAGCTTCGTGGTCATTCATGCCTGTGATAAAATCTAAAATAGTTAAAATATTGTGATAAACATCATGGTTCAGTGTTCTATTATGATTTTGTAAATGTGGTTTAATTAAACTTATTAACCTTTGTTGTTCAAAAGAAGGTGTTTGATTGCTAATGATTGCCAATGGTATGAAAGCATTAAGTAGTGTGTGTAGGCACCGATTTGCCATCAATTCCATTCGTACTTTGCTTGGGTGGTTAAAAATGCGTTCACGTGCTAATGACTTTGCTTCTTGAATGTGCACACTAACAGATGCTTCACAGTAATCAAATAAGCTACCTTCAAGTTCACCAGCTAACATACTATTAGCATTGGTAACAAAGGCTTGGGTCACTTTATCGACAAGGCGCATCATGGCTCGTCCTCGCAAAGCAGCAAGTTTTTGTGCAATTGGTGCATTATTGGTGACTTCTGGTGGAACTCCTCGGCTTTTACCAACTAATTTAATCATAAGTGGTTCAACTTCTTGATAAGTTAGCATACCAAGGTGGATACCATCTTCAATATCAATGAGTGCATAGCAGATATCATCAGCTGCCTCAAGCAAATAAGCAAGTGGATGGCGAGCATAGCCATCATGTGCATTAGAGCGGGGGAGTTTGAGTTTTTCGGCAAGTTGGTGTAGTTGTTCTGCTTCACTGTTAAAACAACCATATTTGTTAACTTTTACCAAATTTTGATTATTATTTAATAAGCTTGGATTGTTGTGTTGAGCAAGCCAAGGATATTTCATAAAAGCACCGAGAGTGGCACAAGTGAGTCGCATACCACCGGCATTTGGATGGTGTTCATTATTGACTAAAATACGTAAGCCTTGGGCATTGCCTTCATAAGCAAGCAAATCCATGCGTTGTTCTGGCAATAAACTTTCTAAAATATGTTGATGCTCTGAGCGACCAAACCAATCTCGTATGGCATATTCGCCTGCATGCCCAAATGGTGGATTGCCAATATCATGTGCCAAACAAGCGGCTTGTACAATAACGCCCATATCGCCACTACTGATACCTGCTGGTAAGCCTTCAGCTAAGCTGTCGTGAAGTTTTTCTGCTGCCATCATCCCTAACGAGCGACCAATACAAGAGACTTCAAGAGAGTGTGTTAAACGAGTATGAATACCAAGTTGGTTAGTAAGTGGATGTACCTGTGTTTTTTGATTAAGTTGGCGAAATGATTGAGAAAAAATTAAACGATCATAATCTTTATGAAATGGTGAGCGTGCAGTTTCACCTTTTTTATTTTTATTTGGTAGCCCAAGACGTTGTGCATTTAAAAGAAATGACCAATGTTCACGGTTTGATTTTGGTGTGTTAGATGGTTGAGGATTTAAGTTAAGCACGACTTGGTTGCTCATATTATTACCAAATTTTAGGTTAATTGTTATTTAATGAGTATGTCAGGATAGTCCCATATATTTTTTAAATTTTGTAACATCCAAAAAACGAGCAACAAAAAGGCTAAGGATAGTTAGCCTTTTTGTGATGCAGTGTTAGCTGTTATATTTGTTAGTAGTTTGATTTTAATTCTCTTGGCAACGGGCAATTGTTTTGATGCTTGCCTCATTATGAGGATTTGAGATATCAAAACTTTCTAATATCGCCTCTTTACCTTTTGTATGCCAAATTAAACCATTGCCATCGGTTAACCCAGATTTTGTGCGGTATAGCGCACCAGAGGCTGATACGTCAATGTGCATAACATACTTGATATCATCAATTAATACATGTGCTGTTGCATCTTGTGTATCGGTTGTAGGGATATAATGTGCTTTAATGTCCATTACTGGTTCACAAGTATACTTGGTTAAATTCACATATTTGTTATCATGAGTTTTATGGCTCTGTTCAGCCTGTGTTTTGGTTGTAGTATTGTTAGCATTTTTAGCTGGTATTTGACAGGCTGTTACTAATAAACCAGTAATTAATAATGTGGTTAAGCGAGCTGTTGTTTTAACTTTCATATTAAGTCTCTCCATTAAAAAAAATAATAATACAACAGAAAGGATATTATATAAATAAAAAACTTCGCAATTTTTTAAGTGCAAAGTTTTTTATAACAAATAATTTATTAACAATTATTTATTTGGCGCTGGGGTGGTACGTAAGTATGGCTTAATTTCGGTAAAGCCTTTTGGATAATCTTCAGTTTTAATGTCAGCTGTTTTGATACTTGGTGGAATGATTACATCATCGCCATCTTTCCAGTCTACTGGCGTAGCAACCACATATTCATCAGTTAATTGTAAGGCATCAATCGCACGTAAAATTTCATCAAAGTTACGACCAACACTTGGTGGATAAGTTAATGTTAGACGAATTTTTTTGTTTGGATCAATAATAAATACGCTACGTACGGTAACTGTTGCATCGGCATTTGGGTGAATCATGTCATATAAATCAGATACTGTTTTTTCTGGATCAGCAATAATTGGGAAGTTAAGATCGGTACCTTGTGTTTCTCCAATGTCTTTTGCCCATTCATGATGGTCTTCTACGCTGTCAACTGATAAGCAGATAGGCTTTACATTGCGTTTTTGGAACTCCGCACTCAAGGCAGAAGCTCGACCTAGCTCTGTAGTGCAAACTGGTGTAAAGTCGGCAGGGTGAGAAAATAGAACCACCCAGCTGTCACCAGCCCAGTCATAAAAATTGATGTTACCATCTGTGGTAACTGCGTTAAAGTTTGGCGCTTCATCGCCTAAATGTAAGTGTGCCATGGTTTATATCCTTTTCATATTTTTTGCGGTTTAAGCATTAATTGTAAACAATCTTTGCATATATAATAATCGTTTGTTTTGTTAAATAAATTATTTTAACTTATTCACCATAACATAATAGCAAAATGGGTTGGTGAGTTTAAGCGTATTTGTAGTCTAAATAATCATAACAAAATATAAAATTGGAATATAGGAGGTGTTTTTTTAAATTATGCTCATAAAAAAGCGGATAAACAAACAGTTATCCGCTTTAAAAAAGTATTTAGTTTACAAAGTATTAGCTAACACGGGTTTGATACTCACCAGTGCGTGTATCTACACGCACAACTTCACCCTGCTGAACAAATAATGGTACACGTACTACCGCCCCTGTTTCTAGTGTTGCTGGCTTGCCACCAGAGCCTGCTGTATCACCCTTAAGACCTGGATCAGTTTCTGTAATTTGCAGTTCTACAAAATTTGGTGGGGTTACTGCAATTGGTGTGCCGTTAAATAGGGTAATTATGCATTTATCGTTACTATTATCTTTTAGCCATTTGGCATTATCACCCATGGCGGTGGCATCAGCTTGCACTTGTTCAAAGGTTTCACTATCCATAAAATGCCAAAACTCACCATCGTTGTATAGATAATCCATTTCTGTATCCATAACATCAGCCGCTTCTAGGCTGTCGCCAGATTTAAAGGTTTGTTCTAACACTTTGCCAGTTTTTAAGTTACGCAATTTAACACGGTTAAATGCTTGCCCTTTGCCTGGTTTAACAAATTCATTTTCGATGATTGAGCAAGGGTTGCCATCTAACATTACTTTTAAGCCTGATTTAAATTCATTGGTAGAATAACTAGCCACAAAAAACTCCTAATTAATTTATGAATATATCTATTTATTGGGCAATAAATTTGGGTAAACAACGGCTGCCCATGTATAATGCCAATTTTTAAAAAGTGTTGATATGATAAACCATTTAGGCAAACAAAAAAACTGGCAAAAGCAAATATCTGAAGCGATCACAGATATTAATGAGCTTTTAACCGTGTTAGAGCTTACTCATTTGCAAGATAAGTTTTATCAACCGCAGGGCTTTGGACTTAAAATACCGCGTAGCTTTGTGTCAAAAATGGAGGTTGGTAATGCACAAGACCCTTTGTTTTTGCAAGTTATGCCAAATAAAAAAGCATTAATGAAGCAAGTTGGGTATATTACTGACCCACTGGCAGAAGCGGAGCATAATCCCAACAAAGGCATTTTACATAAATATAAATCACGTGTTTTATTAACAGTAACTGGCACATGTGCGGTGCATTGTCGTTATTGTTTTAGACAACATTTTGATTATGGTGCAAATACGCCTAAAAGTAATCAAATAAACGATGTAATTGCTTATATCAACCACCATCCAGAAGTGAATGAGGTCATATTTAGTGGGGGAGACCCATTTAGCTTAAGCAACCGTCGATTAACGGATTGGTTAACACAACTGACAAAACTAAAACAAATTAAAACCATTCGTTTTCATACCCGTTTACCCATTGTGATACCAAATAGGATAGATGATGAATTAACGGAGATATTAGGCAATTTTAGACAAAAAGTTAATTTGGTGATGGTATTGCACGTTAACCATGCAAACGAAATAGATAAAACATCAGCAAGTTATTTTGATAAGCTTAAACAAGCGGGTATTACCTTACTTAGTCAAACCGTTTTATTAGCCAATATTAATGATGATGTTGCAACGCAAGTTAGCCTAAATCAAAAGTTATTTGATTTTGGTGTTCTACCATACTATTTGCATGTGTTAGATAAAGTAGAAGGTGCCGCTTACTTTGACATGAGTGAACAAAAAGCAATTAAACTTTATTGGCAAATGTTGACAGAATTACCAGGTTTTTTAATACCAAGGTTGGTAAGAGAAGTTGCAGACAAACCTTATAAAGTGCCAATCAATTTGTATCAGCATTTTGATTAATGTTTGTATCATAACTATTGCTTACTTTATAACATCATACTTTGCTACTACTTATCGGTTGTTCGTTATTAAAATAACGCCCATAAATTAATGTCTGATGTGTTGCCATATTTTTTTACAGTATCAGCCAAAGCTTTAATCAAGTTTGATAAGCCATAAATATAGATATCTTATATAACATTTTTACTAGTGATATGGTTACATCATCTTTAAATCATAAAAATGAATTGAAAATTATGATTTAATGATAAATATGCTTGCTGTATGTATTACTATTTTAACATTAGAGTTTATTGAATAATAAACTGATAAAATAATACTTGACGAAAATGGATTGTTTGATAGAATACCCAGCACTTAAAGCGAACACTTTAAAATAGTTTATTCCCCAATAGCTCAGTTGGTAGAGCATCGGACTGTTAATCCGTGTGTCCCTGGTTCGAGCCCAGGTTGGGGAGCCATATATTAAAACCCTTGTGCTGCATTGCATAAGGGTTTTTTATTGAGGTAATAACTTTTAAAAACAACGATTTTAATAATTTATTATATTTTGCTATTATGTTTATAAACAATTTATAAATCACAAGGTGTTGCATATTATGATTCCTGTTCGTGTAAGAAATAAGTTTTACAAAAACCCTCAAAAAATTATGCGTCCTGTACATTTTAAACTGTCAGAAGAAATGATTGAGCTTCTTACAGAAACAGCACATGAGCATGGTTTTAATAAAATTCAGGGATTAATGCGTTTGTATATCCGAGAAGGTTTAGATCGTGATAACGACAAGTATCGTATTGAACATGATGAGGTTTTTTTGCAGCAACTGCGTGATAAAGGGGTCAGCGAAAAAATAATTGAGCAAGCAATTATTGATGCCAATAATGTGTGCAGAAATCAAGAATAACACAAAAAACAAGCTCAATAGCCATAACTTAGAATTAAGCTTTTTGGTCTATTTTAAAGGTCAGCTTTAACAAATGGCTTGCTCGCTTTAATTGAAAAAAGTGATGATACAAAAAAGCTATTTAATTTTACTTAAAATCTTCTTCACTTAACCGCCATCTGCCTTTTTTCCTGCTACTACGTCCACTGCTACGGATAGCAGAGGAAGCCAATAACTTGGTCATTGAGTGGCTAGAATGTGCATGACAAATAGCACATGCAAGTCCATCAGCGGCATCAGCTTGTGGTATGACGTCTAATTTTAAAATACGACAAACCATTTCTTGTACTTGTTCTTTATCTGCCGCTCCATACCCACATACGGCTTGCTTAATTTGTCTGGCTGTATATTCAGCAACGTCTAAATCTTGTGCAACTAGTCCAGCAATCGCCGCACCGCGTGCTTGTCCTAACTTTAAAGCAGAATCAGGATTTTGAGCCATAAATACTTGTTCAATGGCAGCAAATATTGGCTCATTTTGATATTTTTGGTAGTGTTTTGTGATGCGTGTTATCCCCAAAAAAATACGTTTTAATCGCTCTGGCATTTCGTTACTTTCGGTGCGGATTGTGCCTGCATCTAAAAAAGTGAGCTTATCAGCTGTTTGCTGGATAATGCCATAACCTGTCATACGGGAGCCAGGGTCAATACCAATGATAATTGCCATAAAATAACCAACAACACAATTTTATTAAAATTTAAAAATAGATTTGATAGTATAGCAATCAATCCCCATATACTTAAACAGTTAAGTTATTAATTTTTTGTTTTGATTTTAATAGTAGGATAAAAAAATGGGTCCTTTTGTTGGTTTGGCATTAGTTTGGTTTATTCTTGAAATGTTATTGTGGTATTTAGTTGCACAGTTTGTGAGTGGCTGGTATGTCTTTTTTTGGTTTATTATTGCAGCGATTATTGGTGTAACCTTATTGCGTAAAGGTTTAGGTGTGTTAAATCCAATGGCACAACAAATGAAAAATGGCGGCATGATGAATGCATCTGTCAGATCTGGCTCAGCACAAGAGTCAAATATGATAAAAAGTGTGGCGATAGCATTTGCAGGTTTTTTACTTTTAATACCTGGTTTATTGAGTGATATTTTGGCTGTGCTTGTTTTGCTGCCACCTGTGCAAAAACTGCTAAAAAATAAAGCCAATGATTATGTCATGAAAAATCAACAACAAATGATGGATATGATGATGAAGCAAATGGGCGGTCAAATGGGGAGACAAAATCCATTTAGTGACTCTTTTGCTGGCAAGTTTGATGATACATCAAGTCCATTTGCTAACAATCCATTTGGTGCAAAAACGGTAGATGGTAGTGCAAAAACTATCAACAAAGATGCTAAAAAGTTGACACCTGCTAATGATGATTAGTGCTTGTTTTTATGGTTGTTTGTTGTTAAAAATGATAAATTTAAAGTTGTTTTATCAACAGTGCTTGTAGACATAATAAAAGCCTCATGGAAAATTAGCATGAGGCTTTATTATTTTGGGCTTAAAAATATTTTAATTTTAAAAAGGATCCAAAGTGCCGCTGTATGGTGGGAACCCATGAACCATGAAGTTCAGAGGGGATGGTTCAATGCTTTTACAGGTTTCCTGATACATTGCATGCAATGCAGGCATACACAACAAAGCAAAAGATAATACATCCTAAAATGTTGATATCGGCTCAGGGAATAAACACCTACTGGCCAACACCTCAGAATATCCCTATCTTAACCAATTTAAATAATCTTCGCAAGAAACTTGTTGGTGGTTTTTGTTGTGTATTGTTTATATCTATTATCAAATAATTAAAATATGTTGTTTTATGCTAAAATAGCAATCGATTTGATTTAATTTTTGCTTTATTTTTGAGTTTTTATGATGATAACTAAGAAAAAAACACCTCACCTATTAATGATTTTGGATGGTTTTGGTAATCGCCAAGATTCCCCAGATAATGCGGTAACAATCGCTAACACACCAAACTTAGATGCAATCAAACAACATTATCCTCATGGACTTATTTCTGCTTCAAGTGAAGATGTTGGTTTGCCAGAAGGGCAATTTGGTAATTCTGAAGTAGGGCATATGAATATTGGAGCTGGGCGTGTTTTATTTCAAGATTCAACCAGAATTTCTATGGAAATTCGTAATCAAGAATTTTTCACCAATGAGGTTTTAGTGAATGCCATCCAAGCTGCTAACAAAAAGGATGCGAGTGTGCATATCCTTGGTTTGCTATCAGACGGTGGTGTGCATGCCCATCAAGACCATATTGAGGCAATGTGTTTAAGTGCAGCAAAACAAGGTGCTAAACAGATATATGTGCATTGTTTTTTAGATGGCAGAGACACACCGCCAAAATCGGCAGCAAAATATTTAGCTAAGTTAATGGATTATATTGATGTTTTAAATGAAGAGTATGATAGCTATATTCAAATTGCCTCTATGTGTGGTCGTTATTTTGCCATGGATAGAGACAACCGCTGGGAACGTGTACAACAAGCTTATGAGCTGATTGTTGATGGTACAGCAGTACGTTCTTTTAGTAACCCTATCGATGCCTTAAATGCTGCGTATAATGTTGATGAAACCGATGAATTTGTTAGCCCGACGAGCATTACTGCTGAAAATAAAATGGCGGTGAAAGTGCAAGATGGTGATGCTATTATATTTATGAATTTTAGATCTGATAGAGCAAGAGAGCTTTCTCAAGCATTTGTTTATGATGATTTTAATGGTTTTGTACGAAAACAAAAAGTCAATTTATCAGCTTTTGTTATGATGACAAAATATTCTGATGACCTTGATGAGGTTGCTTTAACTAGCGTGGCATATAAACCAACTAAACTGATTAACACAATGGGCGAGTATCTGCAAAATAATAATAAAACGCAACTGCGTATTGCAGAAACTGAAAAATATGCTCATGTAACCTTCTTTTTTAGTGGTGGACGAGAAGAAGAATATCAAGGCGAAACTCGAATTTTAGTACCATCTCCCAATGTTAAAACCTATGACCTGAAGCCAGAAATGAGTGCTTATGAAGTAACAGAAAAGTTAAAAGCAGCGATTGAATCTGGCGAGTTTGATTTTTTGGTGGTTAACTTTGCCAATGGTGATATGGTTGGGCATACTGGTGTTCTTGAGGCAACGGTTAAAGCAGTAGAAGCGTTAGATGATTGTATTGGCATTATTTGCGAAGCCATCAAACATGCTGGCGGTCATATGATTATTACCGCTGATCATGGTAATTGCGAACAAATGCTAGACCCAGAAAGTGGGCAAGTGCATACACAACACACCACACAACCAGTCCCTTGTATTTATGTTGGTAACAAACAAGTAACGGTAAGAGAAGGTGGTAAATTATCAGACCTTGCTCCGACATTTTTAAATTTGATGGGTATGGAAAAACCTAAAGAAATGACGGGAAATAACCTTTTAATAGAGAAATAACACTTAGCTGGTAACTTTTAAATTATGTTTTTTTTAATCCCCAAAGCTGTTACAAAAAATAAAATGAATCCTCTTAAAAAGTTGGTTGTTGCATCTGTTTTACTTTTTTCTGCTACAAGCTCAAGCTATGCAATTGAAGCAGACTTGGCTATTCATACAGAAAATGCCAAAGATGTAACATTAAATTCTATTTCGCCCGAAACGTTAAAAACCTTTGTTAGTGTTATTGACTTAGTACGTAAAGAATATTATGAACCAGTAGATGATGAAGAATTATTTAAAGATGCCATTGCAGGTATGTTAAAGCGACTTGATCCTCATGCTGAGTTTTTAGATGCTCATAGCTATGATAACTTGCGTGCTTTTACAGAAGGTGAGTTAGCACAAGTTGGACTGGAGGTAGAATATCAACCTAAACACAATAGGTGGGTGGTCGTTGATGTTGAAGCCAAATCATCTGCTGATAAAGCAAACATTGATATTGGCGATTATTTACAGCAGATAGATGACATTAAGTTAAATGATTCTTTTACAAAGTATCAGGTACAGCAATTACTTAAAGGTATTGCAGGTTCACAAATTGATGTGACAGTATCAAAGCAAGATCGCCAAAAACGCAAGGTAACTTTACAACGCAATGAGGTAGAACAAGCCTCGGTTAAAGTCAGCTATATTGATAAAATGGCTTTAATTAACATCCCTGTTTTTGAAAGTACAACCCGCCAAGAAATTTTAGATGGATTGATGGCACTCAACCAACCAGTTTATGGTATTGTTTTGGATGTAAGAGATAATCCAGGCGGTTTGCTAGATTCGGCTGTGGAAGTGGCAAGCTTATTTCAGGACTCTGGTACCATTGTACAAATCAAAGATAGGTATGGTATCCAGCAAGTTATTACCTCGTTAAGTGATGAAGCTAACCCAAGTATCTTGAAGGGTATGCCTGTTGTCGTATTACAAAATAGATTTTCTGCATCTGCTAGTGAAGTGTTAGTGAGTAGTTTAAAAAACCAAAACATCGCATTCGTTGCTGGAGAAAGAAGCTATGGGAAAGGCTCTATTCAATCAGTGATAGAAATTGATAAAAACAATGCGGTTAAGCTTACAGTGGCACATTATCTACAAGAAAATGGGCAAGCAATCGATGGGGTTGGTGTTGCAGCAGACGTTGAATTTGATACTAATGATAATAGTAAGGATTGGACGCAAGAGGCTTTATCAGTCTTAAAATCAAAGCTATCAACTGATGTTTATTTTGACCCTAATACAGCAATCAAATAGATACGATAAGTTAGGTGCTATAAATCGAGTTGAATTTTCCCCTTTATTTTACAGCAGCATGGGAGTATCTCATCTTCATTGATGAGTGCTAATGGCTCTTTATCATAGTCAATGGCATGATTTTTTGATACAACACGAGTTCGACAACTACCACAATAGCCTTCTTTACATTGATACTCGATATCATGACCTGTTCGTATTAGCCCTTCGAGTAAGCTTTCATTTTCATGTAAATAAAACTTTTGTTGGTTTGTAATGACCCAAGTCATATATTTTTGTATTCCACTTTGTTGTTTAGACAACTAAGGCTGGATTATCCAGCCTTATTGGTGATGGTTTGTTGGCTATTTTGAAAGTCTAACCTTTAAAGTTCAAAATCATCAAAATCGCTATCTGATAGATCGGCATCAATTTGCCCAACCAGATAAGAGCTGATTTCTGTTTCTTGAGGTGCAACCTGCACGTTATCAGAAGATAACCAAGTATTAATCCATGGGATGGGGTTAGATTTTGCTTCTGGAAATATGGCAGGTAAGCCAACAGCTTCCATACGCAAGTTAGTGATATATTCTACATATTGGCATAAAATATTTTCATTCATACCAATCATTGAGCCATCTTTAAATAAGTATTTTGCCCAATCTTTTTCTTGTTCGGCAGCCACCCTAAAAATTTCAATACATTCGTTATGGCATTGTTCGGCAATTTTTACCATTTCTGGGTCATCCTTACCGGTACGCATTAAATTAAGCATGTGTTGGGTACTGGTTAGATGTAATGCTTCATCGCGTGCAATTAATTTAATAATCTTTGCATTACCTTCCATTAGTTTGCGTTCGGCAAAAGCAAAAGAGCAAGCAAAAGACACATAAAAACGGATTGCTTCTAACACATTGATAGACATTAAACACAAATACAATTTTTGTTTTAGGGTAGGCAAGCGGGCATCAATTTGGTTACCATCAACCGTATGAACACCTTCACCATATAAGCTATATACTTGTGAGCTTTGATATAAGTCATCATAATAATGGGCGATGTCTGTGGCACGTTTTAAAATCTCTTCATTTTCCATAATATCATCAAAAACCTCACCAGGATTATTAACAATATTACGGATAATATGTGTATAACTACGTGAATGAATGGTTTCAGAAAATGACCAAGTTTCAATCCATGTTTCTAGCTCTGGAATAGAAACTAAAGGCAATAACACCACATTAGGGCTACGACCTTGGATAGAGTCAAGTAAGGTTTGATATTTTAAGTTACTAATGAATATGTGCTGTTCATGCACAGACAGGTTTGAATAATCAATACGGTCACGAGAAACATCAACTTCTTCTGGTCGCCAAAAAAATGACAGTTGCTTTTCAATGAGTTGTTCAAAAACTGGATGCTTTTGCTGGTCATAACGTGCTACGTTAACTGGCTGACCAAAAAACATGGGTTCAGTTAAAGGATTGTTTTTAGTTTGACAAAAAATCGAGTATGTCATTATATTTTACCTTTTAATCTAGGAACTTATTTATCATGTATCAAGCTTTATTATGGATATTGTTGTATTTAACATAACATTAGTTATGTGAAGTAAACTTCAATTAACAGAATTTTATAGCTTACATGCACCGCCTTCGCATCCATCATCCATGTCTGATTGAGCATCGTTAGCACCATCACGAGTATTATGGTAGTACAGAGTTTTAATGCCTAACTTATATGCAGTTAATAAGTCTTTTAACAGCGTTTTCATCGGCACTCTTTGACCTTCAAAACGAGCAGGGTCGTAGTTGGTGTTAGCTGAAATACTTTGATCGATGAATTTTTGCATAATGGCAACAAGTTTTAAATAGCCATCATTATTAGGCAGTTGCCAAAGTAGCTCATACTGGTTTTTTAGTTTTGTTATTTCTGGTACAACTTGTTTTAAAATCCCATCTTTTGATGCTTTTACCGAAACTAAACCACGCGGTGGCTCAATGCCATTGGTTGCGTTTGCAATTTGGCTTGAGGTTTCTGATGGCATAAGTGATGATAATGTTGAGTTGCGTAATCCATGTAATTTAATATCATTTCGTAACCCTTCCCAATCTAGATGCAAAGGTTCACTGCAAAGGTGATCTAAATCTGACTTATAAGTGTCGATAGGTAAGATGCCTTGTGAGTAGGTGGTTTCATTAAACGCTGGGCATTTACCTTGCTCTTGAGCAAGTTTGTTAGAGGCTTTTAATAAATAATATTGTAGGGCTTCAAATGTTTTATGGGTTAGTCCAAGTGCTTTTTCATCAGAATATTTTGTCCCATTTTTTGCCAAATAATAAGCATAGTTAATTACACCGACACCAAGAGTTCGGCGATTCATACTACCATTTTTTGCAGCAATAACAGGGTAGTCTTGGTAATCAAGCAAGGCATCTAAAGCACGTACAATAAGCTCGGCAGGTTCTTCAATATCTTTTATATTTTCTACTTTACCAAGGTTTACCGCTGACAAAGTACATAACGCAATTTCACCATTTTCATCATTAATGTTGTTTAATGGTTTGGTAGGCAATGCAATTTCCATACATAGGTTTGATTGGCGGATAGGTGCCACTGTTGGATCAAATGGGCTATGTGTATTACAGTGATCAACATTTTGGATATAAATACGACCAGTACTGGCACGCTCTTGCATCATGAGGCTAAATAACTCAGATGCTGACATTGTACGTTTACGGATGTTTTTATCTTGTTCATAAAGTATATATAAGCGCTCAAATTCATCTTGATTGGCAAAAAAGGCATCGTATAAGCCTGGCACATCAGAGGGTGAAAACAAAGTAATATCCTGACCCTTTATTAAACGTGTATATAAGGTTTTGTTGATTTGCACACCGTAGTCCATATGGCGAACACGGTTATCTTCAACACCTCGATTGTTTTTAAGCACTAATAGAGATTCAACTTCTAAATGCCATAATGGATAAAATAAGGTAGCTGCACCACCTCTTACACCACCTTGAGAACAGCATTTAACCGCAGTTTGGAATAATTTATAAAATGGAATACAGCCAGTATGCTGGGCTTCGCCATTACGAATTGGGCTACCAAGTGCACGTATGCGACCAGCATTAACACCAATACCAGCACGTTGTGATACATAGCGTACAATGGCACTTGTGGTTGCATTAATTGAATCTAAGCTATCATCACATTCGATTAATACGCAAGAACTAAATTGGCGAGATGGCGTACGCACACCTGCCATAATTGGTGTGGGTAATGAGATACGAAAATTTGAAGTGGCATCATAAAAACGTTTGACATAGTCAAGACGTGTGGTTTTGTCATATTTTGCAAACAAACACATGCCTACTAATACATAGAGCATTTGTGGGCTTTCAAAAACTTGTTTGGTTGTACGATCTTGTACAAGATATTTACCAGACATTTGTTCAACAGCCGCATAAGCAAGATTCATATCACGCCAATGGTCAATATAGTTATTTAGCTCTTCAAATTCTTCAGGGCTATAGTCTTCTAAAATATGTGTATCATAACGACCATCTTGAGTCAGTTTGTTGACATGATCAAGTAAGTGAGGTGGTGTAAATTGACCATAAGCAATTTTACGTAGATGGAAAATTGCCAAACGTGCAGCTAGATATTGATAATCTGGTGTGTCTTCAGAAATCAAATCTGCAGCAGATTTGATAATGGTCTCATGGATGTCGGAACTTTTAATACCATCATAAAATTGAATGTGTGATTTTAGTTCTACTTGAGATACAGAGACATCATCTAATCCTTCTGCTGCCCACATGATTACTTTATGAATTTTATCTAAGTTAATCGGTTCTTTTCTACCATCTCGTTTTGTAACTAGAATATTATCAATATGTGTCATGTAGTGCTCCATCATCTAATTCTATCAAGTGATAAACTTTAACTAGCTATATGATTTTAAGTAATTTTTTTTAAAATAGCTTATATTTACATATATCTGCTAGTGAGATTTTATACTATATATAGGGTGTTTTTTAATAACAAAGCACAATATAGCGGATTTTTTTATGATTTACTAGCTTGATTTTTTATAAGAATTGTGTTTTTTGAGCTTAAAAAATAGTAAGGCTTTAAGCCATGCCGATTACAGAGAAATGAAAAAAATTATAAATATGATAAATTTTTATTACCAATAATTAATCAAAACCTCACCTATAAAAAAAGCCATTATCTAATCTCATAACAGCTTTTGCTTATAAATTGGTTTTAGATACTTTAGACAACAGAAGATATTGTTAAAATTACACTATGATTGGGTTAAACAACTCATCGTTAAGCAACCAAGCTTCTTACTCTATCAACCATAGCTTTTAAACCATTGCCACGTACATTGCTGATGTGTTGTAGTAAATCTAATTGAGTAAAGTAGTTTTCAATGTCAAAAGCTAAAATTTCATCGCGGCTTTTATGGTTATAAGCAGCAATAATAATTGCTAGTAAGCCTTTAACAATGATGGCATCACTATTAGCTCGGAATGTAAATTTATCGTTATGTTTAAAACTGGTAATCCAAACTTGACTTTGGCAACCTTTAACCACGTTTTTATCAATACAATCGCAATTTTCGCAAACGGGCAATTGCTTACCTAAATCAATGATAAATGCGTATTTTTCTTCCCAACTATCAAAAAATGACATTTGGTCTAAAATATCTTCTGCGGTAATGTCTTTGCCTAAAACTGCCATAAGTGTCTCTTTTTAGTATGTATTTATTAAATAATATGTATTTATCAAAACCGTTTATTCTAAAAACTCAATAATCGATTGAGTTGATTTTTTAAAATCCCATGGTGTTATCAATAAAATATTAGATGTGTGTTATTGCCTTTGTTAAATCTGCACTTTTGCCACAAGCTAAGCGATGTATGATATTTTTTAATAATAGCTGAGATGATATCAATATGCCTAAACATCATTATTCTGTTGTGAAACTCGTCCCACAGCCACAGCTTGCGGTAACATTTGGATTATTAAATACAATCGATTTGTTTAAACCTTCTTGTTTTAAATCAATTTCACTACCAACAATCATATTCATGGCTTGTTCAGAGATAAAGATTCTAACACCATCAAAGTTATGTTCACTATCGGTTTTTTCGGCTTGTTCACCATAGTCAATAACATACGAATAGCCTGCACAACCGCTAGTTTTAACAGAGATACGAATCGATTGAACCGCTTGATTTTTCAGTTTTTTCTTAAAAAAATCGATTGCCGTGTTAGTTACACGGATAGGTTGTTGTGATGTTGGGTTGAATACTTCAATATTCATAATGTCCCCCAGTTATTTGTAATATGTATCTATAAATAGATAAGGATTAAATTAGGTTTTTTGGCATAAATCAACCTAAAAATGTTTTGGCTTTTTCTAGTGCACTAAATAGTCGGTCAATATCTTGTTTGGTGTTATAAAAAGATAAAGATGCACGTAGCGTGCCAGCAGGCAGTTTAAGTTTGTTCATAATTGGCATTGCACAATGGTGTCCTGTTCGGATAGCAATACCTTGTTGATCTAATAACATAGAAACATCATGACAATGCATACCTTTAAGTGTAAAACTCAGTACACCTGCACGTTTATTATTAATGCCAATAGGCATTAGTCCATCAAATGCTTTTGCTTTTTGTGATAGGTAATTCGCAAGTTCTTCTTCATGTTGATAACGTGCATTTGGGTACTTATCATCAATCTCATTTAGGTAGTCAATAGCAGTTTTTAAACCAATAACATCGGCAATGTTGGGTGTGCCTGCTTCAAATCTAAATGGTAATACATTAAAGGTGGTTTGTTCAATACTGACTTCTTTAATCATCTCACCGCCCATTTGGTAAACGTCCATTTGTTCTAACAATTGACGTTTGCCATACAGTACACCAACACCAGTAGGGGCAAAAAGTTTGTGTCCAGAAAAAGCAAAAAAATCACAGTTTAACGCTTGTACGTCAACGTCTAAATGTGATATTGCTTGAGCGCCATCAATTAACACTTTTGCACCTACGTTATGAGCCATTTTAACAATTTGCTCGACTGGTTGTATCGTACCTAAACTATTGGCAACATTTGTCATGGCAACCATTATGACATTGTTATCAAGCTGCTGCTGGTATTCTACCATGTCAATCATACCCTCTGCTGTTGTGGGTATGACTATAAACTCAAGCCCTAACTTTAGGCATTGTTGTTGCCAAGGCACAAAATTGGCGTGATGCTCTATCTCTGATACGATAACTTTGCCACCTGTTTTGGCAATGGTTGGTAAAAAGCTGTTTGCAACCATGTTAATGCTTTCGGTTGTGCCTTTTGTCCATAAAATTTCGGCATCTTCTTTAGCATTGAGAAAAGCTTGCACGGTTTGACGACTTTCTTCAAAATGGCGAGTAGCACGGTCGGCAAGAGTATGAGCCCCTCGGTGTACGTTTGAGTTGTCGTATGTATAGTAATGAACGAGTGCATCAATGACAGCCTGTGGTTTTTGTGTGGTGGCGGCATTGTCTAAATAAACCAGTGGTTGCCCATTGACTTGTTGATGCAGAATGGGGAAATCTTGGCGGATTTTATTAACGTTAAAGCTGCTCATTTACGTTTTCTCTTTTAAGGCTTTGCTAATTTATTGATAAGCGGTAAACTCAATTTACACAAATTATGCAAAACGTTTAAATAAAATAGGGCGTAAGTATTCTGCAATTTCTTGATGTTCTAATTCTTCAAGTAGCTCATCAAAAAAAGCGTAACTTAACATCATTTCTGCCTCTTCTTTTGCAATGCCTCTTGCTCTTAAGTAATTCAATGAGCGATTATTTAAGCGGCTTACTGTTGCACCATGGGCGCATATTACATCATCAGCATAAATCTCTAATTCTGGTTTGGTATGCAAAATGGCATCATCTGATAGAAGCAAATTTTTATTACTTAATTCTGCTAGGGTTTTTTGTGCGTTTGGTGAAATATGTATGCGTCCATTAAAAGTTGCTTCGGCATTACCGTTTACAATCCCTCTAAAGTTTTCATTTGTTGTGCCGTTTGCTAAAGGGTGATTAACAGTAGTGTGGTAATCAACTTGTTGCTGATTGTTTGCAACATACAACCCATTGATGTTTGCCTGAGCATGTTCACCAAGATGATTGACCTCAATATCAACTTTGTTTAATGTACTGCCAGTGGCGGTATTAAATGAGTTTAATTGACAATTTGATTGAAGGTTGTAGCAAGTACTTGCAAAGTGTAAAGCATTATTATTTTGCAGAGTTAAATCATAGTAGATACAATTGGCATTTTCACCAATATTTATAATGTTATGCTGAGTCGATAAAAAGGTGTCATTGGCATCATGGTTAGCATTTAAACAGCGGTTTATAATTGTTGTTTTGCATCGATCGGCAATATCAACTAATACTTGTGTATTTACAATTGTATCGTTTTTAGTATTTGCTGTAATGTTAATGATTTCAATAATACTGTTAGGGCTTGATTCATTAACCTCTATCAAGATTGCATTGTTATTAACAGCCGTAAAGCAAGCATTGGCAACAGTAAAGAGATTGTTTGCAACATTATGGCTAGACAGCATCTTAATAATTTTAGCTTGCTGGCTACTATTGGCTTTACTAAATGCAACAATTTTGTGATTATCAAGTTTGCTTAAGCTCTCAGAGAATATGCCATCAATAAAAACCACTTTTTCTAGTGGATGATTTTCTAGTAGATTATTGTTTAGCAAATCTTCATTTTTCAACAAGTTGATAGCAAATTGGTCAGTGGTTTCTTCTTTTAGCTGATTAAATTGCTTACCAAAAAAAGCATCCATGCGGTTATATTTGAAGTGTTCAACACCTGCATGTGGGAACACTAATTGCTGCAACATATCAATGTTGTTTTGGCGGTATGCACTCAGCCAATCTGATTTATTTAGGCGTGTTGCGAGTGCCACAAGTTGAGGTACGACAGTGTTGTTTGTTTCTGTGTTCATTGTTTATCTTATTTGTTAAATACTCTTATTTTAAGTATTATGACTGACTTTTATCACTGATATTTAAGCCAATCAAAATAAAGCGACAAAAATTATCGGTTTTCAATAACCCAATCATAACCATAATTTTCTAGGTCTAAGGCCAGCGATTTATCACCTGATTTTACAATTTTTCCATCACTTAAAATATGGACATAATCTGGCACAATATAATCAAGTAATCGTTGATAATGTGTCACCACAATAAACGAGCGTTCAGGAGATCTTAAACTATTTACACCTTCTGCAACAGCCTGAAGTGCGTCAATATCTAACCCAGAATCTGTTTCGTCTAGGATACATAATTTAGGTTCTAATAGCATCATTTGCAGAATTTCATTACGTTTTTTCTCGCCGCCAGAAAAGCCTTCATTAACGCCACGTTTTAAAAAATCCTCTTTCATACCAATTTCTTTACACTTAGCACGAGTCAGTTTTAACATCTCAATTTGTGATAGTTCTGGCTCACCACGATAGCGACGTATGCTATTATATGATGCCCGCAAAAACTCAAGGTTACTAATCCCTGGGATTTCAGCTGGGTATTGAAATGCTAAGAACAGTCCTTCACACGCACGCTCTTCTGGTTCTAGTTTAAACAAATCTATCCCATTTAAAGTGGCAGAACCTTCTTCTACTTGATAACCTTCACGACCTGTGAGTATGTTACCCAAGGTGCTTTTACCAGCACCATTTGGTCCCATAATAGCGTGAACCTCACCAGGTTTGATAGAAAGGTTAAGACCTTTTAAAATGGTTTTATCTTCAACACTTGCGGTTAAGTTTTTTACTTCTAACATATTGCTTGCTCAATAAAAATTTAAATAACATATTAAATAATAATGGGGGAGTGGGGTATTATAAAATAAACTATTTTACCCAACAGACCCTTCTAAACTGGCTTCCAATAATTCTGCTGCTTCGACAGAAAATTCATGTGGTAATTGTTGGAATACTTCTTTACAAAATCCGTTGACAATCATAGATACCGCTTTTTCTGGCTCAATACCACGTTGTAAACATAAAAACAGCTGGTCATCACTAACTTTAGAAGTGGTTGCTTCATGCTCAACGGTTGCCGAACTGTTATAGCTATCTATGTATGGAAAAGTATGTGCTCCGCACTTATCGCCAATTAGCAAAGAGTCACATTGGGTAAAATTGCGAGCGTGCTTGGCATTTTTAGTCATTTTAACCAAACCACGATAGGTATTTTGACTTTGGGCAGTAGAGATACCTTTTGATACAATCAGTGAACTAGAGTTTTTGCCGATATGAATCATTTTGGTACCAGTATCTGCTTGTTGTTTGTGCTTGGTTAAAGCCACTGAATAAAACTCGCCGATACTGTTTTCACCCATTAATATACAACTTGGGTATTTCCACGTAATTGCTGACCCAGTTTCTACTTGTGCCCAGCTAATTTTGGCATTATTAAATGCCATACCTCGCTTAGTGACAAAATTATAAATACCACCATCGCCATGTTCATCACCAGGATACCAGTTTTGCACGGTAGAATATTTAATCTCGGCATTGTCTAATGCGACAATCTCAACCACGGCTGCATGCAATTGATTTTCTTTACGGATTGGTGCAGTACAGCCTTCTAAATAGCTTACGCTACTGCCTTCATCGGCAATAACTAAAGTTCGCTCAAATTGCCCAGTACCATGGTGGTTAATACGGAAATAAGTCGATAAATCCATTGGGCATTTTACGCCTTTTGGGATATAAACAAAGGTGCCTGCTGCAAATACTGCACTATTTAATGCAGAAAAAAAGTTATCATCAATTGCCACTACAGAGCCAAGATATTTTTTAATAATGTCGGCATGGGTATGTACTGCTTCACTAAAAGGCTTAAAAATAATACCTAATTCTTCTAATTGCTGACGATAAGTGGTAATCACAGATGCCGAGTCAAATACGGCATCGACTGCTACTTTAGCGTTTTTAATATCATCTTCTTCATCAATTTTTACGCCCAAACGCTTATAAGTATCTCTGATTTCTTCTGATAATTCATCAGACTTTTCCACGTGCTTTTCGGCATCTTTAGGAATCGAATAATAAGAAATCGCATCATAGTTTGGTTTTTCATAGTTTAAATGTGCCCAATTTGGTTCATCCATTTTAAGCCATGCACGATAGGCGGATAAACGCCAGTCTGTCATCCATTCAGGTTCGCCTTTTTGCTCAGAAATAAAACGCACTTTTTCTTCATCCAATCCTGGAGAAAGGGTAGTGGAGTCCACATCGGTAAAAAAACCTTCATGATATTGTTGGTGTTTATTTAAATGCTTATGAATGGTTTTGTTGGTTTGTTGTTCTTGATTCGTGTCCGAGCAAGATTTTTTACCACAACCATCATACTCAACCGGTTGAGCAGAAACGATTTCTTCATATGCCATGATTATTACCTAATTACCTAGTCTAATATCAATATAGGTTGTTGATATTATTTGGGTTAAAATAAAAATTAACGGTTCTTTTATTGTCTTTGCTGTTGTCATAAAGGAGATAGTTTTCTTAATGTACTGATTGCATCATGTATTTGAACAAGTGCATCATCAATATTTTGTTCGGTCGTTAATCTTCCAAAACTAAATCTGATAGAGCTATTGGCAAGTTTTTCATTACAGCCAATTGCTGTTAATACAAAAGAAGGTTTAACATTTGTGGAATTACAAGCAGAACCTGATGAAACAGCTAAACCACTTAATGCCCTCATTAATGATTGACTGTCTATAAAGTCAAAACCAATATTAATGATATTTGCCACACCATTTTTAATATCACCATTTAGGTGAATGCCTTTAATATCTTGTAGCCCTGACCAAAACTTATCTCGTAGCTTTTTGATATGTTTTTGCTCTTTATCAAAATCTTGTTTTAAAATATCAAAAGCAGTTCCCATACCAACAATTTGATGTGTTGCTAAAGTGCCAGCACGCATTCCAAATTCATGTCCACCACCATGTTGTTGGGCAGCTAATTTAATTTTTGGTTTATCATCACAAATACGTACATATAAAATACCTATGCCTTTAGGACCATATATTTTGTGTGCCGACATGCTCATTAAATCGATATTTAGCATTTGCATGTCTATTGGCAGCTTACCAATACCTTGTGCCGCATCTACATGAAAAAACACATTGGCCTTTTTAGCTATTTGTCCAATTGCGTTTATATCTGTGATAGTACCAATTTCATTATTTACCATCATTAAGCTAATTAGCACAGTATCATCACGTAACGCCTCTAATACTTGTTCTGGTAAAATAAGCCCTGTATTTTTTTGTGGTTTTAAATAAGTTACCTCAAAGCCTTGCTGTTCTAAATAGTGGCAGCTATCCAATACCGCTTTATGCTCAATTTGGCTTGTAATGATATGTTTACCCAAGTTTTGATGTGCCTGAGCAATACCTTTAATTGCTAAATTATCTGATTCTGTTGCACCAGAGGTAAATATAATCTCTCTTGGGTCAGCATTTATGGTTTCTGCAATTTGTATTCTTGCTGTTTCAACAGCTTCTTCTGCTTGCCAACCAAAGCTATGTGAGCGAGATGCAGGGTTAGCAAACACGCCATCAATGGTTAAGCAATTAAACATTTTAGCTGCAACTCTTTTATCTACAGGGGTAGTGGCGGCGTAGTCAAGATAAATCAAACCGTCATTCCTTAAAAGTTGTTATACAGGTTGTGCGTCATTTTCAGTGAGTAACTCTACCGTATTAATTTGACGCTCATTAACAGCATGTACACTGTCCATATCTAATAGTTGCAGCAAAGTAATCTTTTTTAAATAAGCCTCAATATGGTTAGATAAGTCATACCAAAGGTCGTGTGTTAAGCAAACAGCACCATCATGGCAGTCGCCTTTGCCTTCGCATTTAGTCACATTAACAGATTCATCTACGGCTGTAATAATACTCATTACATCAACTTTATCAAGTGGTTTGGCGATTTTATAACCACCAGCTGCCCCACGCGTGCTGTTAACAATCCCTTTTTTTCTTAATTTAGAAAATAGCTGCTCTAAATAAGAGATAGAAATAGACTGTCTTGTTGCAATATCTGAAAGTGAAATTGCACTGTCATATTGGTTTTGTTGTATTGCCAAATCTAACAAGGCTGTCACTGCATATCTTCCACGAGTTGTTAAACGCATTGATAACTCCAGTTTAGTATCATAAGTATTATAAAGGCATATACCTTTTGTATTTTTCGTGAATTATACTAATCTTGACTAAAATAGTCAACTTTTAGAAACATGCAGAAATCTGTCATAAAATTTTTGCATTTTTCTTTAAAAAATTTGGGCAATAAACCACAATAGTGCATTTAAAATTGCAATACCTAAAATCATGCAAATAAGAAGTTGACGTGTTAAATGATACAAAGCTAAAACGGTAAATAAAGTAACAACTTGGGCAACAAAAAGCTGAGTATTTGCATCCTCTAAGTTAAATAAATTCGTTATGGTGTCAGAGTTTGGGTAAGTTAAACTTACCAAAATTAAAAGTACCATGACAGCTAAAGGCAGGTTCTCATTTAATCGATGCAACCAAGGTTTATCTAATATTTTTTTGGGGATTAACGCAGGTACTGCACGGGTTACAAAGGTAACACCAGCCATTACCAAGGTTGCCAAAATAAGATAGCTGCTACTCATTGTTTGTTCCTTTAAATTTTGCCAATAACAAAATAATCATAGTGCTAAGCCCAATGGATGTTAGCAACAGCCAATCTGATGTAAATGGTAATGCCACTATAATGCTGGCAAATGCGACAAAAATAGGGAAAAAATTGTTAACTATTTTAAATTGCTCATAAGCTAAAATTGCAAACAAACAAATAAGGGCAAAATCCAAATGCGGTATCATATCGCCCAAAATATTGCCTAATAACCCACCAATGATGGTAGCCAACACCCACCACAATTGATTAAAAAAACTGACTGGCAACATGACCATTTGGCGTTCTTTTTTGGGTAGGCTGGTTAAAACAGAAAAAGTCTCGTCTGTTAAGGCAAATAAACAATAAGTACGTGCTAATATATTTGTTGGCAGTTGTTGTAGCAATGGTAAGCCATAAAACACATGACGTAAATTGATGGCAGCAATATTAGTGCCTAGTTGATATAGAGGTATGCCAGCAGTTAGCATTGGAATGCAAGCATATTGAGCAGCTCCAGCAAATAACATCACACTCAACATAATAGATGCCCAAAGTGGGATGCCAGCAACCTGAGCAAGTACACCAAAAGCAATACCAGCAGGCAAATAGCCCATCGCAACAGGCAAACTGTAAGTGAATCCTTTTTTCCAATCTGATTTGCGCATTAATTTAATTTGTACATTATTGTTGGTTACTAAAAAGTCATGAAATCAAGCAGCAGATTTTAACATTTTTTTGTACAAAAAATTGATAAAATCAACAACCGCTGAATTTATCAGCTTTTGTATTAGAATGGCAAGGTTTGCAAAAAGTTAATCATATGTTGATAATTGATATTGATAATGTTTTCACTATTTTATACTTATAAATTAAACAAAACCCGATAAAAGGTCCATAAAATAAAGCACCTATACAGAACACTGATAGGTGCTTTCATAACCTTGCAATTTAAATTAAATGTTTATTTTTAGTTTAATTTTCAGCTTTGGGATCATTAAAACTAACTACCTCTTCGGCAAACTCTGGTTTAACTTTTACCACAAAATCATCACGAGATAATCCCATCATCAATGGGATGGCACTGGCGATATAAACAGATGAATAAGTACCAGCGACCATACCAATAAATAAAGCAACTGAGAACCAAAATAAGCCATCACCACCTAAAAACATCATTGCCCAAATAACCAATAATACAGTCATACTTGTCATAAAGGTACGACGTAAAGTTTCGGTAAGTGACACATTAATAACTTGGCGTGGACCAACACCACGAATGCGGCGAAAGTTTTCTCTGATACGATCATAAACAACAATTGTATCGTTAAGGGAATAACCAATTAATGCAAGCACAGCAGCCAGTACCGTTAAATCAAACGGCCAGCCGAATAGGGCAAACACACCAATGGTAATAATCGCATCATGGAAAAGTGCTAAAACTGCCCCAATAGATAGTTTAAATTGGAAGCGCACAGCAACATAAACCAGCATACAAGCCAGTGCTAAACCAATTGCCATTAATGAGTTTAAGTATACCTCATTACCAACTTGGCTACCAATAATGTTAATGCTTTCGATATCGGCATTATTACCATTAATATCAAGGGCATTATTTAAACGTTCAGTTAACCCTTCTGCATCGACATCTTGTGGTGGTAAACGCACCAACAGTTCTTGACGTGTACCTAAGTATTGCACAACTGAATCAGCAAAACCGTTATCTTCTAATGCTTGCACAACGACAGTTTGTTCAACAGGTTGTGCATATTTTACATCGGCAGAAACACCCCCTGTAAAATCTAATCCAAGATTTAGACCTTTAACGAAAATAGCACCTAAAGCAATGAGCACCAGTAACCCTGAGATGATTACCATCAGTTTTTCAATTTTCATAAAGTTGATGATACGTTTGTCACCAATTGCTTTAACACCACCTTCAGCAATGGCCGCTTCATCCGCTTGTTCTAAGAGTGCTTCATCAATTTGTGCTGTCGCATCAACCGATTTTTTTTGAGCAATAGCTTGATTGGTTTGTACGTTGCTACCTTTACCGTTACGGCGTGGTTTATGACGATTATGATGGGTTTTTTGCTCGTTATTAACCGTGGTTGAAGTAGGAGTATTAGCTGAGTTTTTGTTTGCTTCTGTCATGATTTTCTCCTATTTAACCGATACTTAAACGTTTAATATCTTTACGTTTACCGTAAAAAATTTGTACCAAAGCACGTGTTACCAAAATAGCGGTAAACAAGGAGCTGATGATACCGATAGCAAGCGTAACGGCAAACCCTTTAATGGGACCAGAACCAATAGCAAATAAGATAAATGCAACCAATAGAGTGGTAATGTTTGCATCAAAAATACTACTAAAAGCTCGATCAAACCCTGCCACAATAGCAGATTTGGCTTTTGCACCACTGTCTAGTTCTTCACGTATCCGCTCAAAAATCAGTACGTTTGCATCTACCGCCATACCAATGGTTAGTACAATACCTGCAATACCGGGTAAGGTAAGGGCAGAACCTAACATAGACATAATCGCAACAATGATGATGACGTTAATTGCTAATGCGATATTGGCGATAATGCCAAACATGCGGTAAAAAATAATCATAAATATGAATACCGCCAAATAGCCAATTTGAGTTGAGAATAGGCCTTTATCAATATTTTCTTGCCCAAGTGAAGGACCAATCGTGCGTTCTTCTACAAAATACATAGGGGCTGCCAAAGCACCAGAACGTAATAAAAGTGCCAGTTCAGAAGCTTCTGCTGCACTGTCTAACCCTGTAATACGAAATGAGGAACCCAGCACAGCTTGAATAGTTGCACGGTTAATGATTTTAGTCTCGGCATAGGGTGTACGTACTTCTTTAACCTCTCCTGTTACTGGATCAGTTTCATAAGAAATTTTTTGTTTATTTTCAATAAACAATACTGCCATTTGTTTGCCAACAGCGGCACTGGTTGCATTTTGCATCAGCTTACCACCTGCAGTATCCAAGGTGATATTAACTTCTGATTGTCCGCTTTCTTGGTCGATACCCGCTTGGGCATTTTGTACTTTATCACCTTTTACAATGGCTTGGCGTTTTAGTAAAACTAAAGGTCCATCTAAAGTTTCAAACGGATAAGCTTCTGTGCCTGCGGGTGGAATGCCGCCAACAAAGCCATCTGCATTATCTGCAACCATTCTAAATTCAAGGTTGGCAGTACGTCCAATAACCCGTTTTGCTTGAGCAGTATCTTGTACACCTGGTAACTCAATAACAATACGATTTTCACCCTGTGATTGTACTAAAGCCTCAGCAACACCAAGCTCTGCAATACGGTTGCGCATGGTTGTTAAGTTTTGACCAACTGCGTATTCATTGATTTCATTAAGGGCAAAGTTATTATAATCCATTTTTAAAGCAGCACCTTGCTCATCAATGATAGATTGCAAAGTAAACTGATTACCCATGCTAGACTGCAATACGTTTTTTGCGTTATCACGAGTTGCTGTATCTGTAAAGTGTAGTAACAGACCACGTGCCTCTTGTTTTAACCCATTAACCTTAATGCTTTCGTTACGTAAGTTTTGGCGAGCTTCACGGACAGCCGTTTCTAGCCTTCCTTCAAGGGCTTTATCCATATCTACTTCTAAAACAAAGCGTACACCGCCACGTAAGTCGAGCCCAAGTTTCATTGGCTTAGCCCCAATTTTTTCAAGCCATGCCGGTGTTGTTTGGGCAAGATTTAAGGCAACAACGTAGTCATCTCCCAATTTTTGTCGTAAAACTTCTTGTGCTTTTAGCTGGTCTTCAGAAGAGTCTAAACGGAGGAGGGCACTGTTATTTGCTAGGCTAGAGTCATGGTATTCTATCCCTGCCGACTCAAGCAAAGCTTGCGACTGTGTTAAGACACTTTGAGATAATTCTGTACCTGCTGAACTGCTGGTAATTTGTACAGCTGGTTCATCAGGGTATAAATTTGGTAGAGCGTATAATCCGGAGATAGCTAACACAATAGCGATGACAAAGTATTTCCAATTGGCGTAATGCATAATAGTTTCTTAATATAACGGAGAATGAGGGACATCAACTGCTAATAACAATTTAATATCCTCTCAGTTTTAACTTCCCATTTTAAATATCCAGCCTGATGTTTATAAATTACAGGCTGTCTAATGTTCCATTAGGTAAAACAGAAATAACGGATGTTTTTTGTATTTTAATTTCATTGGTTGGATTTAAGCTAACAACAGCATATTCGCCTTCTACAGATTTAATTTTTCCCATTAAACCGCCTGCAAAAACAATCTCACTACCAGCTGCTAGACTTTCAACCATGGCTTTATGTTGTTTTGCACGTTTTTGTTGCGGACGAATTAAAAAAAAGTAAAATACAACCAACATCAAAATCATTGGTAAAAAAGATATTGCTTGACCCATTGGGGTAGTAGTTGCATCTGCTGCGTGTGCAGCTTGAATAAATAACATCATAATTAAAAACTCTATAAAAATTAAATTTAAAAAGCAATTGTGTATCTTATATATGGATACATAATTAAAAAATTAAACAAGCATACTACCAAAAAAAGTCGCATTTAGTAATAGTTAATCACTTAATCTGCTTATTATATTATAAATTGTTGATTAATTCTCTTGTAACTAACAAGTATTATGATTTATGATGATTAAACTGTTTGCCTTTTAAATTTAAACACTAATATCATAAACAGTTTATAATATTCTAAAATTTTTATTTAAAGAATCTATCTATTAACAAAAATGAAAACAAAACCCTTCAACTTTATTTTTCTTTCTTTATTTTTTGTACCAGTAACGGCATTTGCAAGTGAGACAGAAGCCACAACCATTAATCTTGTTTTGCTTGTAAGTTTTGTGTTAATGGCGGTTGGTGTTTCTTTTGCATGTTCATTAGCTGAATCTACCTTGCTTAGCATGACACCTTCATATATTGCAGACATCAAAGAAACTGACCCTAAAAAGTCTGAAATGCTTAAAACAATCAAGCAAGATAAAGTCGATCAGTCTTTAGCTGCCATTTTAACGCTTAATACCATTGCTAATACCATGGGTTCTATTGGTGCAGGGGCACAAGCTACGATTGTATTTGGTAGTGCTTGGTTTGGTGTTTTTTCAGCCGTGATGACATTGGCTATTTTAATGCTTTCTGAAATTATCCCCAAAACGCTTGGCACAGTTTATTGGCGACAATTAAGTAGCTTTGTTGGCTACTTTGTGAGAGCCATTATTATTGTGCTATTCCCCATTATTTGGTTATCGGAGCGTTTAACAAAGTTGCTGGTTAAAGATAAAGAACAAGATGAGTTTAGCCGCACAGAGTTTGCTGCTTTAGCAAGTGTTGGTGAAGAATCAGGTCATATTGACCCTTTAGAATCTCGTATTATTCGCAACTTATTGGCATTTGGTGCATTAAAAGTTGAAGACATTATGACACCACGCTCGGTTATTTTAGCGTTTGAACAAACAAAAACAGTGGCAGAAATATTTGCCAATCGTCCTAAACTGAGTTTTTCTCGATTACCAATTTATGATGAAGGATTAGACAGTGTCACTGGTTTTGTTTTAAAAACAGACTTATTGCTTGCAAAAGCAAATGGTCATTTAAACCAACCATTATCACAATACTCTCGTGATATGAATTTTGTGTTTAATAAAATGCGTTTGTTTGATTTACTTGATTTAATGCTAAAAGATAGAATCCATATTAGTTTGGTTGTGGGAGAATATGGTGAAGTAAAAGGACTGGTTACATTAGAAGATGTTTTAGAAACTTTATTGGGCTTAGAAATTGTTGATGAAATTGATAGGGTAGAAGACATGCAGCAGCTGGCAAAACAGTTAATGGAGAAACGTGTAAAACGGTTAGGTATGCAAGTACAAGATGCAGAAGAAAATGAAAGTTATAAAAATTAAATGTATTTTCAATAAAGCTTGTTATAATAACTACTAATAACCAATACACGCTTTATACACGTCTGTGACATTTTTTTGATATGGTATAATTAATTAAATACAAGATGATAAAACTTTTATCGTCTATTGCTTAAGGACGCTGCTAATTGCTTAAGGGCGTTGCTAACAGACAACAAGGATTGAAGGTAAAATGAAAAAGCTAACACACACTGCCAAAAAAATGTTGAGTCGTGGTTTTCTTGCCAGTACATTAAAAGTGGCAACCCCTGTGTTGCTCGTAGGTACTGCTATTACCTATATGTCAAGTGCACAGGCAGCAATTAATAAAAATCAAGTTAACCAATATGCTCAGAATATGCGACAAGCTGCAAATAGCCAAAATATTGGTAGAATCGCTGAATTGGTATCTGATGATGCGATTATCTCCTTATCTGGTAATGGCAAAAAAACAAGCTTAAATAAAAATGGCTATTTAAAGCTATTGCAACGTAATTGGAATAAAACTAGCAATTACAAATATACGATTCAAATATCTAATATTGTTATTATAGATGATGAAAAAGCCTCTGCAAAAGTTACCACCAAAGAAAGTTATTTAAAAAATGGCAAATCCTTTGAGCTTATAACAAAATCAGATGCAAAATTTTCGTTAAATAATAACAAGGTTGTTTTGTTACGTTCGGTTGCACAGGTTACCACTAAACAATGATAACTTGATTTGCATTAGATAAAGGGATATAAATAATTTAAAGCTTATTTATATCCCTTATTCGTTATTATACTGACATGATACTCACATTAATTGTTAAATTTTTAGGACTTACCTTATTTATGATTCCACATTGCTTTAATTACAAAAATAACGATAAAAAAAGCGTTTCACAGCTTCTTTTGTTAACCGTATCAATTTCTGCAATTATGCTATCGGCTTGCAGTAGTACAGGTAGTAAAAAGGTTGATGCTAATAAGCATACAGATTATTCTGGATCTTTGCTTGATATTGAAAGCATTAATGAGCTTGCTGATTTGCTTGAAGCAAAAAACATGGATATGGTAGAAAATAACCAAGCAGATATCATACGTATGGGTAACCTGTGGGATAGGTTACGTTTTGGTTTTCGTTTAAACCATAACCAATATAACAGCCGTATTGAAGCACAAAAAAATTGGTTTATAACTAGGCAAGAATATCTTGATAGATTAACCGCACGTGCAAGTCGTTATTTATATCATACAGTCAGAGAAGCTGAAAGACGCCATATGCCAACAGAACTTGCGCTTTTACCAGTCATTGAAAGCTCTTATGACCCAAGTGCAACCAGTAATGCTTCAGCAGCAGGATTATGGCAATTTATACCAAGTACTGGCAAAATGTATGGACTGAGTGTTACTCAAGATTACGATGGTCGCCGTGATGTCATTGAATCAACTCGGGCAGCTTATGAATTTTTAACAGCTTTATATAACCGTTTTGGAAGTTGGGAGCTTGCATTGGCTGCCTATAACTGTGGTCCAGGCTGTGTACAACGTGCAATTAACCGCAATGAATCCCGTGGTATGCCAACTGATTTTTGGTCATTAAACTTACCAACAGAAACGATGAACTATGTTCCTCGTTTTTTGGCAGTCAGTGATATTATTGCTAATCCAACCAGTCATGGGGTTTCTTTACCTGCAATTGCTAACCAACAGCATTTTAGAACGGTACCTGTCGCAACAGGTATAAGCTTGTATCAGGTGTCAAAAACAATTGGCGTTAGTAGTGATGAGCTACAAAACTTAAACCCTGGTTTGAATTTTGGACAGGTTGTCAGTCATGCTCCTCAGCGTATTGTTATACCAAATTCAATAGGTGTTAATATTGATAAAAAACTAAGTGCATTAGGCTCTGGTGCAATTATTAAAAATGAATATCCTACAGAAACCTATACAGCTTTAAATACAACTTTTCAAAAAGTATCAAATAGTAATGGCATACAATATAATAATAGCCCTTATAATAAATCTCGTTTGCCAACAAATGCTAATGAACTAGCAAACTATGCACAAGGGGCTTTAATCCACAATTCTGCAAATAATATAGTTGTAAACAATACAAATAAATATCAGCCAACAGCAAGCAGTGAACCGCCTTTAACAGCTTCTGAGATATCTGATATTACCAAAGAAGTAATCAATGCTAAAGCTAACACACCTAGCAGCCCCACCTTTGAAGCCAAAAGTGAGCAAACTAATCAAAAAACATCTGGTGTCACTAAGCCATCAGATAAAAATAAAGAATTTATCGCTGCTAATAAGTCAAAAAATGACTCGGTGAAACAAGAAGTAATTGAAAAAAGTGTGTTACCAGTCACTAAGTCACCAAAAGATATCAAGCTTGATGAAATAAAAACTCAGCAAAATGTGCTTGAAGAAAAAGGAGAAGAAAAGAAACTTAGTTTTGCTACTAAAGATAGTCAGTTAACAAAAAATACTAAGCCAAAAGGCAAGCGTTCAACTTATATAGTGCAAGCTGGTGATACATTACTAAATATTGCAAATCGTGCGGGCTTAAACTGGCGTGATATTGCTAAGTGGAATCAAATGAACTCTGATGCAACTTTATTGGCTGGTGCTACTTTGTATTTATATAATGCAAAACCTATTAAACCTTTGGCTACAACAAAAACTACCCATAAAGCTAATCAAACCAAAAAACAACCACAGACTTATATTGTAAAACCAAGCGATACGCTGATTGGGACAGCTAATAAATTTGGGCTGCGTCCGAGTCAACTTGCTAAATACAACAATATGTCGGTTATTGATGATTTGCGTATTGGTCAAAAACTTTGGTTAGTTGATAAACAAACGAATGCAACTGTTGGCACAAAAGCTTCCTCAAGCAATCATAAAACCACTCAAGAAAACATTAAAACACAAAATTATCAGGTTAAATCTGGTGATGGTTTAATTGCATTATCACACCGTTTTAATACCCCTGTTAAAACGCTTGCTGAGCTTAATGGCATAAAAATTACTGATGATTTGTATGTTGGACAAACGATTAAGTTACCTAAAGATGCAAAAGATTTATTGATAAATAAACAACTAGAAAAAGTCAGTAAACCAGCGACCAATAAACAGCTAGCACCCAAAGTTGAAGTGGTTAATTACAAGGTTAAATCTGGAGATACACTAACAAGTATTGCAAATAAGTTTAATACAAAGCCTGCAATTATTGCCGATTTAAATAAATTTAAAATTAATTATCATGTTCAATTAGGGCAAAATATTAAAGTGCCTGCAAATAGTTTGCCTTTAAAATCAACAAAAGAACTCACAAACAAAAATTTAGTTAATAAATATAAAGTTAAAGCAGGTGACACCTTATTAGGTATTGCCAATAGAATGAAAATAAAGCCTTCGTTACTTGCAACGGCTAATAACTTAACAGTCACCAGTGATTTAAAGATTGGACAAGTTTTAACCATACCGTCTGCAAGTAATATTGGCTTAAATGGGCAACGCAACAAGTCTCAATCAATCACCAATAACAAAGTAAGTGCTAATACTAGGACTAATAAGACTGGGACTAATAAGATTGGCTCTAAGCAAGTTAAATCAGGTATTAAAATTGTTTCTACTTATCAGGTTAAATCTGGTGATAGTCTAGCAATTTTGGCTAACCGATTTAATATGAGTGTTGCTACTTTGGCAAAAGCAAACAATTTAAGTGTTCAATCTCAAGTGCAAATTGGTCAAAAGCTTAAAATTCCTGCAGCATCAATCAACTACACTGTAAAAAGTGGTGATACTTTGATTGGCTTGGCTAAAAAACAAGGGGTATCTATTAAACAGTTGGCTAAGCTAAATGGCATACCAGAAAATACAGCATTGAAAATTGGTCAACATATTAAATTACCTATTAAACAATAAGTAAGCAACAAAAATTGCCTAGATAAAAATACACTGGTTTGCACTCAATTTACAAATTTAAAAAGTGGCATATTTGTCGCTTTTTAGGGATTAGCTTTAAAAAAGTCAATACTCATTAAACAGGATTAGTAACATCCACAAATTCAACATCAATCTCAAGTTGTTTGTTGATAAGTTCGCCTAATGCTTTGATACCACCTTTTTCGGTTGCATGATGACCACATGCAAAATAGTCAACACCCAGTTCACGTGCTAAATGGGTTGTCCTTTCTGATATTTCTCCAGATATAAAAGCATCACAGCCCATTTGTGCTGCTTGTTCTATCATATCTTGTGCGGCACCCGTGCAAATTGCTATGCGATTAAAACGATCATTACCTGCTGCAATGTGTAATGGTTCTCGATTTAATGCGGTTGTGATTTTGTTTATTAGGGTAGTAATAGATAAATTTTGAGCACTATAAATATTACCTATTGAATGTTTTTCTTGAGGATATAATGCTTCACTATTTTTAAATTGTAACAAGTTTGCTAATTGTGCATTATTGCCAATTTTTGGATGTGCATCTAATGGAAGATGATAGGCAATTAATGAAACTTTATTTTGAAGAAGTTTTCGAATACGTTTGCCTTTAATGCCAACTATGCACTGGGCTTCACCTTTCCAAAAATAACCATGATGCACTAAAATTGCATCAGCATTTTTTTGTATTGCCTTATCGATTAATGCCTCACTGGCAGTCACACCTGTTACTATTTTTTTAATAGTAACAGCGGCATCAACCTGCAATCCATTGGGGCAGTAATCTTTAAATTCATTGGCTAATAGATAGTTGTTACACCATGCCTCTAATTGTTGTGGTGATAAATAATGGCTCATAGTTTACTCTGTCATGTATGGTTTGTAATTACTCTGAAAGATTTGGATAGAGTATAGATACAAAATTTAAATCAAAATCTTGCTCTAGTATTGTACGTTATTGAGATTTAAATGTTAAACTATATGTTATGTATAACAATGATTAAGAACAGGTTTAATATGGCAAAAAATAATAAAAAAACAAGTAGATTTTGGTATTGGACACTTTGTCTTCTATTAGTTGGTGTCTTTGCACTTTTTGTATGGTACTACAAAACTAATCAGCAACAAAAGCTCACACATTGGACACCACCTGTTGCTGAGACAAACAATCAAAAGCAGTCGTCAGAGAGTAATGTTGTGACCTCTTATCACGATGCAGTTGCAATTGCCGCACAATCTGTAGTTAATATTTACACCAATCAGCGTGTACTACAAAACCCATATATGGACGACCCTGTTCTACGCCGCTATTTTGAGTTTGAAGGTGGTTTACCGCAACAAGAAGAAAACTCTACTAGCCTTGGGTCTGGTGTTATTGTGTCAGAAGATGGTTATATTGTAACCAATGCACATGTGATTGAGCATGCAGAAGAAATAGTTGTTGCCTTAAATGACGGCAGAAAAAGTCGTGCCAAAGTTGTGGGTACTGATCCAGAAAGTGATTTAGCAGTTATTCAGGTTGATATGACAGGCTTAAAGCCTTTAGTATTTAAGCAAAAAGCAACACAAGTGGGCGATGTTGTACTTGCCATTGGTAATCCATTTGGAGTAGGGCAAACAGTAACACAGGGTATTATTTCTGCCACTGGAAGAACAGGACTTGGTGTTAGTACATTTGAAGATTTCATACAAACTGATGCAGCAATCAACCCCGGCAATTCTGGTGGTGCCTTAGTGGATGCCAACGGCGAGTTGATTGGTATTAACACGATGATTTTCTCACAATCGGGCGGTTCTATGGGGATTGGTTTTGCTATCCCAAACAGTATTGTAGAACAGGTTATGAATGCCTTAATTGAAAAAGGGCATGTGAGTCGTGGTTGGTTAGGGATTGAAATACAATCTCAACTAAAAGACCCAACAAGTTTAGAATCAACCGCTGGGGTAGAGGTGTTAAATGTTGTGGAAAATGGACCAGCAGCTATCAGTGGCTTACAAATTGGCGATGTGATTGTCAGTATTGATGGCAAAAAAATGACAGATGCAAATACCTTGGTTCAGTATGTTGCTCGTAAATCACCAAACTCTGTACTTAATACCCAAATTTTGCGTAATGGTGATTTACAAACCATTCAAATTAAACTTGCTGAACGCCCAAGCCAAAATGAATTATTAAGCCAAGCACAAGATGTTAGCCCTGATGAGTCTGATAAACGCTTAGATGAACAGGCTCAAAGTATGGCAAATATGTCTAAAGAAGAACGAGCACAACTAAAACGTGAACTTTTAGAATTACTAGAGCTGGAAAAGCGTTTGAATAAGTAAAGCGTTTAATGTTTAGTTTTTGTTCATCTTTTATGATGACTTATGATTACTATTTAAGATGGTTGCTTACGGCGTAGTTTGCTTGATAATGCCCAAGCAGCGTCTTTACGCATTTCTGTTGCGGTTGCAATATTGCTTTTATCACCCAGTGATGACCAATGAGGTTTACTGCGAGCCTTGCGTAATATAGAAGGGATACGCTCTGGCTTCCAAGGTGCTATGCTTTGCTCTTGCATCTCTGCAATTGGGGTGTCATCACTTGCTGCATGCCCACGGTGACGTAATGCCACTAACAAATCCATAGAGCGTGTTGCCAGCAAAGTAATAGTCGCAGGATCAATATGCAAATGTTTGACCCCACTAATCACTTCTGCAATTTTACCAGTATTTGATAAAATACCGCCTGCAATACCACCTATGGCAGCACCCAAACCAAGTGATGTGCCTAAGGTTGCCGCATCAATACCTAGCCCAACCAAAGCACCAGCTGCCGCACCTGATGTGGTTCTTATACCATAGCCTTTTAGTACTTCTGGATCAAATGGATCTTGTTGATATTCGTCTAACTTTAATGGGGTGGCAGATACATCACTATCATAAAATTTATATAAGTTTAGTAGCTCTTTTTGCATGGTGCGTTCAGCCTGTCTGACGGCTTCTTGCATTTCGGTTAAGATAGGTATTGGGTCATCTTTATCATCAATTTCTTTAACAAAACTGGCGACATTGATTAAAAAATCTGCAATGATGATATTTGCATCGTCATACATTTGTGCCCAATTAGATTCACGTGCATCAATCAATTGATGCACTGTTTCTGCATTAGGTAGCATGGTAGCAAGGTTACGCCATAGGGTTATTTCATCATCAAACTCAAAGGCAACAGAATCAAAGCGAGTACTAATATGCAAGTTGCGGCGAGCCAACATATCTTGCCAGTTTTTGATATTTGAATCTTGATTTTTGGTAAAATTAAACACAGGCATCACCGGTATTGCTGCCCAAGAAAGGACAGTCAGCTCATCTTTATATTTACTAAGCACAGGTTCGCGTGCATCAATGACATAAATTGCCATATCGCTATTTAATAATTGACGAATTACCTTTGATTCTTGTGATAAGTCTAACTCTGTTAGCATATCTGCATTTGCTTGATCACTTTTTAAAAACAGTTGCAACCGCTCGATACCGTCTCTTCGGCTGGCTGTATTGTCTTCTAACCAGTCCAGCAAACCCGAAGCATCTTCAAGTCCTGGTGTGTCATACAAAGCGATATAATCTTGCCCAGTAAGGGTATTGCTAATTAACGCTTGCTCTACATGGCGAGTTGTTGCAGATTCGTTTTTTACTTCACCAAAATATTTATCACGCAATAATGTCCGTAATATGGAGGTTTTACCCGTGTTGGTATGCCCAACCACGGCTAATTTTAAAACATCATTATTGTTTGTAGTGACAGCGGCTGGTGAATTTGTTGTATGCGTTTGGGTTTCAGATGCTTCTATTTGTACATCTGAGGCATCATTTTTAGGGAAGGCTTTATCAGCAAATAAGCCTTGATGGTTATCTTGATGGCTATTAAGTTGGACATTTTCTTTGGTTGATTTGTCGTTTATCATAACTTTTCTCATCACGCTTTATTTATCTTTTACAAACCTGGCTAAAATAAGCATAAAACAAATACATTTCACATCAATATTAATTTTGTTACTCGTTGTCAGGATAGATTTAGGCTATCTAATAAATTTTTCTACCATTTGTTGGGCGTTGGTGCGTGCATCTAAAACGGTTAACAAGGTGTAAGCACCAATAAATTTTCTGCTAATAAACATAAACTCTTTTGGTGGAATGCTAAATTCAAATGATTGTGCTGCTGCTCGTGCACGTTGCATAATCCTTGCGTGTAAATCACTTGCTGCCCAAATATAGTTACCATTATCATCTAGCCAAACAAAATTATCGAGTTTTTCTGCATTTGCCAATGGCTCAGTGCCCAACAAAAATACATCTGCCATATCTGCTTTGATGTTTAAGCTCATGTTATTAAAAAATTCATAATTGGTGTTAGACATTGCTTTAATCATTTGTTGTTTATCATGATTAAAACCAGCCAATAATAAAGATTGTGCAATATTAAGCAAGTCATCATCAAATTGTCTAATTGCACCAAAGTCTAATAGCACAATTTTATCTGGCTCATTGTCGTTTTCAGCAAGTCTGATTAAGTAGTTACCAAAATTTGGGTCGGTTTGCATTTCTCCCCAGGTAAAAATTTCACCCAGTATGATATCAATGGCAGCTTGTCCAATGTCATCACGCCTTTGTTGGCTGAGTTTTTTTAAACGCTTATCGGAGATAGTTAAGCCATGCTCATAAGTCATGCAAATAATTTGAGCAGTGGAATATTCATCAATAATTTTTGGCACAACATAGCGAGCGTCATGTTGTAAGCGTTGATAAAAGTTTTTAGTTGTTTTTGCTTCTAGTGCATAGTCAACTTCTCGATAGAGTAGATCGCGTATTTCATCTACCCAAGTATCAAATGCCCGTGTTTGTGGCACAGTATTACTCACCTTTAATAACTGGGTAAACATATTGAGGTCAGAGTCAATCGCATCAGCAACACCTGGGTACTGGACTTTTAGTACCACTTGCTCGCCAGTTTGTTTTATGGTTGCTTTGTGTACTTGTGCTAAAGATGCCGTACCAATTGGTATAGGGTCTATTTGTAAATCATTAATTTTACTTCCCAATTGTTGGGCGATAACAGGCTGCATAATATGCCAAGATAATGTTGCAGTATTATCATTTAAGGTATGTAACGCTTTAGTAACCTCTGGTGGCAATAGATGCTCGCTATAAAGTGCCATCATTTGCCCAATTTTAACTACAGAACCTTTTAATTTACCAAGTTCTTCTACCAAATATTGACTTTGCTCTTGCATAAATGCTTGTTTACGCAATTCTCTGGTTTGTTTGTCGACCAATAAACCGCCAAGACTATTGCTTGCCCAGCGTTTGCCAATGTTTAAAGAAGTTTTTGCCATAGATAAACGGCGATCCAAACTAGAGGTTTTAAGTTTGTTTAGGGTAGGTTTGTTGGAATGAGCCATAAAATTATCAAACTGTTAAGAAAATAAAACACTAAAAGTTAAGGCTGAGTAAATACCGAGCTTAATCTTTAATAAACATCACTAATAAACATCACTAATAAACATCACTAATAAATATTAACGATTAATTGCACGATAGCCAATGTCACGACGATAGTGCATGCCCTCAAAATGAATGTTTTTAATCGCATCAATCGCTGCAACTTGTGCACTCGCAATATCTTTTGCTAATGCTGTTACACACAGCACCCGCCCACCATTTGTTACTAAGTTTTGATTATCATCTATTGCGGTACCAGCATGGAAAACCTTAAGCTCATCTTTATCCATGCCTTTTAAGCCAGTAATCACATCACCCGATGATGAACTTTTTGGATAACCTTTTGATGCCAGTACTACGCCTAAAGCTGGTCTATCATCCCATTTTGCTGAACTAGGTAAGTTGCCATCAATACCAGCAGCGATTAAGTCAACTAATGATGACTTTAAGCGCATCATGATAGGTTGTGTTTCTGGATCGCCAAAACGGCAGTTAAATTCAATGACATAAGGATCATTATGCTCATCAATCATTAATCCAGCATATAAAAAACCAGTATATGGATTGCCGGTATCTTTCATTTTTTGTACAACTGGGCGTATAACACGTTCTAGCACTTTTTGATGAACTTCATCTGTTACGACAGGTGCTGGAGAATATGCACCCATACCACCTGTATTTAAACCAGTATCACCTTCGCCAATGCGTTTATGGTCTTGGCTAGTTGCCATGGGCAAAATGTTGTCACCATCTATCATGCAAATAAAGCTGGCTTCTTCACCAGTTAAAAATTGCTCAATAACAACTCGACTACCAGCTTCTCCAAATTTGTTGTCTGCCAGCATGTCGTCAATCGCTTCATGTGCCATTTCTATGGTTTCTGCAACAATCACGCCTTTACCAGCAGCTAAACCATCTGCTTTTACCACAATGGGTGCACCTTGCTGACTAACATACTGCTTGGCTTTTGCTGCATCGGTAAAGCCTTGGTAGCTAGCTGTTGGTATATTATTTTTTAGCATAAACTCTTTAGCAAAAGTTTTTGACCCTTCTAATTGGGCACAGTAGGAGGTAGGACCCCAAATTTTAATTCCAGCTTGACGGCAGTCGTCAACAATGCCTGCTACTAATGGTGCTTCTGGTCCTACAATTACCATGTTAATATCGTTTTTTTGGCAAAAATTAATAATCGCTTTATGATCTGTTGTATTTAAGTCTATATTTTTACATTTGCTTTCTGTGGCGGTACCAGCATTGCCACCAGCAACATAAATCTTATTTACTTTTGAATCTTTAGCACATTGCCATGCTAGGGCATGCTCACGTCCACCATTACCAATTACTAGTAAGTTCATAAATTTTTTCGCCATAAAGTTTGATTGTAGGAAGTTTAATTATAGAAAGTTTAATTGTATCAAAAACAGGTTAAGTTTAATATGGTTAGTGATACCGTAATAACTACCATCGCACTAATCATATCATCAATATTGACTGGTATTTTATCGTTAAACGCTTGATTGTGTTTGGTTAACAAAACAATGATTGCTAATTAAATTTACAATAAAAGGTTGATAATAGTCTGGAATATCATGCCCCATACCTTCAATTAAATGAAATTGAGCATTTGGAATGGTTTTAGCAATATCACGTCCATGACTTACTGGTACCAAACCGTCTTCACTACCATGCATAACAATGGTAGGTACATTAATTTGTTTGCTATATTTGCTGATAGAACCCGTTGCTAAAATCGCTTGTAATTGCTGTACTGAACCACGAGGATAAAAGCATCTATCATACCTTATTTTAGCGATTTCTCGCACGCGTTTTATATTAACATGTCCAGGTGAGCCGACGGCATTCATAAACCAAACATTATGGCGTATAAAGTCTTTTTCAGAAAAACTTGCAGGAGGGTTAAAAAATGTCATTAATTGCTTGGTTTTAGGAACTCTTAAAAATTTTCGGTTGGTTGTGCTAAACAAAAGCATGAGACGATGAATATGTTCAGGGTGTTTTGCGGTTAAAATTTGAGAAATGATACCACCCATAGAAGCACCAAGCAGGTTGATATTTTTAAGCTTTAATCTTTTAATGAGCCGATGAGCATCATCTGCCATATCTACCAAGTTGTAGGGCACTGGTTCAGCGTGATTACTGACACCAAACTGCATTTTTAGCATCATTTTGAGCCGATTTGGTTTAGGTAGTTGTGGTACTTTAATTTTAGTTGATAAACCAACATCTCGATTATCAAATCTAACCACAAAAAAACCCGCATCTAATAGCTTATTTAAAAAATTGTTAGGCCAAAAAACCATTTGAGAACCCAAACCAAGTAATAATAAAAGTATTGGGTTGTTAGGATTACCAGCAACTTCTACACTTAAAGTTATGCCGTTACCAATATCCACCATAGTATGACGAAAACCTTTTGTAAGTTTTGAGTCTTCCCAGATGAGTGCAGATTGTTGTTCCCAATTGTTGAGTGCGTTTTTCATATGACATATTTAATTTTAAATAAAAATTAGTTTACACTTGTATTCTTATTTTGCAAACTGATTAATAACATTTTAGTGTAATAAAGATATGATAATGTCATAAACATATTAAAATTCAGTGACTGTATATACAACTAAATATATGCTATTATCATCAGGTTTTTTAAACCACTTTTTATATATAAATGATAAATAAGGCTAACATGATTTCGTCATCAAGCTCACATCCATTGTGGCAAGCAATTCGTACTGTTCCAGATTTTCCTAAGCCAGGTATTGATTTTTATGATATCACGCCTTTATTACGTAACCATATTAATGAAGTTATTGACGCTTTATTAGAGGCGTTGCCAACTGGGCTAATGGATAAAGTTGACTGTTTAGTTGCGATTGAAGCTCGTGGTTTTGTGTTTGCAAGCTTGTTGGCAGGTAGGCTTGGTAAAAGTATGATTTTGCTAAGAAAACCAGGCAAGTTACCACCACCAATTGCGAATAAAACATATGCATTAGAGTACGGTGAAGATACCTTAGAAATCCAAGATGATTTGGATCCTGCAAAAGTTTTGTTGGTTGATGATGTTTTAGCGACTGGTGGCACTTTAAAAACCGCATTAGAGCTTTGTAAAAGTGCAGGGCACTCGGTTGAAGGTGTTTTAGTGTTACTTGATTTGGTTGATTTGCATCAAGAGTTTCCATTGCCTGTTTATACCGTACTAGAAGCCTAGTTATAACAACATAATTCTGGTTTTAGTAAAAATTAAAAAAAAGAGGTACTTTTTATCATCACAGTACTTCTTTTTTTATTCTTTCTATAAATTGACTGGTTTTTTCTACAATGCTAGCTTATAGGCTTGCTTTTAACGCATTAACCAAGTCTTCACGTGCGGCAATAAAACCATCAATCCCTTTAGGTAATAAAGCATTTGCAATCGCATCTTGATTTTGTGCTATCGCAAAACTGTGCTTATCAAAACCAATTTTTGCCATATCAGGCATCACCATTTGAGCTGAAAGTTTGCGTTCAATTTGCATATCTAGCATATCAAGCTCGTCAATTAAGTTTGGAGCAATGGTTAATAAATCACAACCCGCTAATGCAATAATTTGCTCTACGTTGCGAAAGCTTGCACCCATAACCTGTGTGTTATAGCTATGTTGTTTATAATATTGATAGATACTAGATACAGATAACACCCCCTTATCTTCGCTTATAGGGATGTTGGTACGGTTTTCGTTGTTTTTTTGCCAATCTAAAATACGACCAACAAATGGCGAAATTAAAGTCACGCCAGCGTCGGCACAAGCAACCGCTTGATGCATACCAAATAAAAGTGTTAAATTGCAATGTATGCCTTGTTTTTCTAGCACTTCTGCGGCTTTTATGCCCTCCCAAGTAGCGGCTATCTTAATTAATATGCGTGCTTTATCAATACCCATTTTAGTATAGGCATCAATATATTCAAGTGCTTTATCAATTGTGGCTTGCGTGTTGTAAGATAGGCGAGCATCCAGCTCGGTAGAAACACGCCCTTCAATCAACTTTAAAATATCACAACCAATATTAATCGTTAATTCATCAATTACTTTATCAACATTGCCAGCATATTTGCTCATGGTTTCTGCTAATAATATTTGTTTTGTTGGTGTAGTTAACGCTTTGGTGATTAAGCTTGGATTCGTGGTGGCATCGACAGGCTTTAAACGAGCAATTGCCTCTAAATCACCAGTATCGGCAACAATAGTGGTCATTTTTTTTAATTGTGAAAGTACAGTCATAGTTATACCTTTTTAATAATTATACCTTTTTATTTATTAAACATTAAAAATGCAAGGTAAATAATCATAGCATTTTTTATGGCTATAATAAAAAAATGTCAAAACAAAGTATAAAAAACAGGTGATATTTTTTTGTTTTATAAACATTTTTGTTATACTCAATAGCGATAATAAAGTTAACTTTTCTAGATAAAAAGCAAATGAGCAATTCATGAATAAAACAACCAACCTTAATGAATTACGCAAACAAATAGATAGTTTAGATAATCAAATACAACAGCTTTTAAACCAACGAGCCAGTGTTGCAGGGCAAGTGGCAGAAGCTAAAAAAGAAGATGAAGACCATCCCATTTTTTATCGCCCAGAGCGAGAAGCTCAGGTTTTAAAAGCGGTTATGGAGCGTAATGAAGGACCCATTAGTGATGAAAAAATGGCAAGATTATTCCGTGAGATTATGTCTATTTGCCTAGATTTAGAGGCACCACAGGTTATTGCCTATTTAGGACCTGCAGGCACTTTTACCCATGCTGCTGTATTAAAACACTTTGGTAATGCTGCAACCACACGCCCCCTAACCACAATCAATGATGTGTTTAGAGAAGTTGAGGCAGGTACAGCCATGTATGGTGTTGTACCTGTTGAAAACTCTTCAGAAGGCGTAGTTAACCATACTTTAGATGGTTTTGTTTCTTCATCTTTACGTATTATTGGCGAAGTCGAGTTGCCAATCCATCATAATTTTTTGGTAGCAGAGCATACAAAAATTGACAGTTTGAGTAAAATTTATGCACATCAACAAGCATTAGCACAGTGCCGCCGTTGGTTGGATATTAACTTTCCAAATGTTGAGCGAGTTGCGGTATCCAGTAATGGCGAAGCTGCACGTCGCCTTAAAAATGAATGGCATAGTGCAGCCATTGCAGGCAGTGTTGCTGCCGCTGAATACAATTTACACCGTTTGCATAAAAACATAGAAGACAACCCAAACAATAGCACCCGCTTTTTGATTATTGGGCAAGAACCTATTGCACCATCTGGTCAGGATAAAACCTCTATTTTAGTTTCTGCCTATGATAAATCAGGTGCGTTGTTTGAAATTCTGGCACCATTTCACAAACATGGTGTATCTTTAACCAGTATAGAAACTCGCCCTGAACGTCCTAATAAATGGGCTTATGTATTTTTTATAGATATGGAAGGGCATATTGAAGATGACAATGTTAAAAATGCCCTAAAAGAGATAGAACAGATTGTTAAAGAGTTACGTGTGCTTGGTTCTTACCCTAAAGCAGTTTTGTAAGTAAGGGTCTATAGCCTGAATAAAACGCTTGTAATGGATTGTTAAATCCATTACAAGAAAATTGAGACAATAATTTTTTGAAACTTGTTATTTAGTATCACCGCCACTTATATCTACACCAATTTTGTTATCATGCTTTTCTAATTGTTTAATCATTTGATTGTCACCACGTATACCCTCTGTAATAGCAGGAACTCCTTCCTTTCCACGCACACCTGCTGTGATAGTGGGAACACCCTCATCGTCATCTTCTTCTTCATCACGTACATTCCCTGTAATAGTAACAGAAACACTCTCATCAACACCTGTTGTTGCTTTTGGGCAATTCCAAGGGGAAGATAATTCACAACTTATCTCTAAATCTTCTTTTTTGTGTGTGTTTGTTTTTACACTAGGTACAATGTGGATTTTATTCAACTCTAATTGTTGACTCTCCTTTACTTTTAACTGTGAACCATGGTTATTGGATAGCCGTTCAACACCTTCTGCGAATACCGAAGTTGAAAAGGCAAGTAAAGTAGTAACAAGCAATGCACTTAAATTAAACTTTTTCATAATATAACCTCTTAGATTTAGATGATTTGAACCACACGAAACGGAGTCATTTTTATTGCCAATGACCCTATTGACATGATAGCATAAACTCTTTTAACTACTTTTTAATAAAAACTATACTTGATAGTCACAGTAAAGTTACTACTATGATAGTAAACTTAAGATCATAATCATTTAATTTTTTACAGACCATTTGTACAACTACTAACGATGTCATATCAAAAACTTATGGAAAAATACAATTTTTCTCCTCTTTTCCAAAAAGTCTGCATCGTAGGGCTAGGCTTAATTGGTGCAAGCCTTGCACAAGCGATTAAAGATAATAAACTTGCCAAACAGCTTGTTGCAGTTGATAAACACAGCCCAAGTTTGGTTGATGCCCAACAAGATGGTTTAATTGAAAAAGGTTCAGACAAACTTGTTGAAGTCATTAAAGGTTGTGATTTAATTGTTATTGCAACCCCTGTAAAAATTGTCCCTCAAGTATTTGCAGACATTAAAAATGCGATTGATGAAGGCTTAATTGATAGTCGTTGTATTATTACCGATGTTGGCAGTACCAAAGTAAGTATTATTAATGCAGCTAAACTGGTTTTTGGTAATAATCTGCCAACTGGATTTGTACCTGCCCACCCAATTGCAGGGGCAGAAAACTCGGGATACCACGCACGTAATGCTAAACTTTTTATTAACCATAATGTTATTTTGTGCAAGCTTGATAGCACTCATAAGTCTGCTTATCATCAGGTTTATAAATTGTGGCAAGCGGTGGGGGCAAATGTTATGCAAATGGATGTGGAACACCATGACAAGGTGTTAGCATTTACCAGTCATTTGCCTCACTTGCTGGCATTTAACTTAGTAGAAAAACTTGCCAAACATGATGATAACATGGATATTTTTCGTTATGCCGCTGGCGGATTTAGGGACTTTACACGCATAGCTGCAAGTGACCCAACTATGTGGCATGACATTTTTTTGGCAAACAAAAATGCGATTATTGAAGCACTTGATCAATACAGCCAAAATTTACAGTCTTTAAAACAAACGATAATAAACCAAAACTCGACAGAATTAATGGGTATGCTTGGGCGGGCTCAAGCTGCACGCAGACATTTTGGACATATGCTAACCTCAACACCTTATACAGAAGAACCAAAAATGACGCTCAATTACCAAATATCACCATTAACCCCAACTAATAAAATTAACGGTACGGTAAAAGTACCAGGGGATAAATCTATTTCTCATCGTAGTATTATGTTTGGTAGCTTGGCTAATGGCATCACTAAAGTGACAGGGTTTTTAGAAGGTGAAGATGCAATGGCAACCTTGCAGGCATTTCGTGATATGGGGGTGACTATTGAAGGTCCAAATAATGGCGAAGTCACCATCCACGGGGTTGGTATCAATGGTTTAAAAGCAAGTCAAACACCATTGTACATGGGCAATTCTGGCACGAGCATGCGTTTATTGGCTGGTATTTTATCTGCTCAAACATTTGACAGTGTAATGACGGGTGATGTCAGCTTATCAAAACGACCCATGGAGCGTGTGGCAAAACCACTACGTGAAATGGGTGCAAAAATACAAACAACTGGAGAGAAAGGCACCGCACCTATTTCTATTACAGGTAACCAGCCTTTAAAAGGCATTAATTATCCTATGCCTGTTGCCTCGGCTCAAATAAAATCATGCTTGTTACTTGCCTCACTTTGGGCGAAAGGCACAACAACAATTATAGAACCCGAAGTTTGCCGAGATCATACAGAGCGAATGCTAACAGCTTTTGGATATCCCGTTGAGGTTGAAAAACTAAAAGACGGTAATAAAATTACGCTAACAGGTGGTGGTGAGATGACTGCCTGTGATATTCAAGTGCCTTCAGACATCTCTTCTGCTGCATTTTTTATGGTAGCAGCAGCCATTGCAGGCGAGGGTAGTGAACTTACTTTATCACAAGTAGGCATAAACCCAACTCGTACTGGGGTTATTGATATTTTAAAACTAATGGGTGCTAACATCAGTTTAACAAACAAAACAAAAATTGGGGATGAGCCTGTGGCTGACATCACCATTAAAAGCAGTCAATTGCAAGGCATTAACATCCCAGAGCATCTTGTGCCACTGGCAATTGATGAGTTTCCTGTTTTGTTTGTGGCAGCAAGCTGTGCAGTAGGGCAAACTGTGCTGACTGGTGCAAAAGAACTGCGTGTAAAAGAATCTGACCGAATTGCCGTTATGGCAGATGGACTCACTACCCTTGGCATTAATTGTACTGTGACTGATGATGGCATTATCATCGAAGGTAAAGGTACTGGCAATAATGCTCAACCAATATTTGGCGGTGGGTATATTTTATCTCATCATGACCACCGCATAGCAATGAGTTTTGCTATTGCCAGCTTGCGAGCAAGTGAAAATATAACGATTGAAGGGACAGAAACAGTGAATACCAGTTTCCCTAATTTTGCTGAATTAGCCAATAAAATTGGCATGAATATTGTGGAAAATTTTTAAAAATAATTTAAAATATCAATTAACTAAAATTTACACCTGTTAGTTATCATAACTGGCAGGTGTTTGCTTTTTGGATACACATGCAAAACAACCAAAATACAGATAATATAAAATTTACCAATTCAGTTGTTGAAACAAGCTCTCAAGGCATTTTAACCGCTTTAGCGGCGTTTATAATTTGGGGTGCTTTTCCGCTTTATTTTAAACAATTGGCAAACTACAATGCTGTTGAAATTATTGCCCATCGTATTATTTGGACATTTTTGTGTTTATTAATTTTTATTGTAGTAACCAAGCGTTTTAACTGGATTAAAAAATTTAAAAATGAACCTAAATGGTTAATGCTTACTTTTTTATCTGGACTGATTATCACAACTAACTGGTTAACGTATGTTTGGGCAGTTAACCATGATAAGCTACTTGAAGCCAGCCTTGGTTATTTTATGTCACCACTGGTTGGTGTGATGCTATCTTTGCTATTATTGCAAGAAAAACTGCGTAAGCTACAATGGATTGCAATTATTATTGCGGCACTGGCAGTGTTCAGTCAAATAATCATGCTGGGCAGCCTGCCGTGGGTATCTTTAGTGCTGTCGCTCAGTTTTGCTGTGTATGGCATTATACAACGCAAAACACCGTTAACAGCGGTAGAAGGTTTGTTTATTGAAACTACCTTGATTGTGCCAATTGTGCTAATTTGGCTAAGCCGTGCCAATGTTGCCAGTAGTGACATTAGTTTTTGGTTTGATGATAAAATATGGTTTTTGATGTTAGCAGGTCCTATTACTTTAGTACCGCTATTATTGTTTAACAAATCAACTAAAATGGTTGCTTTTAGTATTTTAAGTTTTATGAACTATTTAACGCCAAGCTTTGTATTTTTATTGGCGGTTTTTTATTATCATGAGCCTTTTGATAGCCATCGGCTTATGTTATTTAGTATGATTTGGCTGGGCTTACTGCTGTTTAGTGTTGATTTGTGGCAACATCGTCCGAGTAAGCAACAAAAATTTAAAAACGTTTAAGGATTATGATTGATGATAATAGCAACTGATGAAGATGTTATATTTATTGAAGGACTAACTGTTAAAGCGGTTATCGGGCTATACGACTGGGAGCGAGCAATTAAGCAGCCAGTAATCATTGACATGGCATTATATACAAACACAAAACAAGTTGCACAAAGCCATAGCCTTGCCAATGGTGTTAACTATAAAGCGGTGTGTAATGATGTAACTAACTGGACACAAACCTTGCAAGCCGAGCTGGTAGAAGAGTTGGCAGAACACCTTGCTAATAAGCTTTTAGATAAATATCAAATTAGCAAAGTTAGCATTAAAATAGGCAAACCAATTGCTATTACAGAAGCAAATATGGTTGGTGTGCAAATCACGCGTTATAAAGAGTAATCAAACATTAAAGCCATATCCATGCAAAGTAGATTTAGCCAGTTAATAGCGTTTGACACAGCATTAAACTTAAAAGTAACGCATTTGTTAGTTGCTTTAGGTAGTAATGATGAGCCTAAAAAAAACCTAACAACCGCCATACAAAAGCTTAAAAAATTAGGCGATGTTCAATTGTCTAATGATTTTGTAAATCCAGACTTTACAGCAACTCAAAGCAACCCAAAACCTGATTATACCAACCAGTGTGCCATCATAACGTTATATAACCCTTCTATATTTAAGCAATTGGTAGCAAACTTAAAACAAATTGAACTCAACTGTCACCGTGATAAAGTTGCCAATACAAATAACAAGGTGTTAAAAAAAATGTGTTTGGTTAGCATAGATATAGATGTGCTGGCTATTAAGTCTGTTAATGATACTCATTGGCAAGCCATAAAAAAAAGATACCCATTTAAATATCACGAATGGGTAGGGGTTAAGCAGTTGTTGAGTTAGTTTTTATATATTTGATGGTTTTATAGCGTTTAATCTATTTTTAAAAAAATACCGAAAACTTAACACCAGCGGTTGAGCTTTTATCCATTTGTTTAGGTGCTTTTAGCCCACGCCCTACAAATGTATCCAATGACATACTTGGAGCAAACAATCTTAGCCCCAAACTGGTTCCTACTAAATGTTTACCCGCCAATCCTTCCGTACTCTCACCAGCCACAAAACCCTGATCCAAGGTTGCATAAGGCATCAGTGTCATGTCCAATACAGGCAAAATACGCCCTATCTCTTGCTGAACGATCAACCCCTTCTCACCAGACAAACTGTATTGGTCATCAAAACCACGCACAGAATAACGACCACCAATACTAAAACGATCTTGTGGTGTTAAATGATACTTACTATATTGACCATGAATGCTCGTACGATATTGGTAATTACCATTCCCTATTACAAAAGGGGAAACCAAGCTGGCATTAGCAGACCAAATTCCTGCTCGTGACTCAACATCACTGGTAAAACTTTCTGGCGCAGGAATCGCCGCAAACGCACCTGTACCACGCTCATACTTAACACCAAAAGAGGCATCCCCTAACATCGATTGACGTTGATGCTGTAAACCAGCTGTCCAGCCAGATGTTTGACGACGCTGAACCTCAATTTCTTCATCATCAAATAGATTTTTTGAGCGCTTATGGTAACCACCTAAGCTCAAAAAAGTTTTAGAGTCAGCATCTCTATGTAAGATGTGCTGGAGTTCTGCACTGGTACGAGTTGTTTCACCACTGTAAATAATATCATCATTTAAACCTACCAAAGTCTGATAAAAATCATAATCACTGTGGCTTAAATGAAGCTTCCACTTTCTAAATGGATAAGTATAACTGGCATAAATACTCTGATTGCCTGAATCAGTATCTGTCTTATTCCAAGGATCAATCGTATGTGTATAAGAAACATCTAAAACATCATTTGCCCCCAGAGGGTTATCCAGTGTTGTTGTTAGTGTTCCCTGATATTCACCTGTTGATTTACTGCCAGCATCATCAATAGTAAAGTTAACATGTAGAGGGAAGTCTCTTTTATACTCAATTAATAAATCACTACTACCATAATTAGCATTATCTATTTGTTCAATGGTAGGGATAATTTGAATATTTGCATCAGCAGACTGGGGTAACCGAAAATTTTCTAGACTGGTTTCGATATCTCGTAAATTCAAAATATCCCCTTTTGTTAGGGCAATCGCATTGTGTGTGGTTACATTGTTTGTTGTATTTTCAGCAATCCATACTTTATTCATAAGACCAGGGATAATGGTTATAACCAAATTACCTGTTGCAAAGTTTTGTGATTCTATCATCGCCTGAGAAGTGATAAACCCTGCCTTTAATAATTCATTTTGTACACTACGTGTAATTTGGTTAAGACCTGTTTGGCCAACACATCGCCCAATAATATTATAACGACCTTGTTTAAGATGGTTTACCATCTTAGCAAATATGGGTTGTCCATCTGCAGTGGTTTGTACCTTAATATCATGGATAGTAAAACAAGGCGTTTCATTGGTAAGTATTTGATTGACATTAACTTGAGGTGTTTGTTTTAGATGAACACTTGGTTGAAAGCTGTTTTCTTCCAATTGTGTCATCCGTTGTTCAAATTGGTTGAATTGAGTTTGATTGATTTGAGTTAAATCATTGGTTGAATGAGCGACAGAGACCATAAAAAACAAGCTAAAAAAGTGGGTTTTGTATAAGTGTTTGGTTAGCATAATCTATTTCGCTTTATTAGGTCGTTTTACTATTTAAGTATCAGTGATTTTATATCAGCATTATTTAAATATAACAACAGCTTTTATGAATTATTGTTACATATATATACATATTTTAACTCATTGAAATACAAAAACAAATATTTCTTGTCACAAATCAGAAGGGGTTTGTTACAATAACCGCGAATACGAGACATAACTTATTATGAAA
>PDWJ01000306.1_pt1 | contig 74007 bp, 53 predicted proteins | sample 1430881 | NCBI WGS metagenome assembly PDWJ01 (sample SAMN01162460, study PRJNA174530) | Oral metagenome, whole genome shotgun sequencing project. | biome: Marine environment; feature: Marine mammal; material: Swab sample of the gingival sulcus; isolation source: swab sample of gingival sulcus...
GCCCTCGCTTGCCTGCCTCCGTCCGATCCGAACCGCCGCGACGGAGCAGAAGCGGCTCGGATCAGACGGAGGCTCATCTATCGCTTATTCCAGGGCTAGGAGGCTTTGGGGAGATCCCTATTTCGGCGTCGGCAACGGGGCTTGCAACCTACCGGCCGGGCAAGGGCACATTGACGGCAGCATCGGCTTTCCTAGACTCCAAAGTCCTATCGACTGGCGCAGCGGGTCGCCATTTGGCTCCAGCGCTAAGAGCTTTATCAACTCTGTCTTCTCAACTCGTCGCTTGGCGATACTGCTGCTTGGCGATCTGGAGCTTGCCAGGAACTGGGCTCTCTAACGATCTCATGGCTGTTGCTCGCGGCTGGGCTGTGTCGATCGGAAGGGATGAAAGCGTGCAACCGTGCTGATTACCGAAGTCCGTGTAAAACTCGTCTCCGGCCCCAAGTCCCGGCGAGGGAAACTCAAGGCCTTCTGTAGCGTTACCTTCGACGATGAGTTCGTCGTGCGAGACCTGAAAGTTATCGAAGGAGCCCAGGGTCTTTTTATCGCGATGCCGAGCCGAAAGAGAATGGCTCGCTGTCATAACTGCAGCCACAAAAACACCGTGCTCTCGCGCTACTGCAATGATTGCGGTAAGCGCCTGCCCATAGGAGAGTACCAGGAAGACAGTCGGCGGATCTATGCCGACATCGCCCATCCGATCCATGCGGCTTCACGGGACAAAATCCACGACAAAGTCGTCCAGGCCTATCACCGAGAAGTCGCGGCGAGCAAAGAGGCCGGCTACATCCCGCAGGCCTACGACGACATCGACCTTGATTTGGTGAGTCCAGATCGCGTGGGCCTGCGAAGGGAACGGAAGCAAAGCCGGCACCGGTTCCCAGCTGACCTGCCAGGCCGCCAGCCTCCTGAGGAGCCCAAGCGAGAGATTGGAGCCTCGGGCTGATACCCTTGTTGGCAAATCGATGCAGCTGGAGACCTAGATCTCCAGCTGCTCGTCGATCACGCCCTGTTAGGGGCGTGCCGATTTCGACGCTGTGCTAGGCAGATATTTTTGGGCCTGTTTGTGCCTGCCCCGGAGCCGTATGCAAACCCAGACTCTCGCCGGACTCGCCACTACCCTCGGACTGGAGTTCGAGGGTGATCCCAAGCTCGAGCTACGTGGCATCAAATCCCTCGAAACGGCTGGTCCAGAGGACCTGAGCTTTCTCAAGTCGCCGGCCCAGCGCGCGAAGATGTTGGCGACACGGGCCGGGGCCGTGATCCTGCACCCAAAGCAAGCTGAGCAGGCGCCCTGTGCGGTGATCCTCGCTGAGCAGCCCTATCTCGCGTATGCGCAGGCGACGCATCTCTTTGTCCAGCGGCCGCGCTTGCCGCTGGGGCAGCACCCCAGTGCCGTCGTTGCCGAAAGCGCTCGCCTAGGCGAGGGGGTGGCGATCGGTCCCCGTGCGGTGATCGGCGAGGGGGTGGAAATCGGGGCGCGGTGTAGCATCGGCCCTGGGGTCACGATCGAAGAGGGCTGCGTGCTCGGAAGCGATTGTGACCTGCACGCCAACGTGACCCTGTATTTCGGCGTCAGCCTCGGGGACCGCGTGCGGATTTATTCGGGGGCGGTGATCGGTGCCGATGGCTTTGGCTATGTCCCCTTGGGTAAAGAGTGGTTGCCGGTGGCGCAGCTCGGGACGGTGCGCATCGGCAGTGACGTGCATATCGGCGCCAACACCTGTGTCGACCGGGGCTCGGCGGAGGACACGGTGATCGAGGACCATGTGGTTATCGATAACCAGGTGCAGATTGCGCATAACTGCCACATTGGCGAAGGCTCGGCGATTGCTGGCTGCACTGGTCTTGGCGGCAGCGTCAAGCTGGGCAAGAGATGCTTTATCGGCGGTGGGGTGGGGATTGCCGATCAGCTTGAACTCTGCGACGGGACTCAGGTCGCCTTGATGTCGGTGGTGAGTCAGTCGGTCCGGAGTCCGGGGGCCATCGCCTCGGGCACCGGGCAGATGCCGATGCGCGACTGGCGGCGCAATGTCGTTCGTTTCAAACAGCTCGATGAGATGGCGCGGCGGCTGAGCGCGCTGGAGCGGAGCTGAGGCGTGAGCAGCGCCAGTAGCGGTACCAGTAAGGGGACGCTTTGTCTCGGGCTCTACGGCACCGGGCGGCTGGCGACGGCGATGCTGCGGAGCTTGCGAGGATCCTGCCAGCTGCACCTGCGTGCCCGTGACCTTGTGGCTAGGGACCGTTTGGCTGCGGAGTTTGGCGTCCAGCCCTGGGAGGCGGGGGCAAGTCCGGACCTCGACCTGGTGTATTTCGCGGTGGCCGATGCTGCTGTGCCTGAACTCGGCTTGCAGCTCGATGCGGAATTGCCGGAGGCGACGGCCTTCGTCCATGCGAGTGGTGCCTGGGGTCCCGAACTCTTCGGTGATTTGCCGCGAAGACTCGGGCAACTGCATCCGCTGCGTAGCCTGCAGGCCGGAGCGCGGCTGCAGGGCACCCGCTTTGTCGCGCGGGCGCCGGGGGAGCTTGCTCCTGTTCTGGAGACCTTGGTGGCGCAGCTTGGCGGCAGCCTGCGTTTGCTGCAGCAGCTCGATACAGCGCTGTATCACGCGGCGGCAGCGATGCTGGCTAATGGCGTGACCGCGCTCTTCGCCGAGGCCTTGGAGCTCTTCCAGCGGGCGAGCGGCGGCGAACTGACTCAAGAGGATGCTCATGGGTTGCTGCAGACTGTTTGTGAAGGGCTCGCTGAGCGCAGCCCCGAGGCGGTGCTGACGGGGCCGGTGCGCCGTGCCGATCTCGGGGTGGTCGAACGGCATTTGGCGGCACTCGGCGAAGGCGAGGCCGCGGCCCTCTACCGCCAGCTTTCGCTGAGCCTGGTTAGGCTCGCTGCCCGGGCCGGCAGCGATGCCGAGCCGCTGCGGCGAATCGCCGAGCGCCTGCGGCAGGACTGAGGCCAGGACAGCGGTGCTGCCTCTTGTTCTGGCCGTGGAGCGGGCGCCCCAGCTTTGCTGTCGAATAGGGCGAGCTAGGGCTGCTGAGGCTTCTCCGCTGCCCGGCTGCCTCCTGTTCTGCGGCCGGCGTGCTTCGACGAACTGCTCCTGCCGGCAGCGCTTCTTCTTGCACTGGCCTTACTCACCGCGCAAGTTGCCGGCACACGCATGGCTCAGCTCGTCGTCTCTCTGATCCCGAATACGTGCCCCGAGGCGCTCCTCGACGTGCAGCGCGCACGCCGCGCTGGTGCCGACGTCGTTGAGCTGCGCCTGGATCACTTTCGAAGCCCGGCTGAGGTTCGGCAGCTGATTCGGGATTGTCCGCCGCCGATCCTGGCGAGCTGCCGGGTGCCCAGTGATGGCGGTAGCTTCCGTGGCGAGCCGGAGCTGCGGCGTCAGCTGCTGCTGGCGGCGGTCGAGGGGGGCGCGGCCTTCGTCGACATCGAGGAGTGGGAGAGCCTGGGCTTGCCGCCCGGGACTCGCAGCCGCCTTGTGCGCAGCTACCACCGGCTGCAGGAAGCTCCACGCGAGCTTGAATCCATTGCCGATCGCATGTCGCGTAGCTCGCCTGATCTGCTCAAGGTCGTGACGGCCGCGTATGACGCCGCCGAACTCGACATCTCGATGCGCCTCTATCGCCGGGGACTGGAGCAGCCCTTGGTCGCTTTCGCCACCGGGCGGGCGGCGCGCGCGACCCGTTACTTGGCGGCGCTTTCGGGTAGTCCGTGGGTCTTCTGCGCGTTGGAGCCGGGAAAGGAGGCCGCTCCTGGCCAGCCGCTGCTCTGGGAAGCGCAGCATCTCTACCGCGCGCAAGAGCTCGGCGAGAGCAGCAGGTTTTGGGGCCTGCTTGGCAGCCCGGTGGATCATTCGCTGGGCTTCCGCCTGCACAACGGTGCGGCGCGCAAGATGGAGGATGCTCCCATTTACCTGCCCTTCGAGAGCAAGCACCCTGAGCGCTTGATCGAGGGCCTCTGTGGTTTTGGCGGGCGATTCCTTGGGCTATCGGTGACGGCTCCGCACAAGACCAAGGTACTGCCGCTCTGTGACGAACTCGGCAGTGACGCCGAGGCTTCGGGGGCGGTCAATACCCTTGTGCACCGAGATGGGCGCTTGATCGGACGCAACACGGACGTCGAAGGCGTGCGTCGGGCGCTGGGGCGAGGCTTCGACAAGCACCGGGTGCCGAGCGGACTGCGGGCCTTGGTGATTGGCAGTGGTGGGGCAGCCCGCGCTGCCGTTCTGGCCCTCAAAAAATGCGGCGCCGACCTGGCCATCGCCGCCCGCAGCAAAAGGAGCATCCTCGCTTTTGCGGAAAAGCAGGGAGTCCCCATTCTGCCGCTATCGAAGGCGATGAGCGTGCAGCGGCCGGAGCTTTTGGTGCATGCCACGCCGGTAGGCCAAGACCCAGGTTCCGAAGGGGAATGTCTGGTCCGCGAAGCTGAGATTCCGCCCGGCTGCGTGGTCCTGGACTGTGTCTATCGGCCGACCGAGACCGAGCTGCTGCGGCGGGCGCGCCGGGCGGGGGCCCTGCCGATCTCAGGGCTGTGGATGTTCTTGTTCCAAGCCCAGCTGCAGCAGGCGCAGGTGATCGGGCGGCCCCAGGAGATGCCGCGGCTCCGCGAGTTGATCCGCCTCCTGGGGCCTGAAGGGCGCGTGCTGCGCGGAGCCCTGACATGAGTCTCCCTGGGGTCTTTCTGGTGGGACTGCGGGGGTCGGGCAAGAGCACGATTGGGGCAGCGCTGGCCGAAGAGCTGGAGCTCCCCTTCACCGACAGCGATGTGGAACTCGAGCGCGAGAACCACATGAGTTGTGCGGAGCTGCTGGAGAGTGACGGGATCGAGGCCTTTCGCCAGGCGGAGGCGCGGCTCTACCTTCGCCTCGGCCCCAGGATGCACCTTTGGCCCTGCGTGCTGGCCCTGGGGGGCGGGACGCTGGAGGCCCCGGGTGTGCGGCCACTGCTGGAGGCGCTCAAGGCGCGGCATGGCTGGCAGGGCGTCTGGCTGCAGGCTCCGCCCGCGGTCCTGGCCGAGCGATGCGCTGATGCTTCGCGTCCGCGTCTGGCTGGTCGCAGCGCCGAAGAGGAGGCGCGTTTGCTGCTCGTCCGCCGTGCCTCGCAGTATGCGAAGATCAGCGACCTGCGTTTAGAGACCAGCCGAGGATCGGTGTCCGACTTGGCTCAGCAGTTGGCGCTACGTCTCCGCCCGCGACTTGTCGGTACGGGGGAGTAATGGCCGTGCTTCTGCGTGTAGCAGCGACCTGTTAAGTGCGCGGCATGGCTGGTCGATCAAACGAGAGAGCCAGCAGCCAGGCCAGAGAGCAAGCACGACGTGGGGCCTTGAGTCTGTTAGGCTCTGCACCCTTGGCTGGACCATCGACGAGCAACGAGTTAGGAGCGACGAGAGCATGAAATGCGAGCTTGGGGCTCGGGTCCACGGCCTTCGCAAGGAAGCTCCGTTCGGCGTTTGGCTGCTTGCTGTCGCGATCTTGGGGGCGGCCATTCTGGGGCCTGCCGTCTTGGGGATCGCGGGGAGCTTGCATGCGCAGGAGCCCGCTTCGGCCTCGCGGCCGGAAGCGAAGCTGAGCCAAGAGAAGACGGCCAGCCAGCCGAAGGGCGTGGCAGCAAAGCCCGGCCGGGGCAAGCTGCAGAAGCGCCTGGCCCAGATGCGGCGCAAGCTTCTTGGCCCTGACCACACTCGCCCAGGCGGCGAAGAGCACAGCGCCGCCTGGGTGGCTCTGCTCGGTATGGACCAGCCGGCTGCGCATGCGATCGTTCAGGAGCTACTCGGCAAGCACCGCGAGCAGGAGTTCCTGCCGAAAAAAGTGCTCGATCGCATCCTGCAGCGCCTGAACGAGAACATCCCGGGGCATCTCTCCGACTTGCGACTCGCGGCGATGGACGAAGACCCGAGCGTGCGCCGCTGGATGGAGATCTATCGCAGCTATGTGCCGGTGCTCTTGCGGGTGATCGCGGAGCGTCCGGCCGCGGAGCAGGGCTTTTATGAGCAGTTGCTGGGCCGCTTCTTGCGCGGGCTGCCGGGCTCTTCACGTCGAGCGACGCTGCGCCCTTGGATCGAGGGAGAGGCTGCGACTCTGGCGGCTGTGCCGAGCAAGTTCCGCACTTCGCTTCGGGCGCTGGCGGCGCGCTGCGCTGGCTCTTCGGAGGATCTCGATTTTGCGCCGGTGCTGGCGGCGCAGCTGGATGCCGCTCGCGGGGCATGGCTGGCGGCGCTGCAGGAGGGGCTGCTGCGCCTGACCTTCCATTCGTTGCCGTTCCGGAGCAAGGCGCAGTTCGAGCGCTGGAGCAAGGAGAACGACGGCGCTTCGCACAGCGAACTGGCCAAGCGGGCGGCGCTGGCGGCCAAGGCCCAGCGAGATGAGCTGAGCGCCGAATACACCCGCGAGCTCACCCAGTTGGCGCAGGAGCAGGTTCGGCTGGCCCTGCATCTCGACCCTCCGCTCTGGGGGACACTCGAGTCCCTGCTGAAGCGACCTTCGCTCTCCGGGCAGCAAGAGAGCTTGTTGGAGGTGGCCTATCAGGCCCTGACCAAGCGCTCCCTCGACCGCAAGAGTCTCAATGGTTCGCTTCCGGACCTGCGCTCCCTGCATCGCTGGCTGGAGGAGGGTTTTGCAGCTGGGACGGGGCCCAAGAAGAAGCGGGCCCCCAACCTTGCGTGGCTCTCGCTTTGGGCGCGGAGCTCTCTGCTGCTTGGCGACGAGGCGCGGCAGCTCTGCGTCAAGCGGCTGCTGCACGAGCTGAGCAGCTTGGCCGAGGGCAGCGAGGGGCGGCTCTTTGAGCTGCTCGCAGCCTTCCCGGTGCCGGCGGTGCGCAAGCGGGTCCTGAGCCGAACGAGTGACCTGCTGGCCTCGGGCAAGAGCGCGGCACTGGGCCCGGCACTCAGCTGTATCGAGGCCTTGGGACCTGGCGCCGACGAGGCTCTGCGCGCGACGACGGAGGCGCTGCTGGCCGACTGTGTGACGCGCTCCAGCCTCGACGAGCCCCTGCGGCAGCGCGCCCTCGATCTCTTGGGCTCGATTCGCCGCGACAGCGTGCTGGGGCGGCTGCGTTCGCTGGTGCTTTCTGGCAAGGGTGGCAGGAGTTCGGAGAAGGAACTCGGCGAGGGCATGCGGCTCAAGGCCTTTGCCTGGGCGGTGACGCAGTCGCGCAATCAGCTCGGGCAGCTGCAGCGCTCGGAGCTGCAAGATGCCGCCAAGGCGCAGCTGGACTTTTTGCTGTCGGCTTCGAGGGTGGAGGCGGCGCCCCGGGTGCGGCTGGCTGCCGTGCGTGAGCTGGGGCGTTTCCCGCCGTCGCCGCGCAGCTTCGAAGAGGATGCTCGCCAGGGGATGGGGATGCGGATCCTCTCGGCGCTCTTGCTGCGACTGGAGGCCGAGCGCGAGGGTAGCTTTGTTCGCGCGATCCTGGACTCGATGCAGGAGCAGGCCAGCCGCAACCGAAGCGAGTCACTGGGCTTGCAGCTCATCGTCCGTTCCATGGGCTTCCTTTCGGCGCGCGGCCCGAGCTATGCCGGAGTCGCCGCCGAAGATGTGCAGCGGCGTCGGCGCCTGCTTTCAGAACATCAGCAGCGCTACCGCGAGGCGCTTGCTGCCTTGAGTGGTGGCCATCAGGTTCCGGCCAAGGTCGCACTCGCGCTCGGCTCGCAGCTTGCCAAGGCGGCCCTGGAGCAGGAAGCCTTGCTCTTGCTGGCCAGTCCCCCGCTGCGCCGAGGTCTTGCCGGGACCGACTACGAACTCGGCAAGTCGGTGTCCTGGTCGGAGGTCGAGGCGCAGGGCTTCCGTTCGCAGTGGGCCCAGTTGCTCCTGGCGGCTTTGGCCGCGGGCGAAGCCTCGGGCCGAGTCGCGCCGAGCGCAGCGTATTGCCAAGCCGCGGTGCTGGCCGGCCAGTCCGCCTTGCGTGAGCTGGGAGCCGAGCGTCCGGATGCTCTCTTCGTCTTGGCTCGTGCCCTTGTCCTTGAGGGCAAGGGGGCCTCGGCCGCTGCCGCGCGCAAGCTCCTCACGCGCTTCCTGGCCCAGGTCTCCGCCGAGGACAAGCACCATGCGGCCGCGCGGCAGCTGCTTGGAAGAAGCTGGCTCGGCTCTGGGGATGCTGCGCAAGCCATTAAGGCTCTGCAGGGGGTGAATACTGCGGGAGCGAAGCGCCTCCTCGCCAAGGCCTATCTCCAGGGCAGGGACTATCCCGCAGCGGCGAAGCTCTACGACGCCCTGGCGCGCATTCCCCAGCTAGGACCCGACGAGAAGCTGGGCTTTGAACTGGGCGCCATCCAGGCACGCATCGAGATCGGTGAAGCCCTCGACGCTCTGGCAAAGCGCCTAGCAGCAATCAAGCCTGGCGACGACGCCGAGCTGCAGTCGCGCCTGCAGGCCCTCCAAAAGCGGCTCGCCGAACGTCGGAAGCAGGCGGCAGCTAAGGCGGGGGGAGCAAAGGGCAAAGCCCGCAAAACAACCGGCAGCAAAACATCCGGCAGCAAAACATCCGGCAGCAAAACATCCGGCAGCAAAACATCCGGCAGCAAGGCCAAGGGCGGCTAGAACCCCCTCTCCGAGCTAGAGTTCGAGAGAGTTGGCACGGACTGTTGCAAAGCAAGCGGCTAGCACTACACTCCTCGCTCCTCCAACGCGGGGTGGAGCAGTCCGGTAGCTCGTCGGGCTCATAACCCGAAGGTCGCAGGTTCGAATCCTGCCCCCGCCACCAAAAAGTCAAACAGCCCCGATGGCCTTGCCAGCGGGGCTGTTTGCATTTTTTCGGTAGCGCTCGCATTTTCCAGCAGCGCTGCTTTGCGACTCTGGGCACCTAGCTTCCATCCGCATCGATCGACGCCTACGGAGTTCTTCGCTCGCCTGCAAAGGTTGCGTTTGGCGAATCCCCAGCTTTTTGTCCTAGCGACCTGTCCTAGTGACGAAGGCCAGGGCAGAGCGCGTGTCTTCTCGCCCTCCGCTGCGCCTCGAGCCTCGCATGGTCGTGGCCATGTACCTCGCGAACTCAAGCCGGCGAAGGGCTTCTTGTGCAGCGATGGCGACATGAAGCTCTTGGTCTTTGCGGCCCTTGCCTTTGCTTAGGCTCCGGTTTTGCCGCAGCAGGGTCGCTTTGTTATGCGAGTGCATGGCAGGGTATTGCAGCGCTGGATTTCCTGCAGTTTCGGGCATCTTAGGTGGGGCGCTCAGGCGGGGGATCTCCTTGCTGCCTATCGATTGAGGCGCAGCTTGCTTGGCGTTAGCTTCTGCCCGCTCTTGAAGGCGTGGCCCCGAAAGGGCCTGCGCTATTCGATGTACGGAATGAAGCCTTCGTTAACGAATGTGGCGCTCTCACGAATGGAGCAATGATCCTGGGGCTTATCGTGAAGATCACCTTAGAAGACATACAAAAGCATCTGGATAGCCTGACCAAGCCCATAGGCAGCCTTGCTCGGCTTGAGGAGATTGCGGCCCAGTTGTGTTTATGTCAGCAGACGCTGCAGCCGCAGACTCGGCCTCGGAACATGGTGTTGTTTGCTGCGGATCACGGTGTCGTGGCGGAGGGAGTGTCGGCATGGCCCTCCGAGGTGACGGAGTTGATGATCCAAAATATCCTCGGCGGGGGCGCGGCCAGCAGTGTCCTGGCCCGGAATAACGGGACCGCGCTTCGCTTGGTGGATGTGGGCTCTCTGGGGCAGCCTCGGGTGGAGAGTGAGTCGTATCGCTGCGCGAAGCTTGCGGCGGGAACGGCGAATTTGGCTAAGCAGCCGGCGATGACCAAGGCGCAGTTTGAAGAGGCCTATGCCGTTGGGCAGCAGGAAGCTGAGGATGCGGTGCAGGGCGGAGCGAGGATCCTCGCTTCGGGTGAAATGGGGATTGGCAATACCACGGCGGCCACCTGCTTGACGGCCCTGCTCTGCGGCTGCGATGTTGCCTCTATCACCGGGCGGGGGGCTGGTGCCGACGATGCGGTTTTGCACAAGAAGATCGCGGTGATTCGCAAGGCTGTCGAGCGGGTGCAGCGCAGCTCTCGGGGCGATTTGGTCGAGGATATTGCAGCGCTTTGTGGCTTTGAGATCGCTGCTATGGCGGGGTTTTATAGCCGGGCAGCTGAGCTTACGACGATCGTGGTCATTGACGGCTTCATCGCGACGGCTGCGGCGCTCATTGCCGAGAGGCTGGCCAAGGGCAGCCGCGAGTACATGATCGCCTCGCATTCCTCGGCTGAGCAGGGGCACCGGCACTTGCTCAATGAGCTGCAGCTACGGCCGCTGTTGGAGTGGTCCATGCGTCTAGGCGAGGGGAGCGGGGCCTTGCTGGTCATGCCCATGCTCGATGCGGCGGCAGAGATCACCAAGATCATGGCGACCTTTGAGTCGCTTGGGATCGAGAGATGATGAACTACGTGGTGCTGCCGTTTCTGACGGCAGTCCAGTTCTTGACGCGGCTTCCGGTTCCTGGCGGAAACAAGCCGGCAGGGCCAGAGGTCTTCCAGCGGGTTGTCATCTACCTGCCGCTGGTCGGCTTGCTGATTGGGGCCATTACCGCTCTGGTTTTTGGCTCGGCGAGTCTGGTCTTTAACCCCTTGTTGGCAGCAGCGATCGCTGTGGCTGTGGAGATGCTGGTGACCGGCGCTTTTCACGAAGACGCCGTTGCGGATTATTTTGACGCCTTTGGTGGTGGCTGGAGTAAAGAAGACATCCTGCGGATCCTGAAGGATAGTCGCATCGGCAGTTATGGGGCCTCGGCACTTATTGCCGCTCTCTTGTTGCGGATATTCGCCATGGCATCTTTGGAGGAGCAGCCCTACTTGGTGATTTTGGCCTCGGCGGCGCTGGGTCGGCTGGCCACGGTGCTGTCCATCCGCTGGCTGAAGCCCATCGCTGCGCGAGAGGGCTTGGCCAAGGAGGCCGGGCACCAGGCTCGGTGGAGAGATGTGCTCCTTGCTGGCTTGCTTATTCTGCCCATGCTTCTGGTTTGGGCCTGGGTCATGCCCTTGAAGGCGGCGCTCAGCCTGCTCTGCGCAGCCGGGGCCACGCTCTTGGTGCTGCACAAGATCCGCACGAAGATCGGCGGCATGACCGGGGATTGCCTGGGGATGATCTGTTATCTGACCCAGGTGATGGTTCTGCTTGTGGGGGCGGCGAATCTGCAGAGGCTGAATTGGCTCGGGTATTGATTCTCATCCGCCATGGGCAAGTCCATGAGCGCTACCAGGGAGTTTGTTATGGATCGAGGGATGTGGAGCTCAGCGAGCTTGGCAAGGCTCAGAGTCGGTCGCTGGTCGATGAGCTAGCAAACCAGGCGCTTACCGGGATTTACCACAGCGACATGCTGCGTACCCGATTTTTGGCGGAGCTCCTGGCGGAGAGATCTGGGGTCGAAGCCCTTCCCGATACGAGGCTGCGAGAGCGGTGTTTTGGCGCTTGGGAGCTGAAGAACTGGGATGAGATCTATGCCGAAAGCGGTGCGGCGATGGATGGGATGCTGGATGCTCCCGATTCCTTTGCCCCCGCCGGTGGCGAAACGACCTTCGCCCTGCGTGACCGGGTCTTGGCGTGGTACGCTGCGCTACCTGCGCGGGGCACTTTTGCCGTGGTCGCCCATGGTGGAGCCATCGCTTCGCTGCTTGGGACGCTCAGGGAGCTTCCTGTCAGGCAGTGGACTGAGTTGATACCGGCATGTGGCAGGTATGTCCTTCACTCAGAGGAATCGAGGATCGAGTGCTGAGTATGCGTTCTGTCATCATCGCGATTGTTGGGATCGGTCTGCTGCTGTTTCTCAAGCTGGGAGGGAGTGAGCAGCTAGCCGAGAGGGGCGGATCCGCCTCTAGCATCTCTGTGCCGCGGACTGTGGTCTGCGTGAACCCAGCCGCGACCGAGATGATCTATGCGATGGGGCGCGAGGACTTGTTGGTCGCGGTCAGTGATTATTGTGACTACCCGGCGCAAGCCGCTTCCAAAGAGAAGATTGGCGGGGTCATCAATCCCAACCTCGAGAAACTCGCTGCCTTGAGCCCCGATTTGATCATCCTGCAAGGTAAGAGCGAGGTTCTGGCTAAGTTCTGCCAGCTCAGAGGTATTGAGGTTCTTCGCCTAGACTTGAGGAACTTGAAAGAGATCCTTTATGGAATCCAGGCCCTAGGTAGTCGGCTTGGCTGCTCGGCTGCAGCGGAGAAGCTCTGCGGGCAAGTAACAGCAGATCTCGATGAGCTAAGGCGGGTCCTTGCTGCTTCAGAGAAGAAGAGCGTGTTCTTATCTCTGTACCGTACGCCGGGCTCCCTCTCGGGCATGACCACGGTGGGGCCTGGTACCTTTCTGAGTGAGGTGATTGAGGTCGCCGGTGGGAGTAACGTGTTTGGTGATCTTAGACAGGATTACTCACCTGTTTCTAAGGAGTCCCTGCTGAAGCGGCAGCCAGATATCATTATTGAGCCCTGTAGCCCTTTACCTGCTTCGGCTGAAACGCTGGCCAAGACCCTGCAAGACTGGAGCAAGCTTCCCTCCTTACGAGCCGTGCAGCGAGGACAGGTCTTTGTCATCGATGCTGATTTGCTGTTACGACCGGGGCCGCGGCTTGCTCGCGCCGCGCGCGACTTGGCTAAGTTGATTCACCCGGAGCTTTTTGATGACTGACGATTTGCTTCGACTTGAAGACGTAAGCTATTCCTATCCGCAGTCGAGTTGGAAGCTGGATCGTGTGCAGTTCTCGATGAACAAGGGCGAGTTCCTTGCCCTCATTGGCTCCAACGGTTCGGGAAAGAGCACCCTGTTGAAAATTGCTGCGGGGATCACCGCGCCGGCAAGCGGAGCGGTCCGACTTCGTAGTGCGAATCTCCAGAAGATCGCCAGGAAGAGCTTGGCGCAGAGTATCGGGTATCTGCCTCAGAACATTTCGCCGACCTTCGACTTTAGCGTCGAAGATGTGGTAGCTATGGGGCGGTTTTGTCGCTCCGGCTACTTTGGCGCGCTGACTAGCAAGGACCGCGAGATTGTCGATCAGTGCATGGAGGCCACAGAGATACGAGCTTTTAGGGGGCGCAAGATCAACCAGCTCTCGGGCGGGGAGCGCCAGAGGGTACTGCTGGCCTCGGTTCTGGCGCAGCAGCCGGAAATCCTGCTGCTGGACGAGCCGACAACGGGCCTGGACATCCATCATCAGGCATCGTTTTTTTCGTTGCTGGAGAGCTTTGCTAGGCAGCAAATGGCGGTTCTGGTCATTACCCATGACCTCAATCTGGCCAGTCAGTTTTGCGGTCGGGTCATGCTGATGGACAGGGGGCGCATCCAGGTCTCTGGGACGGCAAATGAGGTCTTTGCTCGGATCCAGGAGATGGGGGAGTTCGCTGAGAACCTGTCTTTTTTCGAGCACCCCATGAATCAGAAACCTTCCATCCTCCCCTGTCATTGGAGAGATGTGGGAGATGCGGGAGATGCGGGGCGCAGGCAAGCATGAAGGCAAAGCTGCAGTCAGAACGCAGGCATTTTGGCCTATACCTCTATGCCGCTCTTGCTCTTCTCTCGCTTCTTATCTTTCCCTTTGTCGGGGCCGAAGATCTCTGCCTAAGGACGATTTGGAGTGATTTGTCCCAGGGCAGGGTTTCCCAGGTGGATACGGAGATCTTCGTTTCTCTCCGGCTTCCCCGGGTCTTGCTGGCCTTTTTGACGGGTGCGGTTCTGGCGGTATGCGGCAATGCCTTCCAGGTGATTTTGCGGAATCCTCTAGCCACCCCCTATACGCTTGGCGTGACCGGTGGGGCTGCGGTAGGGGCCTACTTGGCCATCGCGTTTCCGGCTTTGAATCTCTCGCTGGGTACCGTGACGACGGTCCAGTTTATGGCCATGGCGGGCTCCGCTTTGATCGTGTTTTTGATCTATGTCGCATCGCGAAAAAGGACGGGGATCTCCACGCACACCATGCTTCTGGCAGGGGTGACGATCAGCATCATCTGTGGAGCCTTGATCCTTCTGATTCGCTATTTGACCAAGCCAGGTCTCCTAGTCTCGCTCGACAGGTGGACGATGGGGCAGCTTGATACTGTGGGCTTTGAATCGCTCTATGCCGTCGCGGCGTTGTCGCTACTTGGGCTCTTGTTCATTGCTCTTAGTGCTCGGGGGCTCAACCACATATCCCTTGGCGAAGACTTGGCCATGGGGCACGGGGTGGATGTCGCGCGGGTGCAAAAACTCTGCTTCATCGGCGGTTCGCTGGCCACAGCGTCTGTTGTTTCGGTGGCTGGGCCTATTGGTTTTATTGGGCTGATCGTGCCGCACGCCGTGCGAAAGATCTCCGGGTTTCATAACCAGCGCGTTCTGCTCGGTTGTTTCTTTGTCGGTGGCGCCTTCCTGGTGATTTGCGACGCGGTGGCTCGGACGCTGCTTGCTCCCAGCGAAATCCCTGTGGGGGTCATTAGCGCTTTGATCGGCGGGCCGTGCTTTGTGTATGTGCTGCTCAAATTGCATTAGCACGTGCCATTCCTCTGCGCCGGAGCTGCTACTTCTCTGCCAGCAGCGTCTGCGGCCCTAGCCGCGAGAGCTCTGCCGGGGCGAGGAGGAGGATTTGGTTGGCCTTGGCGGCTTGCTCGGCGCCCTTGGTGTAGCCGTTGCTTGCGACTACCGCTGCGTATTCAGCTTGGTGGACGGCGCGGGCGCTGCTGATCTCTTGGACCGGGGTATTGCCGACGGCCCGGCTATAGCGTTTGCACTGGAGCACTAGGCGTTGGCCGTCGTGCTCAGCGATAACATCGGCGCCTTGGTCGCCAGAGCCGGCGGGGAGCCAGACCTTGTTCCAGCCGGCTTTCCGCAGGGCGTCAGCACACCAAGCTTCGAATTGAGCTGGGCTTAGAGCCTCAATCTCGTCGGCGGGAACTTGGCGAAGTCCGCCGCCAGCCTCGATGAATTTGCGGATGAACTGGTCGGCCCAGCGGCGCAGTTTGCCGCTGCCCAGCAGGGTCTTGCTTGGGTTCTGGCCGTAGACATAGGCGAGTTCGGGGAGCACGACCTCGTCGATGAAGAAATCGAGTTCTTTCTCCCATTTGGACGGCTTCGAGGTCCCGTAGCGCCCTGGCTGGGTGAGGGCGATGCGCTGCCTGCTCAGTGCTTCGATGTTCTCGAAGCAGATGCGCTGGGTGCTGCCCTTGGGCCCCTTGCGAATCTTGGGCTTGCGCAGGCCGAGTGCTGAGAGCTTGCTCCTGGCGGCACGCAGTCTCCCCCTTTCTTGGCGGTCGATGAGCTCCAGAAAGGCCAGGGCAGCGATGAGGAGGGAGCCGGGGACGAAGACCAGGGCCTGGAGCCAGACATGGCTGGAAGCGGCGCTGGCGATCGCGGCGCCGCCTGCCAGGCCCAGTAGAGCTGCCAGGGAGCCGAAGCGCTGGCGGTTCTGGCGCCTGACCACTTCGTCGATCACTGTGCTCCCTCCTTCGAGTCCGGGCAGAATTTCGCGGTCCGGCTGGGCCCTCGGCCTGCTTCCTTGGTCTTTCTTAGCGTTGCCGGCAGAGATGTCGACCGCGAGCCAGGTTGGTAGCTAGGGGCAAGCCTGCTTGCCTCTCTGGGTCCAGGGCGCAAACTTCCTGCTATGAAAACCCGCTTGTTGATTCTGGGTGCGGTCACAGCGACTGCTTCTCTCTCCTTCGCCTCTCCTCTTTGGCCTTCCTTGCTGGGGCTGGTGGCTAGGCCTCAGCCCTGTGGCGGCGAGCATCCGCTTCCCGCGCAAGAGTCGCATTCGGGGGCTCAGCGCTCGGCTTCGGCCAAGCAGCGGCCCGGGGCTGCGGCCCAGAGACGGCCAGCGGCGCCGCTTCACGATCCGCGTGAGAAGCGACTGCGCAATATCCGCCAGCTGACCTTCGGCGGCGAGAATGCCGAGGGCTACTTCAACTCCGATGGAACGAAGCTCGTCTTCCAGGCGCGCAAGGGAGCGACCGGATACGACTGTGATCAGATCTTCGAACTCGATCTAAAGACGATGGCGACGCGTTTGATCTCGACCGGCCGCGGCCGGACCACCTGCGCCTACTACCACGACAGCGATCGGCGCATCCTCTTTGCGAGCACCCATCTCGGTGGCCACTCATGTCCGCCGGTGCCCGATATGAGTCAGGGCTACGTCTGGCCGCTGTACCCCAGCTTTGACATCTTCTCATGCCCGGCGAAGCAGCCCGAGCTGCTGGTACGGCTGACCAAGACGCCGGGCTACGATGCCGAAGGAACCACCTGCTACGCCAACGATCGCATCATCTTCACGAGCGTTCGCGACGGGGATCTCGAGCTCTACTCGATGAATAGCACCGGCGGCGACGTGAAGCGGCTGACGCACGAGCTCGGCTACGATGGCGGAGCCTTCTTCAGCTCCGATGGCGAGTGGATCGTCTGGCGGGCGCATCATCCGAAGGAGAAGGCGGCTATCGCCGACTACAAGCGTCTGCTCGCCCAGGGGCTGGTACGTCCGAGCACGATGGAGATCTTCGTTGCCAAGAGCGATGGCTCACAGCGCCGGCAGGTGACCAAGTTTGGCAAGGCCTCCTTTGCTCCTTTCTTCTTCCCCTCGAACAAGCGGGTCATCTTCGCGGCCAACCTCGAAGGTCCGCGGAGCTTCAATCTCTACGCCATTGACGTGGACGGGAAGAACCTGGAGAGAGTCACCTACAGCTCCGCCTTCAACTCCTTCCCCATGTTCTCGCCGGACGGTAAGTACCTGGTCTTTGCTAGCAACCGCAACAATGCGCGGCCACGCGAGACCAATCTCTTCCTCGCCGAGTGGGTCGAGGACGCGAAGTAGCGCTGGGCGGTGGCATAGATGGGAAGCGGCAGCGACGCGGGTGACTTGATCTCGATCGGCGAGCTGGCGCAGCGCACCGGGATTTCGATCGACACCCTCAGGGCTTGGGAGCGGCGCTATGGCGAACCCAAGCCGCTGCGTTTGCCCTCCGGACACCGTCGCTACAGCAAGGATCAGCTGCGGCGCCTGATGGGCGTCTCCGAGGCACTGGCCCATGGCCTACGCCCCAGCCGTTTCCTCGGACAGCCGCCGGAAGTGCTCGAGAGGATCCTCGAAGAGCTTTCTCCTCGGACCCCGAACGATCCGACTCTCGACACCCTGCTTGAGTATGTTCAGGGCTATGAGCGTGGGCGCTTAGAGCGTGAGTTGGTGGCGCTGTGGCAGCGCTTTCCAGTGGTGCAATGGTTGCAGCGCTTCGTTGTGCCCTTACTCGCGACCGTCGGGCGCCTTTGGGCAGAAGGGCAGATCACGATTCGGCAGGAGCACTTCATGAGCGAGGTGCTTGAGGATTTGCTGCGCATGCTGCGCCTGGAGCTCCTCAGTGATCAGATCGATGCCGGGACCGCGCCGATACTCCTTACCTCGCTCCCAGGCGAGCGGCATGCCCTGGGGTTGCAGATGGTGGCGCTGCTTTGCGCGGCTCAGCAAGTCCCGCAGCGCTTGATGGGCGCCGACATGCCGGTGGCGGAGATCGTGGCTGCTGCCCGCGACTGCGCGGCCAAGGTGGTTGCGGTTTCGGTGTCACTGGCCAGCGGCGGTCCACATGCCGGCAATGTCCTGTACGAACTGCGTGAGCAGCTTCCGAGTGAGGTCCATATCCTGGTCGGCGGCCGGGGCGCCCGTGGATCGCGCCGCTGCAAAGACGGGGTCGAATACTTGGACTCGCTCCCGGACTTTGTCCAGTGGCTGGAAAGCCAAGAGTTCTGATCGGCTAGCTCAGAGACTTTGGCGCCGGCGCTGCTTAGGCAGCGGGTCCTTGTCTTCGGGCACCCGGTACTTCTGCCGCAGGCGGCCGAGTTCGACGAGCAAGCGCGTGCGGATCTCCGCGTACTGAGGGTCGTCATAGACACTGCGCAGCTCGTGCGGATCCTCCTTCAGGTCGAAGAACTCCCATTCGCCGATCTGGTAGTAGTGGATCAGCTTGTAGCGTTCGCTGCGAACCCCGTAGTGGCGGTGGACCATGTGGGCGCCGGGGAACTCGTAGTACTGGTAGTAGATGGATTTGCGCCAAGGCTCGGCTGGCTTGCGATCCTCGAGCAGGGGGGGCGAGGCTGCGTCCCTGCATTTGGCGTCTCGGCTTGCGCTGAAGCCGGCGTGGCACGGCAGGACATGGGCTTCGATTTTTCGAGAAACCCCGTGGCCTTTTGGCTCACTCACTAGGCATGAGAGCTTCCTTTCGATCAGGGCTCGGCCCATGCCTCTTGGCCATAGTCCTTCTCCTGCTTTGGTGCTGGCTTCTGGCGGGGCCGCGACGGCCGCGGGCTCCGGGCTGGGGGCGTTCTCCGCGAGCTGTGGGCTTTGGTGCTGGGTCCTGGGAAGCAGCCCAGGAATCCTCCCAAGAACGGCCGAGCAGCGGCTTGCGGCGTAGCCAGGCCCAGAGCTCGGGACTAGGCTCCCAGGCAGCTCCAGACATGGGTTCTCTACGATGAAGTACGCACGTGCCGGTACCGCTGCCGCGGTGTTCCTTACCTTCGCCGCCTTCGCTCTCTTTGCTGGGCCCAGCCTTGCCCAGAAGGAGGCTCCCAAGGAGGAGAAGCCTATCGCCGTCGACGAGCTCATGAAGAAGCTTGAGCCCAAGCTGGCAGAAGTGCAGAAGCACATTACATTCTGGCGAAAGCACCAGAACTCGCAGGATGTCACTGGCAAGGACGAGAAGGAGCGCAAGCAGAAGCGCATCGCCTTCCGCAAAGAGAGCGCAAGGCTGCTGGCGCGGGTGACCCGAAGCTTGGCCTCGGTCGATCACCTACTGCAGCCACTGCTTGAGGCCAAGAAGGACAAGAACAAGGGCTTCAGCCCGGAGCACTACATCGCTGCCGCGCAGAAGCTCCTTGCTGCCGAGCAGGCCGGGCGCGGAGTGCGGATGACGGGGAAAGGCGTCGAGGTCTTCCCCAAGAACTTTGGGCTACGGATCCAGCACGGCAACGCCCTGCTCCTGCTGGCCAATGATATGGGCGACGAGGACTTCGATGACTTCGTCGAGGCGGCGGAGAAGAGCTTCTTCCGGGCTCGGGCTCTCGACAAGGCGAGCGCCAAGCCTTGGTTCGGGTTGTACCGGGTGCAGGATGCTCTCGGTGAGGATGAGAAGGCGCTGGAGTATCTCGACACGGCCCTTGAGAAGTCCGGCGCGGACGAAGAGGTGGATCGGCCGCGCATCCGGCGTGGGCAGCTGCTGATTCGGCTGGGGCGGATCAAGGATGCGGCGAAGCAGTTGGACACGAGCCGGGCGCGCAAGCAGGAGCTGTTTCAGGCCTGCGTCTTGGCCTCTCGCTGCTACGTGCTCCTGGGCGATGCCAACCGTGCCAAGCGAGCGTTTGCGCGACTGGAGAAGGCGGAGGGCGAGAGCTTGCGGGTGCTGCAGGCGAAGGCCGACATGCTCTTGGCGCTGGGAATGAAGTCCGAAGCGCAGGATGAGCTGCTAGCAAAGCTGCCGCCGAAGCAGGCCAAGGAGAGCAGCGAGCAGCTACACGAGCGCCAGAGCGGCCAGGCCATGCTCTGCCTGCTGAAGCATCTGGGGGGGGATCTGGAGCAGGCGCGGCGCAAGTTGCCGGCCATCCTGGGGATCAGCTTCTACACGATGATGCCGAGCAAGGCCGATCCGAAGAAGCGCGAGCGGCGCAACATGGATCAGAACCCGAGCTTCATGCTCTATGAGCTGCGGCGCACTGAGAAGTCGGCCCAGTACTGGGCCGAGGAAGTGCTCGCGACTCTCTGCCAGAAGGCCTTGAAGACGTATGAGAGCAGCGACTCGGAGAAGTTCATCGAGGTGCAGATCTTCGACTATGACGAGCGCGAGGAGCTGCGTAGTTCGGAGTCCTGGGACCTACAGCTTGAGTATCTGGAGGGTTACCTCGGGTCGCCGGACTTCCGTGGAGCCTTGCTAGCCCGGGCGTTGTGTAAGCAGCTACGTGGGAACTAGCTGAGCGCTAGATCGCTGACAGCTAGGTCACTGACAGCCATGGGCTGCGGTTGCGCTTTTGCGGCGTTCCGCCTGGTAGTAGGCCGCTGACCAAGGCTATGCTCCCGGCTTTTCGGCTTGCGATCCCATCTCGCAAGCGAAACCAACTAGAGAATTAGGAATAAGGAGCGCCCCAGAATGCTCAAGGCACTTCGCGACAAGGCCCGCCAGGCCCTCTCCATTGAAGAAGCTCAGGCACACTGCGACATCCCCTGCGGGATTTATGACACCGGCCCGGCGCTCATCGCTGCGCTGACTGTCGTTCGCATGATCGATATCATCGACGGACTCGTCGCGAACAAGCCGGCGTGCGAGGCGGAGTACCAGAACAAACTGGGCCGCGCCATCGCCGAGAAGGAAAAGCACGCCGAGATCGTCAAGCACGAGATCCGGGTGATCTGGGGTGACTACTTCAAGGCGCCCCAGTTCGAGAAGTTCCCGAAGACGAACGAGCTGGTGCACAGCATCATGCTCCAGGGCAGTAAGGTGCGTCAGGGAGCCAGCCGCGAGGAGGCCGTGAAGCTGGTCGAACTCGTCAACGAGTTCGCCGAGATCTTCTGGGAGACCAAGGGCGTGGAGAGCAAGCGGGCGATCTGCCCCTACGAGCCCAAGCTGGAGACGGTGTACCCCGTTCTGTAGTCGCTGAGACACAGGTTTAGCTGAGACACAGGTTTAGCTGAGCACCGGTCTAGCTGAGAAGCCGGGCTAGCGGAGACCCAGGGCGGGATAGGCCTAGTCCTGGGGCCCGGTCTCTGTTCGCTCCGGCGAGCAGGTCGGCCCTGCGGCCGGCCGCAGGAGAGAGGCCCGGCGGCAGAGCCGCGTCTTCGGCGCTCCTTTGACGGCGGATTGCTGTGGCGAATCCGCTTCTCTGTCGCTCTGTTCCGCCAGCGCCGGACTGTCCCCTTCGTCGCTATTGGGATACTGGCAGCTTGCCGTAGTCCTTCGGCAGCCGGCAAGGTCCCCGACTCGTATCTCGATGTGGAAGCTCGTGCGCGTTCGCGGCGTCAGTATGTCTCCCGTGCTGGGAGACCGCGACCTGCTCCTGGTCCGCCGGCTTGCCGACGCTAGTAGCGAGTCCCTGAGGGCTGGGGACATCGCCTGCTTCCGGCATCCCGACTTGGGACTCATCGTCAAGCGCGTTCTCGAGCGGCTTCCCGCTCCGACCCACTTTCGCATTGGAAGCGAGAATCTTCTCGGTAGCGATGAGAGTGCCTTGGGGCCGCTGCCGGCCTCTGCCCTGGTCGGTCGCGTTGTGCTGCGGCTGTGGCCGCGCCCGCGGCCCTTCCGGCGACGCGGTCCTCGGCCCGGGCGCAGCGGCGCTTGAGTCGCCCAGCCAGCTTGCACTGCCTGCTTGGCCGCCTTGTCATCGGGCCCAGTTCAGCAAGGGGTCGTGGGCAGGGCTATTTCAATGCCTTGCTAGGAGTGCGAGGCCACCGCCTGTTACACTAAGGTCTTGCTTTGCTACCGTGCTCGGGCGCGGGTTTGTGGGCCACTGCACCCGGCCTTCCTGTCCTGCGCCTTCCCTCGTGCGCGTGCCCCCGCGTACCCCCGGTTGACCCCAGAGAACCAGGGTCTCGATGCCGAAGTTCGTTCTCAATGTCCTCGACGGTCCCGGAAAGGGCCGCTCGATTCCCCTGTCCCTGGATGTGCCGCTGCTCATCGGTCGCAAGCCGAGCAATCAGCTGCGCTTGTCTCATGACGAGAAGGTCTCGGGCCAGCATGCCGAGATCCGCAGCGAAGGCGAGATGCTCATCCTGAAGGATCTCGGTTCGACCAACGGCACTCGCGTCGACGGCAAGAAGATCCAGGAGGTGCCGATCGGGCATGGCGATCGCTTCCAGATCGGCGAGACCATGCTGCAGCTGATCGATGTGCAGCAGGATGCTGGCGTCGACGAAGACATGTCGATCCAGATTGACCAGGCGATGCTTGCCAAATCGCGCAAGCGCAGCCCGGCGACACTCCTGTTCCTGCTGGTCCTGATCTTGGCCGGCGGCGCGGCGTACTACTTCTTCGGCAGCCCAGCTTCGAGTGCGGGGCCTGCCCGAGCCAGGGGGGCGAAGCTCGTTGAGATTCCTGGCAACCTGCTCCAGGCGGCGGATGCCTACTTCGAAAAGGGTGCGAACTTATGGCTGCCGCTCGCCAGCGGTGGGAGCTTCGATCTGGGGACGGAGGCCAGTAGTGGGCGTCACGGGCTTTGGGCTCAGCTTGGTGCTGCCGAGGGAACGGAGCTTGGGGAGAGCGACCGCTTTGCCGGCTCGGCGAGCCCGGCCATCCCCGTGCAGGAGGGGCGCGCCTACCGGGCGCAGGCGATGCTGGCAGCTGACGAAGGCGTGCGGGTTGCGCTGCGCTTGGCCTTCTACGCCGCGGCCCCGGCCCCCGATCCGGAGGCCGAGCCTAATCCCGAAGCGGAGCAACGCCTGATCCGAGCACCTCTCCTCGTGGTCGGTTCGAGGCTCGAAGCCTTACAGGGTCGGGACTTCGCTGAGCGCAGCGTGAGCGCTCTTGCCCCAAGCGGTGCTGTCGAAGCCCGCGCCATCCTGGTCGCCGTGCTCGCGCCCGGTAGCAGCCAGGAATGCAGCGCCTACGCCGACGACATCGCTCTCGTCCAGCAGGGGGCGGCCGATCCGGTGCTGGAGCTGGCGGGTAGTCGGCTGCAGGTGACAGGGAGCAGCCAAGGGGTAGATAGCCCTGAGGTCGGCGGAATCGGGAATGCCTGGCTTCGGATCGCCGGGCGAACGGCGTTGGCTTCTTTCGCTAGTGCTCCAGCCGAGAACGATCCCTCACTGCAAGCGCTGGCGAAGCTGCTGCCGCTACCGCTGAATGACATCTTTGGCGATATGCGCGTGCTCAAGGGCGAAGGTGCCTTCCAGCTGCGGAGCAGCGCTGCTGGGGCGATGCAGTTCCTGGTGCCCGGCGACATGCTTGGAGGGCAGGGCTACCTGGTGCGGCGCGAAGCTCAGAAAGAGGGTGCCCACAAAGGGCGCATCTTTGAGGGGCATCGTGGAGCGGCTCAGGTCGCGGACGTGAGCGGGATCTTGCTCGGCGAGGGCATCGTGCGCTTCTTGCTGAGCTGGCCAAAGGCTGGCGCCTTCCGGGCCGATGCGCTGCCGAATGGAGCGCTGCGTTTCACCATTGACTTCGGGGGGGAACTCGACATCCAACTCGAGTTCCAAGACGAGGTGCGGAAGGCTCAACGGCTCTACCGCGAGGCGTTGGCGGCCGATCGCGCAGGGCAGATCGGAAAGGCCCTGCAAGCGTATGCCGAGTTGGTCAAGAGATGGCCCTTCGACCAGGATGCCACCAACAAAGCTCGGGCGCGGCGCTCCCAGCTGCTACTCGCCGGGAAGGAGCGCTTCCTCGCCCAGCAAAGGGCTTTCGACGAAGCAAAGGCCTTCGGTTACGAGGGGCTCTATCGGCGCTTGCTCAAGGACCTGGACCAGATGCTTCTGACCTATGCGGGCGCAGAAAAAACAGCGTTTTATGAGCAGGCGCAGAGCTTCCGCGCAGAAGTGCACAAGGCTCTGACGCAGCTGCTGCGGGAAAAGGCCAAGGGGGTTGCCGAGCGCTATTTGCGCATTCACGACAGCCTTGTCGAGAGCGACTTGAAGAGACTCGCGGAACTCGTTGAGCGCTATATGCGCCAGGAATTCCCCGAGAGCGAAGCAGTACAAAAACTCGGGCGCTGAAGCGGAGCAAGCAGCATGGCAAAACAAGGCATCGGCTTCGACCTCAGCGGTGAAGAAGCCCTCCTCCTCAGCGGACGCAAGAAGGGAGCGGCCTTCCAGGTCACTCGTTTCGAACGGCTTGCGCACGAGGAACGGCGCGTGCTTGGCGCGCGGGCGCCACTCGGCGCGATCTGCACCGGGCTGAGCGGTCGCGACCTGATCCTCAAATACTCGCGGGTGCCGACCGTCCCGGATTGGCAGTTGGCGAAGCTGATGGAGTTCGAGGTCGAGGGCATCGCCCAGCAGGCGGGCGGCAAACTCAGCTATGACTACAACCTGCTGCCGGTCCAGAACGAGATGACGGGGGAGGACACCGTCCTCCTGGCCCTGGCCAAATCCGACGCCCTGGATGGGCTGATCGCCAAGGCCGCCACGGCGAAGGGCCGGGTGCAGGCCTTCACTCCCAATGCGATTGCGGCCTACAACTGTTTCCTGCAGTTCGGGCACATCAGCGATGAGGTAACGCTCATCGCCTGGATGGGAGAATCCTCCATTGACCTTGCTTTGCTGCGTGGGGCGAGCTTGCTCTTCGCCCGCAATGTTACTGGTGGTCTCGGGGTTCTCGATGGCGCGATCCGCCAATCCTTCAACGTGCGTGAGGAGCGGGCGCGCAAGATTCGCCGAGAGCTGCTCGACCTCGATCCCAGCAAGCGCGGCCAGCACGCGAGCTCGCAAGAAGAGAAGGTCGCCCACGCCGTGCAGGGGGTCCAGGGGCAGTTGCAAGCGGCCCTGCGCTCGACCCTCGCCTTCTGCCAGTCGCAGATCCAAATCCAGGACCTGAGCCTTGATCGTGTTTTGCTTTGTGGGCCGGGGGCGAAGTTGCGAGGCCTGGACCGCTTCCTTGCCCAGGGCCTGGGCAGCGCGGTCGAAATCTGGGACCCGGTGCCAGGCTGCGAACTCTCGCAATGCCCGGCCGAGGATGCTGCTGCCTTGGAAGAGGCCGGCCCCGAGTCGGTCTTGGCGCTTGGGCTAGCTCTGGCGCCCTGCTTCGAGGATCTCTATTCGATCGAGATCCTCCCCGAGGCGGTAAAGAAGCAGCGCCGTTTCCAAGAGCGCTATGTGTGGAACATCGCCGCGGCCTTGCTCGCCGTGGCCTTCTTGGTCTTCAGTTTCTTCAAGTCGCAGGGGCGTTTCGAAGAACTGCAGCAGGCTGAACGAGTCCTTCGCCGTCAGGCTGACACGATCAAGAGTCGGCACCAAAGAACGGAGAAGCTCATTGCGGGCATCGAGGAAAACTCCGAGAGGATCCGCAAGCTGGAAGAACTGGCGGTGCCGCTGCACGCCAGCATTCGCACCCTGCGCACCCTGCGGACTTCTTTGCCGGAGAACCTCTGGGTTACCGAGCTGCGTTCGCAGCGCGGACCGATTTCCTGGGAAAAGCCGGTCAAGCGGTCGTCTCGCGGCCGGCCCAGGCAGCTCATCCGTCCCTACCTCAGCATCGAGGGATTGGGGGTGCCCCTTGCCGGGAAAACCCCGCGCGTGAGTTATACGAAGTTCAAGACGCTGCTCGATGGCGTCCTCCCGATGGTCGAGTCGAGTGCTGGAAGCCGAGACGGAGCGTTCCGCTTTACCTGCAAGCTCGACTTCCTCCTCCGGACTCCGGAGAAGAAGACGGACAAGGAAGAGGAGGGGCGCTGAACATGGACCTCAACGATCTCTGGCAAGAACACAAGACTTGGATCCTCGGCATTGTCGCTGGGCTGATCCTCTTCCTCGCCTGTAACTCAGTGATCGGCGGCAGCTTCGGCACCGAAAAGCTCAAACGGGCGATGGCCGGGCACCAGCGCAGCGTGGCCAGTAGCAAGATGTATGGCCAAGAAGAAGAACGGCAGGCGCGCAAGCTCAGCAAGGAGCTGGAGCAGCGCCTGCTGAGCTTGCAGCAGCGCAGCTACTTCGACCCGCAAGACCGTTACCTGCTTGAGGGCAAGGGCGATTACTCGACGCATTATCTGACCGTGACCAGTGAGGACGAGATAGAGATGCGGCGGGCGATGAATACCGCCAACGTCGACTTCCTCGCGGCAAGGCTCGGTCTGCCGGCGAGTTCGCCGACCGAGCGGGATGAGGTGCAGAGGATGCTCCTTGGGCTGGATCTGGTCACCGATGCCTTGACCCGCCTGCTCGCGGCCTCCGATGAGGTCCTGACCCAGTTGCCCGGCCAGCACGGGCTGCGTGCGGTCGACAAGATCCAGATCGAGGCGGCGCCCAGGAAGCGAAACCGAAGCTCCCGTGGCTCCAAGGCTCCGGTCCAGCTTGGGGAGGAGGTCACGGTGCGCCTGGTCTTTCGTTCGGACTCGGTCACCGTCGAGCGTTGGCTCGAGCGCCTCCTGGGCGAGCGGGCTCTGCCGAGCTCGGGGGACGAGGACGAGGTGAGCGAAGCGGAAGGCGGCGAGGCCGAGGCCGAGCACCAAGGCCCGCGCCCCATCCTGCTCAAGTCTCTGCAAGTCGAGGACGTCGGGCGCGAGTCTGGTGAGCCTCTGAAGGTGAGCGTCACGCTGTTGGCCCTGATTGCTAAGGAGAGCTGAGCGTGCAGCTTCGCAAAGAACAGATTCTCTTCGTCGTTGTCCTGCTGATCGTGGTGTGGCTTTTCGCCTCCGATAAGGACGGCCGCATAGGCCGCAAGCTTCGGCGTCCCAGCAAGAAGGCCGTTCCGGCTATCGAACTACCCAACTCTTCGCTGGCCCAAGGAGCACAGAAAGAACTGGAGCGCGATGCCCGCGACCTCTTCCTCAAGCCCTCGGCCAGCAAGCCTTTGCCGCCGCTCGAATTGCCTCTGCCGGCGCTTGCCGATCTGCCGGTGCAGCTGCCGCTGCTTGAGCCTGGGCCGGTATTGGCCCGGGCGCATCTTTTGCGCGTAAAGCTTGGCGACTTGCCGAGGGTGGCCGCCCAGGCGAGGGGTGCCGAGGCGGGGGGCAGCGAGGACTCAGGTCCGGGTTCCGAGACCTCGGATGGGGCGCCGGATGAGGATCCGGATGGGAATGGGGCCGCAGATGGGGCGCCGCAGGAAGCTCCAGCAGGGCCGTCGTTTGAGCAGGAGCCCAGCACGGTCGTCGATCACAGCGACGAGTATGACCTCCTCACTCTGAATGATGGCCGCAAGGTCTGGGGCCAAGTGCGTGGGGAGCATCCCTTCGCCTATGGGCGTCCAGAGGACTCCAATGTCTGGGCGTTGATCGGGCCCTTCAAGCAGCCCGTTCTCTTCCAGACCTATCGTCCGGAGAAGGGCACGGCTGGCATCACCAACCCGTGGCCTGCCGAAAAGGTGCTACGGGTCGAGTTTGCCAAGCGCGTCGAGAACAAGATCGCCTTGATGCAGCGGCGCATTCCCGATGACGACAGCGGGCTCAGCCTGCGTAAGGCCTTTGTGCTCGACTTGCTCCAGAATCATCGCGACAGCGAGGATGCTCTCAAGGAGGCGGCGCGGCAGGCGCAGCGGCACATCGAGCTGGCGCCCCATTACATCGACGGCTACGAGCTGCTGGCGTTCGTCTACCATGCGACCGGCCAGTTCGAGAAGGAACTCGAGTTCTACGACAGCCTGGCGAACGGACCGTTCAAAGAGGCCGCATTCGTGCACGTTGGCCGGGCGGTGGTCGCGCGCAAGCTCGGCATGCACAGCTTGGCCGTGCGCGAGCTCGAGGCCGCGATCGCTAGAGATCGTAGCTACAGCCGAGCCTGGTTGGAGCTGGCTCGCTGTGCTCTCCAGGCCGGTGCTTCGGAGAAGGCGGTGGAGCATGCTCGCCGGGCCGCTTTGACCCGGGCCTCGGGCATGGAGGCGCGCGTCTCGATCGAGGTGGACCTGGTCCTCGTGCAGGCTTTGCTGGCAGGCGGGCAGTTCCAGGAAGCCGCCACCAGCCTGCTCGAGTTCGAGAATCGTGTTCGCGACCCGCAAGCTGCTCTGCTTGGCGAGATGCGCAAGTTGCGTGCTGCCGCCCAGCTCGGCCTCGGCAAGATCGCTGAAGCGCGCGCCAGCTATGAAGAGGCGGCGACCTTGGCACCCAGCGATGCCGAGGCCGCACTCGGGGCCTGTGTCGCCTCGCTGCGCAGTGGCGATCGCGCGGCGGCCCTGGCCCACGCCAAGGATGCGGCCCGGCGCGACCCCTTGCTGCGCGGCCGCGCCTACGCGGCTGAGGCCCTGCTCCTCGATTTGGCCGGCGGCCACGCCGAGGCGTTGGCGCGGCTGGCCGAGGCGCGCGAGATTGCGCCGCGAGGTCCCTACCTGCTCTATCTCCTGGGGCGCAGTTTGCGTTTGGCCGGAGAGTTTGGCGAGGCGCGGGAGGTCTTGCAGCTGCTCTTGCAGGAGCGCAGCGACTTCCTCGAATCGATGGCCGAGCGTGCTCTCGCCACCATGCAGCTGGCGCAGAGCGAGGCCAAGAACGACCCCGCTGGCGCCCTCGCGATGTTGGAGGAGGCCGAACGCTTTGCCGCGCGGGTGGCTCGTGACGAGGCCGAGCGGGGCAAGGATCCGATCTTCCTCGACCTCCTCGGGACCATTCGCTACCACCAACTCGATGGCGAAGGTGCTAAGGAAGCCTTCGAGCAGTCCCTGGCCTGGAAGCCCGGTCCCTACGCCAAGATCATGCTTGCCTTGATTGCCTACCGGCAGGGCTATACCGATCGGGCCATCACCGAGCTCGTGACCCTGACCCAGGAGATCCGCGATCCGAAGGACCGCTTCCGTAAGTTCGCGGAGAGGGCTCGCGATGCCATCATCGACCATCGCGGTAAGCGTCTCTTCGTCGATGAGTTCGAGCGGGAGCTCGGTGAGCTTTGGCAGCCCGAGTCGCGCCACCAGGCGAAATGGATGGCGGTGAATGGCCGGGTGCAGCTGCGCGGTACGTCGCAGGGCGAAGATCGTCTGGCCCGTTGCCGCTACACCGTGGACCAGGCCCGCAACTTCCTCGAACTGTCCACCGAGATCACTTTGTTGAAGGGCTTCAGTGCCCGCAAAGCGGTGTTGCGCATCAGTGATCTGCGCAGCTCCAATCTCAGCAGCGCCCGCAAATCGCGCTTCCTTCTGGAGGTCGGCTACGACGCCACGCGGGCGCAAGGCGCGGGTGGAGCCTTCGTCCACTTCCACCAGAATCATGGTGGTTCAAAGAAGGACCTCAGCGAGATTGGTGCCGGAGACCCCGGTTTCCCAGCGGAGCTGCGCATCGAGCGGGGCAAGCCTTTCACTGTCGTCGTGCGACGTCTCGGTGCCCAGCGGCAGAGCGGTCCCGGCGCCCGGCAAAAGGAGACGCTTGTCGTGCTGATCGACGGCTTCGAGGTGCTGCGCCGTGATGTGGTGCAGGCCTTTGGTCTGCGCCAAAACCCGCTCGCCATCGACTTCCACGTTCAGGGTCTCGAGGGAACGAGGCTCGACACCGCCTTCGACAAGTTCCGTCTCGTGCGCTACGGCGAGGGATGAGCATGCAGTACAGAAGAGAGCCCATGCCGATGCGGAGCCAGCGAGGCCGCGCCGGTTTCACCCTGATCGAGCTTCTGATCGTCATCGGCATCATCTCCGGTCTGATGGTCTGGATCGTGCCGACCTTGTTGGGCGCGAGTCAGGAGACGGCGAAGATCAAGGAGACCCAGGTTCTGCTCCATGAGCTGGCCTCGCGGGCGGAGTCTTATGCGAACCAGCGTCGCTTCGGTGACTATCCTCCCGACAACTTCCGCGACCCCGCGCGCAAGCTCTTGGTCGTTGCCGACTCGATCAATCCCGGCATCGAGTCGCTCGTTGCCTTCCTCTCACGCGAAGACTCGAAGGACGAGGACCTGAGCCGCTTGCAGGAGAAGTTTTCGAATACCGACAATGACAAGTCCGATGCGCCGATCGGCCGTCTCGATCGCCCGGACAAGCTTGAGATCGTCGATGCCTGGGGCAACCCGATCGTCTACTTCACTCGCCGCAGCTACCGCCAAGAGCCCCAGACCTATCGCAACCAATATGGGGAAGACTTCTCGGTCTCAGCATGGAAGCGCAAAGACGGGAGCTTCTTCAACAACCGGCACTTCCAGCTGTTTTCTGCCGGGCCGGATGAGAAATACGGGACCCCGGACGATATAGGCCACAACTTCGTGCCCGAAGAGCAGGGCGACTGATGGGGCGTGGGGGGAGCGGCAGGGGGGCGCGATGGCAGCGTGAGCGCGGCTTCACGTTGCTGGAGATGCTGGTCGTCGTCGGGCTCATCGGCATCATGCTCGGCCTAGGCGTCGGCGCCTTGCAGCGACAGCGCAAGGCTCTCGAGCAGAGCGTGGTCAGCTTGCGCGATCTGGTGCGCCTGGCCCGTGGCAATGCTCGCTTCTACCAGAGTTCCGTGCGCCTGGTTGTCGATCCGCCGCCGCGCAACGCTGCGCTGACTCAAACGCCGACGGGAGAGCTCTATGAGCAGAGCTTCCGGGTGCTGGCGCTGCGGCCCTTGAGCGAGTGGAACTTCGATTTGGATGCCGCCAACGGCAGTTTTGGTATCGAAGCTAGCTTGGGGGCGGCGAGCATTGTTGACGCCGGGCGCTTCGGCCGCGGCCTGCGCCCTGACCCCGAAGGTGGGCAGCCGGGCGTTTTTGTGCGCACGAGTCACTACAGCGAGTTCGACCTCAGGGAAGGCTTCGTGGCTCGCCTCGACCTCTGGCTTGAGTCGCACGAAGCCTGCACCATCCTGCGCCTGGGGCAGAGCTTTGAGCTTGGCGTGGATACCGGTGGCTATGCGCGCGGGCAGCTGACCTTCAGTGATGGGGCTGGCCAGGCCGGGCGCACGATTCGCTTGCGCGGGCTGCGGCCGCTGCCGCTGCGGCAGTGGTTCCGGCTGGCGTTCTCCTACGATGGACACAGCATCGTGCTGGAGCGGGATGGCTTGGAAGAGGACGAGAAGCCCGGTGCTGGACCGGTTTACTACGACACCCAGGCGGAGTTCTGGATCTCGGCCGGTGACACGCCGGTGCCGGGGCGCATCGACAGCGTTGAACTCTTCGCCTACGAGGCTCTCAGCGAGTTTTTGATCCCGCAGGATGTCCAGCTGGTCGAGGGGCCGGCGGCCCTGCACTTTGCGAAGGATGGGCGTCTCGACCCGCGCTACCACTCAGCGCCAGTCACCTTCCGCATGAGCATGGGCGATGCGGCTGGCGGCACGAAGCCGCGACAAGAGAGCGTCACGATCGAGCTTGGGGGCCTGCCACGATGAAGAGATCTGCACGCGCAGCGAGGCGGGGCCAAGGTCCTGCGAGCGGGGGGGCTCGGCCGGAATCGGGACTGGCCTTGCTGGCCGTCCTGGTGGTGCTGGGGATCATGGTCGCTCTGGTTGGGCCCTTCTTGGTCAGCATGTCCCAGTCCGGGGCTGCGGCCGAGCAGGAGGCCAGTGTTCGCGAAGCTCGCGTGCTGGTGCGTAGCTTGCGTGACAGCGCCTTGCAGAGCATCGCCGAGTCCCAGGGGGATGCTGACCCGACGCCTTCCTTCGACGGGCGCGAGGAGTTTCCCGAGTATTGGACTCCGCCGGTGCTGGCTGAGGAACAAGCCGGGCCTGATGCCGAGGAGCATCCTCTTGGTGAGACCCGACCGCTGCAAGTGGAGCTGCACGATGTGCAGGGGCGCATTTTTGCGCCGACCATGCCCCAGCAAGTCTGGGCCAATCACTTTGCTTGGTGGGCGGTGCTGGCGCAGGACCTTGAGCCAGATGAGAGCGAGGAGCTGTCGATTCGCGGTGGCGAAGGGCTGCCCGATGCTGGCTATATCTGGATTGATAACGAGTGCGTTCGCTATGAGCGAAAGGAGGGGGGGCGGCTCTCTGGTTTGACCCGCGGCTGGTCTCCCGCTGGCGAGGTCAAGGCCGGAACCATTCCCGATCCCTACGGGCCGGCGGCGAAGCACCGCTCGGGCACGAGCATCCACGACATGCGGGTGCGGCTGCTGGCGACTTGGGCCTTCGACCCGATGTTGAAGCCGCGGCGGGGGCAGCGCCGGGACTTCGTGCCTTTTGCCAGTGTCGAGGACATCGCTCGCGTCGAGTGCGAGCCGTTCGGGGGCTTTGCTCGCGACAAGGTCGAGGCGCTGCGGCGGCTCCTGGTCTTCGATAGCGCACGGGTCGATGGCGGCATGCTTGGGCGAGCGGAGCGGGTCTTCAATACCATTCGAGCTGGCGAGACCCTTTCCTTGGTGGTCAAGGATGGCAGCTCCTTTCCCCCCGGAACCGTCGTCTGCGTGGAGATTGGTGACAGCATCGAGTGGAGCCTCGTGGTGTCGCTGCGCTTCCAAGGCCGTGGCAGCTCGGCGCGGCTGCCAGGCGGTGGCCGCACCCTGGTGCTCGACCGCCCGCTCGCCTTGAGCGCTGGCGAAGAGGAAGCTCGCGTGCGCCCCTTGCTGCCGGTTCCTGTCAACATCAACACGGCCGATGCCGAGCTGCTAGCGCTTCTCTTCGAGGCGCTGCGTAGTCACCGCCTGGGGAAGCAGCAGGGCGGCAGCCATGACCCGCTGCCTCGCTCCAAGGCCAAGCTCATCGCCGAACGCATCCTCCAGATGCGCAGCTACGACCCGGAATCTGAGGAGGCGGTGGAGCGGCCGTTTGAGAACTGGCAGGCCCTACACGAGCGCGTGCTGGAGCCGCTGCGCGACGAGAAGCTGCTCAGCAATGCCGAACTCTTTCATCTCTACGCGCAGATGATGAACGGTCTCGACCAGCGGCTTGACCAAGCTCGGGTGCCGGTGGCCTTTGAGAGTTCGGGGCTGGTGGAATACCGTGCTGCGGCGGCCGTGCTTTCGGGGGCCGGCAGAACGCTTGCGCGCCGAGAGGTGCAAGGGCTGGCGCTGCCGCAGCCGGCTCGTAGTGTCGAGCGCCTCTACGCCACTCAAGAGCGCTTCGACGAGGCCACACGGCTGTCGCGCTCCCGGCCCTATTGGAGCACGGGGCCGATGGCGACAACGCTCCGCCAGGAGCGCAACTATCAGGAACCTCCCGATCCCGCCTTCGCGCAGCTGCTGCCATGGCTCAAGGGTGAGTCGGCTCGCTGGCCGTCCCAGAGTGAGAGCGACAGTGTGGCGATGCTGGGGACCAGCCGTTTGCCCAATCTCCATCCTTTCAGCATGGGCGCGAGTTTTCCCCTGGCCAATCACCCCGAGGGCAGGGACCTGTCGGCGCAGCCGTCTGAGCCCTTACTGGTCGAGGTTTCGGCGGAAACCCTGTCGACGGCCGTCCGCCAGATGATCGAGAAGGTGGCGAAGGGTGCTGAGGCTCTGCTGCCGATGTCCCTGCGCTTCGGCAGCGGCCAAGGTGGCGGCATGGGGATCGGCTGGGGGCTCTCGGCCTGGTGGAAGCCCCGCTCCCTCCGCGAGTCTGTCCTCTTCGACCTCAACGGCGGCGAGGCCTTCCGTAACCGAATCTTCCTCGGTCTCGACAGCCAGGGCCTTAGCCTCCGGCTTTATGACAACGCCGGTCAGGACCCCGATCCGGGCGTTACCCAGCCGACCGAAACGGCACTTCGCTGGGAAGTCCCCATCGATCAGGCAGCCCTCGAAAAGGATCTCTGGTTCCACACGGCGATCGAGATCGCCCGTGGCTCGCCCAGTGGCCTCGCCCTCTTTACCGACGGGGCTTTGCTCGGCAAGCCGGCGTATCTGAGCTACGCCCGCGAGGGCCTGGGGGAACTGAGCTTGGACCTGAAGCCGGAGATCTCCTTCGCGGCGCAGCTGCAAGCGATGTCGCAGCCGCTCTCGGTCGAGGATGGCTCCAGCTTCCCGGAGAAGGGGGTGTACCGCATCGGTAACGAACTCTACGAGGCGACCCGAAATGGAAACAAGCTGAATCCGCGCCTGGATGACTCGATGGGCGGGCGCATGGCCCGCGGAACTTTCCGTATCCAAGACTCGGGGGGGCAAAATTCGCTGCAGCTTGGCCAAAACCCAGGGCAGCGCGGTTTCCTGAATCGGCGGGCGTTCGCCGATGCCTGCCCCGCTGGGGCGAGCCTTGAACTCTACGGCTATAGCAACCCGGTGCTACGCGACAGCTTTATCGTTCCCGGTAAGGCGAAGTTGCAGGGCAGCTGCGGCCGCTGGCGGCCGCTGGTGGTGCTTGAAGCTCCTGATGATGTCGTGCTCAACGAGGGCTCACGCTCGCTCAAGCTTGGCAAGGGCCTGCTCGAGGACAGCCATACTGCGAAGCTGGTTCTGGGGCCAGCCGATGGCAGCAACGCTAGGGTCTCGGGGCTCGACAGTGCTGGCGGTTATGCCGTGCTTGTGCAGCGGCGTTATCGTTGGTTGGGCCCCCGCGTTCAAGGCAAGGAGATTCGTATCGAAGAGAACGTTGGCGGCGTCGAACTCGTACGTTACTCCGGCTTCGCCGGTAGCGCCGTCACCATTACCCGAGGCAATTTCCAGCTGGGCGTGCTGCCACGGAGTCCATCGGGTAACGCTGGGGCCTCGGCTTCAGGAGCCGATTACTTGACGAAGCGCCACTTCGTCACCGAGTGGAACAAGGAGCTTTTTACCGGCGACCCCAATGCCGAAGAGACGATGTGGTGCTATTTCGTTCCGGTATCGATCGCGATCACGGGGGGGCTGAACCTGAGGGATCCGGCAGAGCTGGGGTATTCGAATTACCTGCAGATCTACAACCCTAATGATGAGAGCAAGTGTGAGTGGGTACGCTACGACAAGCTTGCGGATAACGGCCGTTACGCCCTGCGCATCCACCCCCGTGCTCTTAGGAATCTGGAGCAGCTGCTCACGACGCAGAGGTCGCAGCGGCAAAAAGAACCGAGTGCTCAGGGCCCGTACCAGGTCGATACCGGCGACCGAGTTCTGGTCGAGCCACCGCGCACGGGGTGGCCCCGTATTGGCGAACCGGACAGCAAAGAGACGGCTCTCGAATACAGCGCCCGGCTGCGCTTCCGCTTTCGTGGCGACCCTTTTACTGGGACCGCGACCCACGAGCAGGCGAACTGCGATGTGATGCCGGTATTCCGGACGCTGTTCAGCTGGCGCCTCGAACTTGGGCGCCCGGGGCGGGGCGATCGCGTCGCGCTGATGACCGGGGCCGATAGCGCCAACCAGTACGTCGATTGGCAGACGGTGAATTGGAGCGCCCGCGTCGCGGTGGAATACGCAAGCAGATTGCCGCTTGGTGGGAGCTTTGCCAGTCAGGCCGGTGATCCGGTAGGGCCCATCATCCAGGGGCAGAGGGAGCCGCGTTTCAATCTCGTGGCCCTTAGGGATGGGGCGCAGTACTTGTATCAGGGCCGCCGCTTCGTGCCCGATACCCGGCGCCTGGACCGCATGGTCAAGTTTCCCTCCGGGGAGTTGCCGATGCAGCTGGACTCCAAGGCCTATGTCGGCCGCTCAGGCATCGAGGGGCTGCCCTTCGATGGTCTCGTCGACAAGCTTCGCGGCTACCTCGGTCAGGCTGCCCGGGCTGGGGCAAACGGGGCGATCGACTCCCTCTATGGCGTCCTTGCTGCGCCGGTTAGCGCCGCTGACATGACGTGGAAGGTAGCTTTCAGTCCCTCTTCGTTTTCTATAGGAGGAGCCGGCGTCCATGGAGGTCTCCTCCTGGTCGGCGGTGAGATCGTCGGCTGGACTAGGCGGGATCGGAGCAACGGGACCCTGGAGATCGCGAGCAATGGCCGCGGTCTGCTCGGAAGCGAGGCTCGCGCCCACGGCGCTGGCACCCATGTGCACTGGGTCTCTTGCCGGCCAGCGAGCTTCCTCTCCGTCCCCATGCAGGCGAAGGACGACAGCTTTGCGGTGGCCTATGGAAGGGCTCTGCCGCAGCAAGAGGGCACGGTGCTGATAGGTAAGGAACTCCTGCATTACTGTTGGTCGCGCTCCCAAGATGGCGGCATGACTCTGCTGCATATGCCGAGCGGCGAGACTTGGTCGCAGGGTGGAGAGGATTCTCTCGGGCGCTCCGGCCTATTCCGGGGGCGATATGGGACGACTGCGGCGCCGCATGGCAACGGCGAAATGGTCATCTCCTGGCCCTTCCGTTACTGGGATCGCTTCAAGGAACGCGCAGATGATCCCGAGCTGGCCTACCTGGGCTTTAGCGCCGAGATGCCGGACATCTTCGTGACCCGGGTCTCCTGGGAGGAAGAGATTCCCGACCCGACTCTCGACCTGGTCTTGCTAGTGCGCTGTGACGAACGGGCGCCATGGACCGCGGACCCCAGACAGAACCCGTGGCTGTGGCGTTTTCGCCATCCGCGCAGCCCAAGCGGCGATCCTGAGCTGCGGGTGATGGCTCAGGGCAGCAAGTGGGAGTTCCGCTTCGGCGCTCTCTATCGAAGCGGCGCCTTTGATCCGGAACGCTTCCGGGCCACTGGCTGGAAGCGCACGCCCATCTTGCGCAAGTTCTCTTGGTCGTACGAGGGGCAGACGCGGATCTTCCGCGAGCGGGAGAGTTCCCGATGAGTCCTTCAGCAAGCGATGCGAGGCGGGGCAGCAGCAGCGGTATGACGCTGCTGGAACTGATGGTCGTTCTCGGGCTTTTGGTCATGCTGCTCGGGGGACTGGTGACCATCCTGGATCGCTCGCTCTTCATCTGGCAGGTGGGGGAGGAAGGCGCGGATCTGGAAGCGCGGGCGTACTCGGCCCTCGACAGTATCTCCGGCGATCTCGACCGTATGGCACCGCTCCAGTCGAAGAGCTGGCGCCTTGGCCGCGTGGCTGTGCTGCAGGGGCGTGAGGGGCAGGTGAGTGCCACTGGTCGCTTCGTTCTTGATCACCTGCCCTATCTTGAGGATGGCAAGCCAGTCGCCATTGAGGATACCGAGGGCAAGGCCCAGCTCTTCGACTGGTATCCGCGGCTGCGCTTCGTCATGCAGCTCGACCCGATCGAGGCCGAGCGCCGGCTTCGTGGACAGCTGCGCCGGCAGATCCTCGAGGACGAAGGCGACTTGGGCCGCTCCGAGCTCGAACGCCGGGTGCGCGAGAAGCTGGTGGACCATAGTCCGGAGACTCTCGGGGAGATCCTGCTGCGCGTGCGCCCGCAGCTTGAGGGCGAGGGCGTCTACCTCGATCTCTATCGGGACTGGCGAAGCCTGGGCGAAGTGAAGGCGGGGCGCTGGGTCGACGGCGCCAGGATGCCGGATCCGGGTGAGCCTTGGCTGCGGCACTTGCTCTACGTGGGCCTGAGGCTGCGTTCGCAGTTCACCAGTGATTTCGACGCGGCTCCTGGAGACGAAGCTGCGGCGGAGTCGGCTTGGGATTCGGCGCGTGCCGGGCTCCTCGGAAGCGATCATCCTGTGCTCGGCTTCAGCCTCGACTTGGATGCACAGAGCGAAGAGGATCCACTCGACGACGTCATGCCCAAGGCCTACGAGCTTACGGTGGTCGTCGACGGCGGACCGGGTCGATCGCAGCTGGCCTTCCTCAGCAGCGCCATCGATGCCAAGGAAAAGCACATCCAAGTGGACTACCCCGAGCGCCTGCCAAACGGCGAGCGCAACCATATAAAGATCGGCCCCGAGTGGATTCGCTACAGCGGGATTGACGGCAATCGCTTGCTTGGGGTGCATCGAGGCGTGCGCAATACCAAGGCGCGGCCGCATGCCGCCGCTGCGAGGATCCACTCTGGCCGCGAGGCAGTGCTGCGCGTGCCGATAGCAGTCTCCCGGAGCAACTGGAATGGATAGGCGCAAGACCCAGCAAGGCGGCTTCACGCTGATCGAGATCCTGGTTGCGCTGGCGATCCTAGGGCTCGGTGTCGGGACTGCGGTCGGCGGCTTTGTTCGGGGCGCGACGACCCAGGCCCAGGGCGTATTGGTGCGTGATGCCTCGCGCATCGCCGAAATCGTCCAGGAGCGCTTGCGGAGCGAGGACCTACTCGGGCGCGACTTCGATGCCCGGCCCCAGGACCTTCTCGACCAGAAACTCGTGGGCTATCCCGGCCTTCGCTACGACCTCGTCTTCGAGGGCGAAGTGCAGCTGGGCTTCCCCCTCTACGTTCGCTTGACCGTCCGCTGGCTCAGCCGCGGGCAAGAGGTCAGCGAGATCTTTCGTTTTCCTCTTCCGCGTGGCGCTAGCCTCCCCGCGCGGATCCGAGCGGCACAGGAGTCCTCCCGATGAAGAAGCCCGCCTTAGTCTCTGTCCTGCTGGTGATAGCGCTCCTCCTCGGGCTCTCCTCCAGCGCCGCCGCCGAAACCCTGCGTCTGCGCAACGGCGCTCTGCTCGTCGGGAAAATCGAGAATCCCGATGAGAACGGCTTCGTCTTCCTGCGCATTCGCGATGGCGGGAGGATCCACTTGCGTTGGGAGGATCTGATCCTGCGCGATGCCGAGCGGCTGCGCGCCTCCTTCCAGCTCCTTGGTCAGAGCGACGGCGACGTGGTGAGCTTCCGCGCCTTCCGGGTCTGGCGCAAGACCAGTGGGGCACCCAAGGCGTTGACCGGTGAGCTGCTGGGGCGCGATGGGCAGAAGATCCGCCTGCGCATCCTGGGCAATACCATCGAGCTGCCGCTGATGAGCTTGACCGGGACGCCGCAGTTCGTGGATGTGCCGATTCGCGAGATCCTGACCCCTGACGAGATCTACCGGCGCAAGCTGGGCGAGATGAATCCGGGGGAGGATGCTGACAAGCACGTGCTGCTCGCCGACTACCTGATCCGCGTGGAAGAGTTCCAGCGGGCGAAGGAGCATCTGCAGGAGGCGCAGAGGCTCGGCAGTGGGAGCCAACCCAACAAGATCATCGGCCTGCTTGAGCGTGTGGAGAGCATGCTTGCGAACAAGGCGGAGGCCGATCACTTGCGTGAGATCTCGGTCGCGGCCAACCGCAACAAGTTTCCGAAGGCCTTGCAGCTGATGGCTTCCTTCGAAGAGAAGTATCCGAGCAGCAAGCTCGCCAGCGAGTTCAGCCGTCGCAAGGCCTTGGTCATGAAGGCGCGTGAGCGCTACTTGATCGACAAGGTCACCGAAGACTGGTACCGCTATGCCCGTGACGAAGCAAAGAAGCTGGCCCGTTCGCGTGACCTGGGGGTCGAGCAAGTCCAGGTGAAGGCTGCCGAAGACATGGGCCAGGCGATTCGTGAGCGCATCGCTCGTATGAGGAAAATCGAAGTGCCGGAAGTCGAGGCGCTTTTCCGCCGGCGCTTCGAGTTTCCGCTCGTGCCGAAAATCCAGCCGGCGACCTATGGTCAGGGCTCCTGGATTCTGGGCGAGAAGGATCTGATCGCCGGAACCGCGCGCGGCAAGCTCGCAGAGAAGGCGGAGTCCAATACTATTACGCTGGGGAACCAGGTGCGGCGCGAGCGGGAGCGGCGTCTGCGCGAGTTCATTCGTAGCCAAGGCCGGCGGGCTGGCCAGAACCCTCAGCAAGCGGCGCAACGACTCGACAGCCCTAGCGATTGGTGGCAGGAGGCTTCGACGCGGGAGCGGCAGCTCTTCATCCTGGCGAGCTATGCCGAACGTTCGGGAGACATGAAGGTCGAGAGGGCGCAGCTGCGTCCGTGCATGACCTGTGCCGCCTCGGGGCGGGTTCAGGTCCCGACCGCGGAGGCGGGGCGCATGGTTTCGGTGACTTGCCCGACCTGTCATGGGCTGAAGCACTTCCGAACCATTCGTTTCCGATGAGGATGCTCTTTGGGGGCGGAGTCCTCGGTCTGGCTTTGCTTTGCTGTGCCTGCACGGGCCACCGGGTGCCCAGCCCTCGGCCGGAAACGGCTCCGTTGCCCAGCGCGGGGCCAAGCTCCCGTCTCTCCGCCGATGGCGCCTCGGCGACTACGGGGGCCGAGAGCGCAGTGGAGAAAGCTCGCATTGCCGTGCCGGCGCTGCGGGCACCGGGCTTGGCGGCCTTGCTGCCGGAGCCGGGCAGGGAGGAGACGGTGCTGCGCTACGGCGAGCGGCGAATCACCCGTGGCGATCTCTTTGAGCGGCTGCGTGAGCGGGAGCCAGCCAAGGCGCAGGAGCTGATCGAGCTGGCGCTACTGGATGCGCGGGTGCATGAGATCGCTGAGCGCGAGAAGGTCTTTGTGCCCAAGGGCGAGCTGCGTCTGGCGCTTGGCCGGGAGCTGGCGCGCATGCGCCGGGCCTACCAGCGGCGCCCGGAGGGGGCTGTGGACTTCGATGACTTCCTCATGCGCAGCTATGGCCTCGACGAGGCTGGCGCTCGCAAGCGTGCTGAGCTGCTGGCCTACCGCCGGCTACTGCGGGCCTATACCGTGCGCTTCTGGCTGCGGCAGCGGGGGCAGGTCGGTTTGCAGCTCTTTGTGGCGGCGGACGCCGAGGCCGCGGCACGGGCGCGCGAGCAGATCAGCCTGGGAGCGGACTTTGCCGCACTCGCTCAGAAGAACTCGCGGGATCAAAGCGCTCGCGGCGGTGGCCGCTTACCCCAGCTGCCGCTGGGCCTCGGGCATCCGCTCGAGAAGCTGGCACAGGGCGTGCCCGTTGGCGGACTCTCCAAGATTGCCGCTTACGGCAAGGCGGGTCCCGCCTTCGTGCGGGTGCTGAGTCGCCGGGCGCCGGATCGCCGGAGCTTTGCCGAGATGGCGGAAGACCTGCGCTCGGAGCTGGCGCGGCAGCCGATTGCCGCCCACGAACTGGCCTTATTCTTGGCGCAGAACTAGCGGGCTAGAGAAGAACTCGCGCAGCGGGCTCTCCGGCTTCTGCTATGCTTCGGCGCTTCTGGGCGGGGAGGGCCGAGATGATTCGACGTATCGACGAAGAAACGGGCCAGTTGCGGGACGAAGACACAGAAGCGAAGCCAGGGCCCGAAGGGCGGCTTGGCGATCTGGCGGAAGAGGTGGCGGCGGAGTCTGGGGCGGCGGCTTCTGAGTCCTCGGAGAAGAGGGCTGCGGAAGAGCCGGGACAGAAGCCGGGAGAGGCAGAAGCCGAGGGCTCCAGCTTGAGCGGCGAGGACCAGCCCTTGCCGGGAGAAGAGCCGGGCTCTGAGGCTGCAGCCGAGAGCGCGGAGCGCTGGCCCGAGGAAGCTGCGGCCGAGCCCCCGGTCTCCGAAGAGGCGGTTTGCGAGGACGCTGCCATGCCCGAAGAGGCGGCGGTGGTTCAAGATTCAGGCCCAGAGCCGGGGGGAGAGCCCAGCGAGGCGCAGGAGCTTGGCGAGGCCGCCGCCGCGCCAGTTTCGGAGGAGGAGCAAAGGCTTCAGGATGCCGAGTCGGAACTCGGCCCGGCTGCTCCCGATAGCCAGGTCGAGAAACTTCCCGAGCACCAGCTCTTCTTGGACCCGGAGGGGGAGGATCGGGAACGACTGCTCTCGGTCCTGGAGGCCCTGCTCTTCGCCTCACCCGAGCCGCTTTCCCATGCGCGCCTCTCCGAAATCGTGGGGCTTGGCATTGGCGTCGTGAAGACGGCGCTTGAGGAGCTGCAGCTGCGCCTCGACCAGGAGCAGCGCCCCTATCAGCTGGCTAGCTACGGGGCTGGATGGCGCCTCTTCACCCGCCGCGAGTTCTATCCCTTCCTCCTGCGCCTGCGCAGTATCAAGAAGGTCGAAAAACTGACGCCGGCGGCCCTGGAGACTCTTGCCATCGTCGCCTATCGCCAGCCGGTGATGCGCGCCGACATCGAAGCGATCCGCGGTGTCAAGGCGGGGCCGATGCTACGGGCCCTGCTCGACCGCAAGCTGGTGCGGGTTCTCGGCCGGGCGGAAGTCCCCGGTGCTCCGCTGCAATACGGGACGACCCAGCGTTTTCTCGACCGCTTTGGGCTGGCCAGCCTCAATGACCTGCCCTCGCTCAAAGAGTTTCAGCAGGGGCGCATCTGAAGCAGGCGTTCTGCCTGGGCAGAACAGCGGCGGTGGGCCAGCTCTCAGGGCTTGGGGCCGGTGATGCTTTGGGCCCAAGGGGCGACTGGCCCGTCTTTCGCTTTTCGAGAGACTTCTTCACTGTCCAGTTTTGGGGCTGGCTCTCGTCGCGTGCTATGCTTCTCGGCTTTTCTTCGAGGGATCCCCCCTCGAATCTTGCCCTAGTCCGGCCTGCGAGCTCCGCTGCGATGTCCAAAAGAAGAAAGCTCCTGATCCTTGGTCTGACCGTGTTCGCCCTTCTCACCTTCTCGGTGACGGGCATCATGTCCACGGTTCTGACCAGTTGGTTCAACCCGCCGCTCAGTCGCGACATCGTTCTCGAGGATGGCCGAGCGGCTGGGGTCGTTGACGAAGATGTCAGGTTCGGGCATTGGCTACTGCGCCTGCAAAGCGTCCTGCAGGGGAGCTTTGCCCGCGGTTTCAACCAAGCCATTGCGATCCCGGCTCACCTGCTGGCCTACAGTCCTGCCGACGATCGCAATAGCGATAGTCGCGAGCTCGCGTACGCGATGCTCCGTCGCGCCGCTATCGAAAATGGCATTGAGGTCTCGGACGACGAGCTGGATGCCACGATTGACTACACCCTTTCCAGTTCCCCGCAGGGTGGCTGGACGTTGGAGGCTCTGGCTGCGGGCATGGGCTTCAAAGGCATGTCCGGGCTGACGGAGCTGCGCCTGACCTTCCGCGAGGCGCTGCGTATTACCAAGTTCGTCCGCTTGCTGATGCTCGGCACGGTGGACGTCAGTGATGCGGAGCTGGCCGAGTTCGTCAAGGAAGAGCGCAAGCTCGTGACGGCCGACTACGTATCTTGGTCCGTTCCCGAGCTGCGCGCCGAGCTGGAGAAGAAGCCGGTGAGCGACCAGGCGCTCAGCAAGTGGCTGATGGAGCTACCCGACTCCAAGCGCAGCGATGCGGCCCTCTTCGACCCGATTCGCGTGCGAGCGGACTTCGTTGGCATGCTCTACGAGGAAGCGGACCCCGCGGATTTCGAGGCCGAACTCGAGGACACGGTCATCGGTGACGCGGAGGCGCAGCAGCGCTACGAGCGTGACAAGGACATGCTCTATCGCAAGCCCTTGCCGAAGAAGCCCGAGCCCAAGCAGGACGGTGAGAAGCCGGGCGCCAAGAAAAAGGGCGATGCCGGCAAGAAGCCGGAGCAAAAGAAGGCTGAGCCCAAGAAGGCTGAACCCAAGAAGCCGGAGCCCAAGCAGCCGGAGCCTAAGCAGCCGGAGCCTAAGCAGCCGGAGCCTAAGCAGCCGGAGCCCAAGAAGGATTCGAACGGCGGCCTACAGCAAGCTCCCTTGGTGCAGGAGCCGAAGCCACAGACGGTCATCCTTGGCGGCAAACCTACGGACGAGGCCAAATCGGAGGTACAGGGCGCGAAGATCGAGTACCGGCCCTTCGAAGAGGTCAAGGAAGAGATCCTCCGCAAGCTAAAGCTCGAGGCGGCTCTCAAAAGCATCTTGGCTTCGGCTCGTGTCGCGCGTCAGAAGCACGAGGATGAGCAGCAGAAGAAGGAAAAGGCGGAGGAGCGCCTCCCCTTCGATTTCGCGGCTTGGTGGAAGACTATGGCGAAGGGGCGGCCGGGTCTGGTCTTCGTGCCTGCGGCGAAGACGGCGCAGCCGCCTTCGGACTTTGCCGTCTTGGCGCCCTTTGGCAGCTTTGCTGTGAACTACCGCTTGGGTGAGACGACGCGCAGCGATCCGCTGCCGAGCGACATCGCCGGGGCCGAGAAGGGCGCTCTCTTCTTCTACGTCCAAGAGCGCGTGGAAAACGCAGTGAAGCCGCTCGACAGCATCCGCAAGGAGGCGAGGGAGTTCTACTACGAGACCCTGGCGAGCGAGAAGGCCGAGGAGGCTGTGAAGAGCTTCCTCAAGCTGGTCCGCAGTAAGGCAGAGGAGCTGAAGAAGGATGAGGTTGCGGCCCACAAGAAGTCCGTCGAGGAGCGGGTTTCCGGCCAGTTCGACCGTTGGCTGGCCGATTTGCAGGCGAAGCTGAAGAGCTTCGATACCAAGCTCGCAGACCCGAACCGGCCTAAGCGTGCCCTCGCCAAGATGCAGGAGAGAAAGGCCGAACTCATAGCGCTGATCGCGAAGAAGGACGAGAGGCGCAGCGAGATCAAGAAGAAGATCGAGGAAGAGAGCAAGGACGAGCTGAGCAAGAAGCTTGAGCCGGCGATGGCCGAGGCCTTTGACCTCGCTGTGGCGGCGCAAAAGCTCTCGACAAAGCGACTCGGCCCCTTCTACATCGATGAGTCGCGGGGGAGCCGCTTCTCCTTGGTGAGCAAGGGGACAGAACTCTTCCTCAAGACCCACGCCACGCTGACCCAGGACCCCAAGGAGGGCCATGTCAGCGAGGAACTCTTCGATGCTGGCGAGAGGGTGCGCTACGTCGTGCGCCTGAGCAAGGTCGAAAAGGGTGGCGAGGACGCGCTCAGTCGTCGCCATCTCGAAGAGAAGCGCTGGGTCTTCAAGATGCGGCGCTATCAGAACGCGCTGATGTGGGGCTGGGACTTCCAGTCGCTCAAAGATCGCTACCAGTGGAAGGAAGCCAAACAGTGAGGCGCCGCTGGCGCCCTCTGCAGCGCCGGGCTAGCGAGCTTTGCTGAGGAGGGGCCCGTATCGCCGGCCCTGTATCGCGGGCCCCGTATCGCTCCGAGAGCTTCCTCGCTGAGCGAGCTTCCTCTTCTTGGCAGCTTTCTCTTCGCGGGCAGCTTCTTCGATGCTCTAGGGGCAGGAAAGCCTAGGAGCAGGGAGCCGGCTAGGCCTTGTCGCCTTGGCTTGGCGGCTCTTCCCCAGCTTCTTGAACCACGCGCTCGATGGCGTGGACCAGGAGTTCGATGGCGCCATGTTCGGCGCGGGCTGCCAGACGGGGTGAGTAGACGAGTTGCCAAGCGGCTGGGCGTTTGACGAACTCTTCGATCCGGGCGCCGAGCCGCGGGGCCAGGGCACGGAGCGCCACCCCGTTTTGGATGGCGGTGAAGCAAAGGCCGCGGGCGCTGGGGCCGATACGGCGCAGGCCGCTACCGATGCGCACGTCGCGGGCGAGGAAGCGGGGCGGCTCATTGCCCTCGCCGAAGGGGCGAAAGCGTGCCAGCTGACGCAGCTCGCTGCTGCTCCAGTGCGAGAGGGGGGCCTCTGCGTCGACGGAGACGAGATGCGGCCCCAGGTTCGGCAGCTTTTGGCTGTGCTGATCGAGGAGCTGCTGCAGCTCGGGTAGCCGGGCGCTGGCGATTTCGAGACCGACGGCGAAGGCATGCCCACCATAGCGAGTGACAGGCGCGCTGGCGGCGTCGAGGACGCTCTTCAGGTCGATGCGGCCGTAGCTGCGGCCGGAGCCACGGCTGCGTCCCTCCTGGTCGGAAAGAATGAGCGCTGGCTTGCGGAAGTCCTCGGAGATGCGTGCGGCCACGATGCCGAGCACTCCGAGGTGCCAGCCTTCGCCGTGGGCCAGCAGGACGCGGCGATTCGGGGTCTCTGGGTCGGCCAGGAGCTGGTCACGGGCTTTGATAAAGAGATCGGCCTCGACCTGCTGCCTCTGGCTGTTGAGCTTTTCGAGGCGGGAGGCGAGCTTGCGCGCTTCGCCGTAGGAGTCCGCCGTCAGGAGTTGGACGGCGAGCTTTGCATGTCCCATGCGGCCAGCTGCATTGAGGCGTGGGCCGATGCGAAAGGACACGTCTTCGGCGCGGAGGTTGCGCGCGCTAGCGCCGAGCACGTCGACCAGCGCCCGCATGCCAGGGCTGCGCGACTCAAGCAGGGCCTTGAGTCCGACCCGGACCATGGCGCGGTTTTCGCCGACAAGGGGCACGACGTCGGCGATCGAACCGAGGGCCACGAGGCTGGCGGCATCGATCAAGAAACTCTGCAGCTCGTTGCTGAGCTTGCGGTCCTTGGAGAGGGACTCGGTGATGGCGCAGGCGAGTTTGAAGGCGACGCCGACCCCGGCGAGGTGGGGGAAGGGGTAGCCGGAGTCCTCGAGGCGAGGGTTGAGGACGGCGCAGGCCGGTGCGATGACCGGGCCGGTGTGATGGTGGTCGGTGACGATGACGTCGACCCCGGCTTCCTGGAGGCTGCGGACCTCGTCGATCGCGGCGGTGCCATTGTCCACCGAGATCACGACGTCGTACTTGCGCTCGAGAATGCGCCGCACTGAGCTCTCGCCGATCGAATAGCCCTCCTCGCGCGAGGGAATATACGGGTCGACATCGGCGCCGATCATGCGGAAGAAGTTGAGCAGCAACACCGTCGCCGTGAGTCCGTCCACGTCGTAGTCGCCGTGGATCATGATGCGCTCGTTGCCGTAGAGCGCCTTGCGGATGCGCTGCACAGCCTTGGGCATATCGTGGAACTGCGCCGGGTCCTCAAGCTGTGAGAGGTCGGCATCGAGCCATTTGCGTGCAGCCTCTACGTCCCTATGACCACGCCGGTAGAGCAGCGTGGCGAGAACTGGAGAGAGATGGAGCTGGCGAGCGAGTTCGTTGACTTCCTCGGTCGCTGGCTGGCTGTCGAACTGGATGCTGGACATCGAATAGCGGCGGGGCGCGGCGGATTCTCCCGGACTGGTCTGGCAGGTCCGCGGAAACGCAAGCGCGGGAGTGTATCGTCGCCGGGCCACAACGGCACCGCACAATCGAAGACGAGGAGCCTCCGATCCGATGACCGAAGCCCCATTTCGCCAGATACCCTCCGTCGATCGCCTGGTTCGTATGCAGGGGGGAGTTCCGTCGCTGCTCGCTTCCACGGCGGCACGCTCCCTTGTCGCCGCGATGCGGAGCGAACTCCGCGACTCGTGGCCGCCGCTCGAAGGCGAGAAGGATTATTTCAGTGAGCAGCGGCTTTGCGAGCGGCTGGCGCGGCTGCGGCAGGCGCTGTCCTTGCCCTATCACCGCCGGGTGCTCAATGCCACCGGCATCCTCCTGCACACCGGGCTAGGACGAGCGCCGCTGGCGGAGGCCGCACAAGCTGCCCTGCTGGCGGCCTCAGGGGCGGCGCTGACCGAAGTGTCCCCGAGCACGGGCAAGCGTTCGAAGCGGGAGGAGGCGGTCGCCGCCCTGCTCTGCGACTTGACGGGGGCGGAGGCTGGGCTGGTCCTCAACAACAATGCCGCTGCGACCATGCTGGCCCTGGATGCCACGGCTCGGGGGCGGGAGGTGCCCATCTCGCGCGGCGAGCTGGTCGAGATCGGCGGCGGTTATCGCATGCCTGATGTCATGGAATGCGCCGGCTGCCTCATGGTCGAGATCGGCACCACCAACCGCACTCGCCTGCGCGACTACGCCGGGGCCATCGGCGAGAACACCGGCGCCTTGCTCAAGGTGCATCCGAGCAACTACCGCATCGAGGGCTTTTCGGAGTCGGTCGAGCTCGCCGATTTGGTGGCGCTTGGGCGGGAGCATGGAATCCCGGTCATCGAGGACCTCGGGAGTGGGTTGATGCTCTCCGGTGGTCTCCCAGGCGATCCGCGCGAGCCGAGCACCCTCGACAGCGTGCAGGCCGGAGCCGATCTCGTCTGCGTTTCCGGCGACAAACTACTCGGTGGGCCGCAGGCCGGGATCATCGTTGGCCGCGCCGAGGCCGTGGCCCGGGTGCGGGCGCATCCTCTCTACCGGGCGATGCGCTGTAGCAAGCTGGCGCTGTCGGCGCTGGAGGCGACCTTGCGGATCTATCGCTATGGCGATCCCAAGCGCGAGATTCCGGTGCAGTTTGCTCTCTGGCGGGAGCCTGCGGAGCTGCGGGTGCGGGCCGAGGAGCTGCTGGCTGCGGGGAAGTCCTGCTGGACCAAGCTTGGCTACGCAGCTGAGATTCAGGACACAGATGCTTTCGTGGGCTCGGGTGCCTCGCCGGCGCGGCCCGTGGCTTCGCTCTGCGTGGTGCTGCGTTCGGAGAGTCGCAAGCTGGAGGAGGATCTGCGCGTGCTGCGCGAAGGCGATCCCTCGGTCTGGGCTCGGCTCGAGGACGGGGCCATCTATTTGGATATGCGCTCTCTGGCGGAAGGCGCTGAGGAGGACTTGCTGGCGAGCTTTGCGCGTTTGGACTAGATGCGGAACCTGGCAGGCTGCGACGCTATCGTCAGCCGCCCTTTTGTCAGCCCTTCAGCCCCTCATCCCCTTCACACAGCCGTAGGAGACCGGAATGCCTTTCTGGAAGAAAGACTGCCGATTGACCCAGTTCGCCTCCTGCGCTGGCTGAGCGGCGAAGATGAACCCGAAGGACCTCGTGAAGGCCCTTCAAAACCTTCCACTGGCCGACTCGACTCGCCTCCTCGTGGGACCGTCGACCCTCGATGACGCGGGGGTCGTTCGCCTCAGCGATGACTTGGCGCTGGTGCAGACCGTGGACTTCTTCCCGCCGATCGTCGATGAACCTCGCGAATACGGACAGATTGCGGCAGCCAACTCCCTGAGCGATGTCTATGCGATGGGGGGCACGCCGCACAGCTGCCTCTCGGTGGTGGCATGGCCGGCAACCCTGCCGCCGGAGCTACTCGGAGAGATCCTCCTCGGTGGGCAGGACAAGATCGACGAGTCGGGGGCGGTGCTGGCTGGGGGACACACGATCAGCGATCCGGAGATCAAGTATGGCTTGTCGGTGACCGGCACGGTGCACCCGCAGCGGGTCATGACCAATGCTGGCGCCCAGCCTGGTGATCTTTTGATCCTGAGCAAGCGCCTCGGCATGGGGGCGATCTCGACGGCCATCGGCAAGCAGGAGATCGACAGCGGGGTGGCCCAGGCGGCGATGCGGCAGATGGCGGTACTCAACAAGGACGCGGCTGAGGTGGCGGTGAAGCATGAGCTGCGCTGCGCCACCGACGTGACCGGCTTTGGCCTGCTCGGGCACCTGCGCGAGATCGCGGTGGCGAGTGAGGTGACGGTCGAGGTCGATGCCACTGCGGTGCCTGCCTTCGACGCGGCGCTGGACTGCATCGAGCGCGGATTCGCTTCCGGTGGATGGAAGCGGAACCTGAGCTTCATGGAGGCCGAGATCCAGATCGACGCCGGCGTCTCCGAGGCGACGAAGAAACTTTGCCTCGACGCGGAGACTTCGGGGGGGCTGGTTTTGGCGGTAGCGGCGGACAAGGCCGAGGCGCTTGTGGCCGATCTCAAGGCTGTCGGCACCCCCTGCGCGGCGGTGATCGGGCGCGTTAGCCGGCGGGGCGCCAAGAGCATCCTCTTGCGGGCCTAAGCCCTCGCTGGCGAAGCTACGGCGAGGGCCTAGGCGGCTACTGAGCCTAACTGTCCCCTGCGCCCGGGCTCGGATTGAGGCGCACGGCGCCGTTGCGGGCAGGGGCCCGGATCTGCACACTCCTGGCATGGCTGCGCCGCACCCGGAAAAAGAGATGCAGCGCCTCGAGGCGCTCGTAAAGGGGAATCCCCCCTCCGTGCTCGTGTTTGTCGGCCCGGAGCGCTGGTTCCGTGACCGGGCTCTTGACCTGGTGCGCCGCTCCCTGGGCGCCAAGGGCGACCTCTTCGAGCTGGATGCCGGCGAACGAGAGGGCGGCACTCAGGAGGCGGCGTCGTTCTTGATGGACCTGCGCACGGCCAGCCTCTTCGGCGGCAACAAGGTGCTGCTGCTGCGCTCTGCCGAGAAGTGGCTGCGTAGCCACGGGAAGGTGCTGGTGGGGACTCTCGAGGCCATCGCCCGCGGCAACACCCTGGTCCTCGACCTGGCCAAGCTCGACGGTCGCAGCTCCCTGGCCAAGAAGCTCAACAAGATCGGCGAGCGCTTTGACTTCCGTCGGCTTTATGAGAGCGCCTGGGAAGGGCGACCGCCGACCAGTGCCGAGATCGTTCAGTGGACGCAGCAGCGGGCCAAGACCAAGAAACTGGGGCTTAGCCTCGATCTCGCCCTCTTTGTCGTGCAGGTCGTGGGCCATGAGCCTTCGCAGATCGAAGGCTGCCTCGATCAGCTGGCCATCAGCCACGCCGGCCAGCGTCTCGACGCCGAGACCCTCCGCGCCAGCCTCACGGCCTCCTTCGGCAGCAGCCAGTTCGAGTTTGTCGATGCCCTGCTCGCTCAAGATCCGCGCGCGGCGCTGCGCTCGCTGCTGGCGCTCTACCGGGAGGGCTTGCGCGATCGCGAAGGCAAGCGCCTCGATTCCGGCGCCATTTTCCCGATGGTCAGCTCCTGGCTGGGCAGCAGCCTCGACAAGCTCTGCGCCGCCCGCGAAGAACTCGAGGCCGGGCATCCGATCTCCGAGCTCGTGCGTCGCCACGGTGGGGCCTTTCAGGCGCGTTTCGAACGCCAGCTGCGCGGCCTGGATCTCTCGCGCCTGCGTTTGATGCGCGCGGCGCTGATCCGTGCCGAAGAACGCCTGCGCGGCAGTGGTGAGGAGTCGGAGATCCTTCTTGAACGCTTGATTGCCGAGTGCTGCTTGCCGATCCGCAAGCAGCTCCTGGGCGAGGGGAGTCAGCGCGCATGGTGATTCGCATCCTGCCGCCCGAGGTCATCAACCAGATCGCCGCTGGCGAGGTCATCGAACGTCCGTTTTCCATCGTCAAGGAATGCCTGGAGAACAGCATCGACGCCGGAGCGACCCGCATCGAACTCGAGCTCGAAGAGGGCGGTAAGAGCCTGGTTCGCATTCGCGACAACGGCCGCGGCATGACGCCGGAGGATCTGGAGCTGGCCTTTGTCAGCCACGCGACGAGCAAGCTCACCAGCCTTGCCGATCTGGATGCCATCATCAGCCTCGGCTTCCGTGGCGAGGCCCTGGCCTCGATTGGTTCGGTGGCTCGGGTGCGGGTGCTCTCGCGGCCTGAGGGCAGCGAAGCCGGCGCCGAGATTCGGGTCGATGGCGGCAAGATCTCCCCGGTCATGCCGGCGGCGGCGCCACCAGGCACCCTCTTCGAAGTGCGCGACCTCTTCTACAACGTGCCGGCTCGGCGCCGCTTTCTGCGCACGCCGCAGGGGGAGCGCGCGCGCTGCGTTGATGTCTTTACCAAGCTGGCCCTGGCCAACCCCGAGCTCGGCTTTGTTTTGCACGGCAAGCGCGAGCTGCGGATGGAGCCTGGGGAGGAGCTGTCTGTGCGGGTGCAGAAGCTCTTTGGCAGCAAGCTCTCTGAGCAGATGCTGCCGGTGCAGCTGGAGCGGGGTGGCATCGTGGTGCAGGGCCTGGTCGGCGATCCCGACGTGGCGCGCCGCGATCGCACCCAGATGCAGCTCTTTCTCAACGGGCGCCCCTTCCAGGACCGCGGCCTGGTGCGCGCGATCCAGGATGCCTTCCAGGAATACCTGATGGGCGGCAAGTTTCCGGTCGCCTTTCTCTTCCTGAGCATGGACCCGGCGCGCGTCGACGTGAACGTGCACCCGCAGAAGAGCGAGGTGCGATTTGTCGAGCAGCGCCTGGTCTTTTCTGTGCTGCGACAAGCGGTGAAGGAAGCGCTCGAAGGCCGGGCCAAGCGCATCTTTTCTCGTGGCGCCGTGAGCGAGGGCGCGACGCCCGAGGCGATACGTCCGGTTACTGGCTTCCCCGAGCTGCCCCAGGGGCTCTTTGGCCGCGGGGCGATGGGGGGCGGGCTCAGCGCTGCGCCAAGCTCTCCGGAGACGCCGCTGCGCTCGCCTTCGATGCTGCCGGGGGATTCGCCGCTGGGGTCTGGGGAGGATGCTCCCAGAGTCGCCGATTCCAGCCCAGCATTCCAAAGCCCGCAAACCCCGCCTCCGAGAGGCTTCGTGCACGGCACTCGGGTGCACCGCTTCTTACAGGTCAAGAACCTCTACCTGATCTTCGAAACCGAGGACGGCATCGCTGTCGTTGACCAGCATGCCCTGCACGAGCGAGTGCTCTATGAGAAGTTGCTCGCCGAATACCGGGCGGGCACGGTCAAGGTGCAGAAGCTCTTGATCCCGATGCTGGTGGACCTCACCCCGGCCGATAAGGAGCTGCTGATCGAATACCAGGAGCGCTTTGCTCAGGCCGGTCTCCTGCTTGAGGACTTTGGTGGGAACAGCATCAAGCTCGAAGGATATCCCGCGGCCCTTCGGCGCATCGATCCAAAGGCTTTGGTCGAAGGCTTCCTTGAGGAGCTGCGCGAAGAGGGGCGGCCGCAGGAGCCGGAGGATGTGCGCGATCGCTTCCACCATGCGGCTTGCCGGGCTGCGATCATGGCTGGCGATAAGCTTAGCGAGGATGAGATCGCGATGCTGATCGAAGCGGCCTCCAAGCTAGAACATCCCGATAACTGCCCGCACGGTCGGCCGACGGTTCTCAACTTCTCCCTGAACCAGCTTGAGCGCTGGTTCCAGCGTCAGCTCTGATCGAGGCCCAGCTCTCGCAAGCCCTTTCCCAGGTCCAGCTACTGCCATGTCGATCTACGTCATCGTCGTCTCGCTCTACCTGTTCGCCCTGATCGGGCTCGGTGCTCTGAAGGCTGGCAAGGTCAAGAGCCAGGAAGACTTCAGTCTGGCCGGACGCGGCCTGAGCACCTTTGTGCTGGTGGGCACCCTGCTAGCGACCTGGATCGGCACCGGCAGCGTCTTTGGCAATGCGCAGAAGACCTACCAGCTCGGCGTCGGGGCCTTTGTGCTGCCGGTTGCTGGCACGCTTGGCATCTTGCTGCTCTCGTTCCTGGCCTTCCGCATCCGGCGTTTCGAAGGCTTCACCATCCAAGACATCCTCGAGAAGCGTTTTGGTGTTGGGGCGCGGATCGTGGGGGTGATTACCCTGGCGCTCGCCTACGTCATTATCGTCAGCTACCAATATCGAGCGGGCGCGGCGGTGCTGGAACGTCTGGCTCCCAGTATCGCCGGCACGGTCTGGCCGGTCTTGATCGTGGCCTTCTTCGTCATCGCCTACACCGCGCTGGCCGGGATGATCTCGGTGGCCTACACCGATGTGGCAGGCGGCATCTTGATCGTCATTGGTATTGCCATCGCCCTGCCGATACTCATTTCGCAGGCCGGCGGCATCGAAGCTGGCCTGGAGGCGCTGCCCCAAGACCTGCAAGAACCGAGCAGCGGCTACTCCTCGCTCAAGCTGATCAACTGGCTGCTGCCTCCCTTCCTGCTGATTCTTGGCGACGCCAATATGTATCAGCGCTTCTTCTCGGCGAAGACAGCAAAGGTGGCGCGAGCGAGTGCCCTGTGGCTGATCCTCGGTATTGCCGTGATCGAAGCCGCGATTATCGCGACGGCGCTCTTTGGCCGCATCCTCGTCGAGCAGGGCAAGCTCACGGCGCCGGATAACGCCGCCCACATTATCGTGGCCATCTCCTTCGAGGTGCTGCCGCCCTTCCTTGGGGCGATGCTGATAGCGGTGATTATCGCTATCGTTGTTTCCACCGCCGATAGCTATCTGCTGGCGCCGGCCACCTCGATGGTGCGAGACGTCTACCAGCGCTTCATTGCGCCCGAAGCCCCGGTCAGGCGCGTGGTCTTCCTCGGCCGACTGATCGTGGTGATTCTCGGCCTGATCGCGCTGTGGATGGCCTTCCAGTCCGATCTCTTCTTCGAAGTCTCGCTCTTCGCTTACACGGTCTACGGGGCGACGATTACCCCGGTCATGTTGGCGGCCTTCTTCTGGCCAAGAGCGACCAAGAAAGGGGCTCTCTTCGGCATGCTGGCCGGCATTACCGTCGCTCTCATCTGGCAGGCCCTAGCTTTCCACTGGGAAGGGCCTACGGTTCCATGCGTCTTCGAAACTTGGATCTTTGGCGGCCTACCCGAGAAGGGCGAGACGCATTTGATCACCAGCATCGACGCCGTGCTGCCAGCGCTCGTGGCTAGCAGCCTGGTCCTGGTTGTCGTCAGCCTGCTCGGCAAGGCGCCGGAGCGAGGTGAGCGCACGATTTGAGTAGGTCGACTGCCTGCGAGCTGGCCCTCAATAACGCCTCGGCGAATCGATGGCTTCACCGAGGCGTGTTGTTGCCGCCGTGCCGCCGTGCCGCCGTGCCACTGTGCCGCCGTGCCACTGTGCCGCCGTGCCACTGTGCCGCCGTGCCGCCGTGCCACTGTGCCGCTGTGCCGCGGTGCCGCTGTGGCTAGCGTGAACTAGTGCTGGAAGTGATAGAGATACACCGTTCCTGGAGGCATACCTTTGACGCTGCCACCGGTTTTCTCGTTGATGACGAAGGTCTTGGAGAACTCTGTGAGCGGGATTTCCTGTTCGACGATGGCGATTTCTTCACTGTTGCGGTTATTGGCTCGCGGGTCGGCGGCGCTGCCATCGGGTTTGGCGAGCTTATAGAGCTTGATCGAGCGCGGCGTGTTACTGAAGGGCAGATCCAGGGCCACGGTGGTGTAGCCATCGCCGAAATCGACGCCGTCGTGCTTGCCGTCTAGCTTACGCGAGAGGATGAAGACGCTGGTGGACGACTTGCCGTCCCTGATGGCGTAGGCGCCGATGAGCGGCAGCTCCTTGCCCTGCCGGGTGATCGTCGGGCCGGGGGTGACGCTGACTTCGAGCATTTCCTCGCCCGGGGCATAGCGGTTGCGTAGCGCCAGGGCTAGCCAACCGGGGTGGGCGCGGAAGCCGCCAGCCTCGGGAGGGGTGTGGGAGGACCACCACTTTCCAGCTTTGAAACCAAGATAGCATTGGTGCCCGTAGCCGTTCTGGCTCGAGTAAAGCCAGGAGTCGAGAGCTGCCACGCCCATGCCCAGTGACTTGCCGTATAGCTCGTCGACCTCAGGATTGTTCTTATTCTGCCAGTAACCGCTCGGGCCTCCTTCGTAGGCGATAACCCGGTACTCCGTGCCCTGAGAAGCACCTAGCTGTTTTTGCATGGCCACAGCGTTTTCGATGAGCTGTTTCATTCTGGTGAGCATGCCCAGCAGGGTCTCCTGCATACCGTGGTCATTGAAGGAGCTTGATCCTGAGTCCCCGGTCTCCCACTTAGGGCCGACATAGTTGGCGTGGCCGACATAGCTGATGATGGGGCCGGCCGCCTTGACCGCTGCTTCGGCGTACGTCGTCTGCGTGGCTTGGTAGTTGCCGCCTAGGGCGAACTTGATCTTGTTACTCAGCTTGTATTGGCTCCAGGCAGGCATCTGCGCCACGTTGTTTTGGAACATGAAGCGGGCGAACAGTCCATACTCCACTCCGCCATAATGAACGTAGCCTGGCCGTCCAAAGCCATGCCAGCCGTAGCCTCCGGCGCCGTTGTGCCAGGTTTCGTTGCCATACTCGATGATGATTTCTCGGAACTCCTCGGTCCAGGGTGTGCCGTTGTTGCCGCGCTGCTTGTAACGCATATGGGCGTAAGGTTTGCTTGTCGGCGTATCCTTGGATGGGTCATAGGGGACACCGAGGTATTCCACCACCGCCATCCAGTCATGCTCGGTAAACTCCTCGCTGAGAGTCAGGTAGGGGACAACGCGATCGTCGGGATGATTACCTGTTTTGAGTGCCCAGAGCATGTTCTGGGCGATGCTTGCACCAGAGAACGCTTTGAATCTACCGCTGTTTCCGTCATAGGAAGCGTTTGGATAATTACTCAGCAGGGCCTGCACCGTCGAGTTGCTATAGCTAAGAGGGAAAAAACGAATCGCCGGCTTGATTCCTCTCGTAGGTGAACTCCGCATCATTTCGTCGAAGCTGATCTCATGAGGACCAAAGGGCTTCTTGTCGTGCTTGCTGTCGTAGCGGTAGACGAGGAAGTTATCGATGTAGAGTTTTCCCGGGCCGGTGAACTCAAGGCCCTGAGCTATATGCCCTCCCGAGCTGGGATATTTTGGCGCAACGAAATCGTAGCTGAAGTGCTGCCAAGTGCCGGTGACCTTCCATGCGGTCTTTTGATTGGCGCTGTCATAGGCGCGGTTTGAATAAAAACGGAAGCGCACCTTGCCGTCATCACCGAGTCCTTCCTGACGTAGCCAGGCCTCGGCACGGTAGCTCGCCCCGGGGTGCAGCTGGGAATACCACTGTCCCTCGCCCTGGTCGTAGGGGTGGTAGATGTACTGGCCAGCCCTCTGAGTGCTGGCATTGGTTGCGGTGAGTTCAAGGCACGTCTCGCCGGGCTCGCTGAAGCTCGCTGGTATTGGCGTGGGGTGCGGAACGAGCTTTCCCTTGGTGCCGCTGTCAGAGAGTTTGAGATAGGGGCTATCCCCGTCGTAGTACTGGTGTAGGCGACTGTGGAGCAGGTTTTTGGCGATGTAATTGCTCTTTAACTGCAGCAGGATGTAGTCGCCGATCTGTAGGTCTAGTTCCTTGTCCAGATAGACCTGGTTCTGTCCTCCTGGGCCCTGGGCGATCCAGCCGCCTTGTGGAACCTTGGCTTGGCCGAGCTTCTTTACATGGTCTGCCCCCGCAGCATTTTGAAGCCCTCCGGTGAAGGCTAAGGGCTGGCCCGAGGCATCTACCAGGCGGTAGGCGTCGATCCTGGCCCCGTCGCCGAAGCCGCTGCTGTTGGTCTTCCAGTGGTGTACCCCGCCGGCAGAATCCCAGGAAAACCACTGTCCCTTGCTGTCGACGCCGGCCCGCTCCACCCGAAGGAGTTTACGGAGCACCATGGGTTCGAAGCCGCTGCCTCGAACATGATTGTTCATGGCGAGGTTTGTGCCCCCAGTGATGGTTCCGAGGTTGGCCCCTAGGGGCTCCACACCGGTCTGGATCACCTTTGAAGAAACGATGACCTTCGCCGCTGTCTTCACGGGGGGGGTGAGCTTGTTGGAAATCTGTGCGGATCCAGGACTGCAAGAGCTTGCGAGAGGGAGCAGGGTTGCAGCCACCAACCACGATTGCATGAATCGCATCATACGGACCTCTTGTTCATCCTCGGACATATCGTCGATGGGGGGGGCTGGCTGGCGGCCGCAACTGAGCGGCGAGCAAAGCCATGCTCCTCATTGTTGTGAGCTAGGGTTAGGAGCTTCGGCGCATTTCAGTATCGGGTCATGCCTTGGTGACCGATCGGAATCGCCCTCTTTCCGGTTTGCTTTGCTTATGAAGAAGCTAGGCCATGGCCCATGGCTGGTGCCGTAGTCTGCCGTTTGCGCCGGACCGTACCTTGGGCGATGACCTTGCACAGCCGTGCTTTTGAACCTCTGATTCGACAAGAAATTCTCAGGCGGAAACCTCTGCCTCTGTAAGGGAAAAACCTCGTTTCAGTTTGCAGAGGACGTGAACCCGGTATCGGTGAAATCATGCCTCATCTTTAGGATGGCCCCACTCAGCATCCCGATCATCGCCCTCGATTCGTTTGCGGGGCGGCGCCCCTTATGCGGCTCACTTGCTAGTCGGTCTGCGCCTGAATCCTGGTGGGAACTGTCAACTATCTGCATCGGGGCTGGTCCATGTCGATGCTTGCCAAAAGGCTGTGCCCCTTCGTATGAGAAACATGGTTGATGTTTCATATGCTTTGGACAGCTTTTGGGTTACAGGGTCGCTCCTCGTAGCCAGGGCCGTGGTTACCAACCCGCGGCTTGGCCGTCTTTGCGTGACTCGCTGGCGCCGATGTACACGCCGCGTTGCGTGTCGTGGAGGATGGCTTGGTAGCCGCCGAAGCCTCCCATGCGTCGCCGGAGCTGGTGGCCGAGGCTTTTGAGGCGGTAGATGCTCGCCTCGGGCGTGCCGTTCTCGACGTAGACCCGTCCCGCACCGCTCATGGGTTCTCCCGTCGCTTGCGAGCTGCCGTAGTGCCGGAGCCGGGGCGCGTCGCCGGCTTCTTGCAGGCCTAGACCGAAGTCGATCATGTTGACCAGGATCTGCACCTGGCCCTGTGCTTGCATGGCGCCGCCCATGACGCCGAAGCTCATGTAGGGCTCGCCGTCCTTGGTCACGAAGGCGGGGATCAGGGTGTGGAAGGGGCGCTTTCCTGGGGCGTAGCTATTGGGCCGACCCGCTTGCAGGTCGAAGAGTTCTCCGCGGTTTTGCAGGACGAAACCGAGCCCCGCCGGGGTGATGCCTGAGCCCATGCCGCGGTAGTTGCTCTGGGTCAGCGAGACCATGTTGCCCTCGCTGTCGGCGACCGTCAGGTAGACGGTGTCGCCGTCCTCGAGTCCGAACTCCGGAGGAGGAAGCTCTTTGAGCACCGAGTCTCGGCGGATGAGCTTGCGACGCTGCTCGGCATAGCTTTTGGAGATCAGCTGTTCGGTGGGGACCCTTGCGAAGTCGGGGTCGGCATAGAATCGCGCCCTATCCTCGAAGGCCAGTTTCTTGGCTTCGATGAGGAGGTGGAGCCACTCGGGGCTGCCGCGGCCCATGGCCGGCAGGTCGTAGGCCTCCAGGAGATTGAGCATCTGTAGGGTGCAGATCCCCTGGCTGTTGGGAGGAAGCTCCCAGACTTCATAGCCACGATAGGTCGTCGATACGGGCGTAACCCACTCGCTGTGCTGCCCTGCCAGGTCGGACAGGCTCATAAAGCCGCCCTGCTCCCGCAGTTCTTTGACGATCGCGCTGGCGATTTCGCCGCTGTAGAAGGCCTGGCGTCCGCCCTCGGCGATGATCTCCAGCGTGTTTGCCAGGGCAGGGTTCTCGAAGACCTCGCCCTTACGCGGGGCCCTGCCGCCGGGTAGGTAGATTTCGGCGAAGTTCGGGAAATGCCGCAGGAGCTCGGCATGGTGCTGCCATTCGTAGGCGATGACTTCACTGACCGGGAAGCCCTCGCGCGCGTAGTGGATGGCTGGTCTGAGCACTTCGGCCATTGGCAGCTTGCCGAAGCGCTGGTGCAAGGTGAACCAGCCGTCGACACATGCCGGGACGCTCACCGATAACGCGCCCAAGGCCGGGATTTTTTCCAGGCCCATGCTTTGCAAGTCTCGCAGGCTCAGCGCCTGTGGGGAGCGTCCGGAGCCATTGAGCCCGTGGAGTTTTCTCTCCTTGGCGTCCCAGAGCATGGCGAAGAGGTCGCCGCCGATACCGCTACCGGTCGGCTCGACGACACCGAGCAGGGCGCCTGCGGCGATGGCGGCATCGACAGCGCTTCCGCCCTGTCTCAGGATCTCTAAGGCGCACTGGGTCGCAAGCGGCTGGCTCGTTGCCGCCATCGCGTTTCTGGCGAGGCTTTCCGAACGGGTGGCCCAGGGCTGGCCAACGAAGCGGTTTTCTATCGGAGAGCTCATGGGGAAGGCCGGCTAGCGGGGCTTGGAGAAAACGAGGGGGCTGAACTCGGGATTGGGGGTGAAGTCCTCGAGATACCAGTGCTGGGCTTGTTGCATCTTGTGGGTCTTTGGATCTTCGACTCGCTTGATCCACTGGGTGGGCAGCTGCATGCCGGCGTAGGAGCGAGGACGGATAAAGATGAGCTCCTCCAGGGCGCTGATCTTCTTGCCGGACACTGCGTCCATGGCGTAGTAGCGGTAGGCCAGAGGGAGGAAGCTCTTGGTATCGATGAGCATCGCCAGCTGCTGTGGCCCATCATGGTCGCGTAGGGACTGCAGTGGATAGTTGTCGCCGGCCGGATTCACGAAGCTGAGTTCGTAGGCCTCGCGCAGGGGGAAGCGTTTATTGATGCGCCATTCGACGAGGCCTGGCCCCTTCGGCTCTGCGGCTGCCTGCAAGATTTGATCGGGGAAGATCAGTCGCGGCACCAGGCGAGCGATGCGGAGGTAATCATTCGCCTGTTCGCGGTCGCGCTGATACTCCTTCTTGCGTGATAAATCCTGCACCTGGCCCTGACTCTTGAGCCAGAGCTGGCGGCCGTTGCGTACGTATTCAATCTGGTTCCGGTTCGCTTCGATCTCTACCCGCAGCGCCAGGGGTTTGCTTCGGTACCAGATCTTTGGCTGCAGGATGCTCTTGCCCTTGCTGTTCTCCAGTTTGAACTCGAGGCGGAGTTGGGCGCGGAAGGCGTGGAGCTTTTTAGGGGCCTTCTCGTCGCGTACGGCGTTGGCGATGCTTTGGATCAGCTTGGGCAGCTTGGGCAGCTTGGATTGGGCGCTGCTCTTTGTCGCATCCGCTTTTCCCTCTTGGGCGAGCAGGGAGCTGCTGAGCAGGGGGACGGCGAGAAAGGCTGCTAGGAGCACTGTGGTCTTCATGGGGCCAGTGTTGCGCATGAGAGGGGGGGCGTTCCAGCGCGGTCAGAGAAGGGAGAGGCTGCCGACTGCCAGCAACAGGTGGAGGGCGGCGAGGACGGGAGCCACGGCCGCATGGGGGAGCAGGGCCTCGAGTCGATGGGCTAGGTGCCGACGATCAGCCTGCCAGGGCGGGATGCGGTGGAGGATTCGGACAATGCTGACCTGGACCAGGTCGAGCAGGGGTAAGGCGCTGGTCGCTAGGAGGAAGGCGAGCAGGTCCTGTAGGTCGAGGATTGCCAGTGTTTCCACGGCTGAGCCTCGGTTCGTGAGCCAGAGCAGAGCCCCTTGCAGACTCATATAGGCGAAGCCGAGGCCGAGGAGGTGGGAGCCGGCGTCGCCGAGGTAGCAGCGTGCGCGCGGGTAGTTCCAATAGAGAAAGCCCAGGAGCGGGAGCCCTAGACTCAGGGCAACGCGAAGGCTGAGGGCGCTGGTCAGTGGCGTGGAGCCCTCGCTGGGAAAGGCCCCAGAGAGGATGAGCAGGCAGCTGCTGCCGGCGACCCAGACGGCGGCGCCGTCGAAGTTGTCGAAGAAGTTCCAGGCGTTCTGCAGGAGCATGACGACAAAGCAGGTGCCGAGCACGAAGAGCATGCTCTCGAAGCTGAGGCCGAGGCTGCCCCAGTGCGTCTCTAGGAGAGCTGCAGCGACCGCGAGGCCGATGGCAGCTTGTCCCAGGACTTTGGGCAGGGCCCTGAGACCCTGGGGCAGGCGATCGTCGCGGATGCCGAGGACCAGGGTGAGCAGGACGGCGATAAGGAAGGCGAGTGGCGCCTTGCTGCCTTCGCGCAAGGCGTCGCTCGCCAGCAGCAGGGAGCCGAGTCCCAAGGTGCCGGCACCGGCTAGCGGGATGGCTGCGCTTTGCCGTTTACGAGCCTGCCCCTCGGGATGATCGCTGCCAAAGATGGGGTAGCGCCGCAGCAGCAAGGGGGGGATCGCGCCGATGGCTATGCCGCTCAAGAGCATCCAGTTTTCGAACATGCTTGGCTCGGTCTCAGCTTCTGTAGAGCCCGAGTTGGCGAATTCGGGCTAGGACTGCGGGGGAGATCAGTGTGCTGACCTCTTGGCCTTGGGCTAGTCGAGTGCGGACCTCGGTGGAGCTGATCGGGGCCGCCAAGCTCTTGCCGAGGATTCCGGCTCGCAGCTGTTTCTTTTCTTTGGCATCGAAGCCGGAGAGCTGCTCCAGGTCAGCGACCGAGAAACCGGGGCGGGGAACGGTCAAGATTTGGCAGAGGCTCAGGATCTCGTGCACCTTGCGCCAGGACTCGAGATCGAGCAGGGAGTCGGAGCCGAGGAGCCAGCAGAGTTCCGCTTCCTGGCCCAGTTCGCCGCGGTGGCGCCGGAGGGTCTCCACCGTGTAGCTGGTCCCGCCGCGGCGGATCTCCTCGTCGCTGACCCGAACCCTTGCCAGGGAGCCGAAGGCTAGCTCGCAGAGTTCAAACCGCAGCTCGGCGGAACTCATGGTTTGGGCATCCTTGTGCGGGGGGCTGCCTGCTGGCACGACCCAGCACTCTGCCTGTGGCCGCGCGGCGAGCGCTCGGGCGATCAGCTCTTCATGGGCCCTTTGCGGGGGGTCGAAGCTGCCTCCGAATAGAATCCTGCACTTTGGCATCGTGGCTCCCTGGCCGGCGGAGAAGGAGGGGCGCGTGGGCAGTGGGGCGAAGCTGGCACTCTGCCACTCAGCGGCCTCTTGCAACAGCTTGCTCGGCCAAAGCCTCGATGGGTCGAGGCTTTCTCTTCGTGCCCCGAGGAATCGGTCGATTCTCCGGTGTTTTCTGGCAGCAATTGGGTGCCGAATCCGGCCCTCAGTCACATGCGGGCTTTTTTCAGCGGCCTGCTAGGCCCGCTCCTGGGAAAAGCCTGTTGTTCCGGCTCTTATGCAAGGCTAGGTTGTCGCGCCTTCGAGGCCCCGGCCTCGGCTGCCCTTTCTTTCACCTCGTTCTCGCTCCGAAGCCTTGTCCCGGCCCGGCTGCGCGACCGAGTTCGTAACCCCACGATCCCGCATCGCAGCGCCTGGACGGATGGACCGTCAAATGCGCTGCGAGGTTCAGAGCTTACTCGCCGAGTCCGGCAGCCGAGCTCTGCATCACGCAATCGGAGGACTGATGCTGCACCGTTCGTTCGGCCGTCTCGCCAAGCTCACCCTTCCCGGCGTCCTTCTCCTGGCCGCGTCCTGCACCTCGTTCAGCTGGACCAGCCGTCCCATCATCACCGAGGAGCAGGAAGCTGCTGGCATCAAGAGCGTTCAGGAACTGCGCAACGACTATGAATCGCAGCGCTACTGGGCGTTCTGGCGCGACAACCTCCACGGCAAGTGGGACAGCTTGGGTCGGCGCCTGAGCAACCTCCACCAGACCTTTGACCGCCATTTCATGAGCTACGACTGGGACGAGCCGAACGCGACTCGCTGAGTCGTTTTTCTGGCTGGGTTTCTCGGGGCGGAGGAGGACGTTCAGGGGCGGGCCGGGATGGCTTCCTTGTTCCTTCTCGCGCCTCCCCAAAACGCTCTTCCCTAGGAGCCGGGAACGGTCTGAGGGCTTTGCATGGGGCTATCCCCGTGTGTCGCCCTGATCTTCTGCTCCCAGGTCTTGGCTTCGCTTCTCGCTCTTGCCGGGGATTTTTCTTTCTTCCAGGGCAAGGGCTCGGCAGCCTCTCCCGCGTCTTTCGCGGTTCACAAGGTGACGTGCCCGAGTGGCCTAAGGGAACGGATTGCAAATCCGTGATTCGCCGGTTCGAATCCGGCCGTCACCTCCACTTCTTTTCTGTGCCTCTGCCCGGGCTTGCAGCCCTTCCGCTGGAGGGAGCTTGGCCCCGAGTCGCAGACCCCGAGTCGACACCCAGAGTCGACACCCCGAGTTGTCACGCCGAGGTAATGCACGTGGTCACCCGCAAGATCTACTGTGCCTTTCCGCAGGAGATCATCCAGGAGCCGCTGCTCTACAGCATCGCCACGCAGTTCTCCGTTGTGCCCAATATCCGTGGCGCTTCGGTGCGCGAGGACGAGGCGACGATGGATCTTGAGCTGGAAGGCGACGAGCAGGCCATCGAGTCTGTGATCGAGTATCTGCGCAAGCGTGGAATCACCGTCAACGAGTGATTTCCTGAAGGGGCAGTTAGGCTAGGGGCTCTTGGGCTAGGGGGCTGCTAGACTCCCGGCATGCTGCGCCTACTGCTTCCTGTGTCCCTCGTTCTGGCTGCGGCTCCCCCGCAGCTCCACGCCAATGACCTCTATGCCCGCGGCGCCAAAGCGGCCGTCGTCTCGGCCCATCCACTTGCGAGTGAGGTCGGGCTCCAGGTCCTGAAAGAGGGCGGCAACGCCGTCGATGCTGCCGTGGCTGTGGGCTTCGCCCTTGCCGTTGTGCATCCCCAGGCCGGCAACCTTGGCGGCGGCGGCTTTGCGCTGCTGTTTCAGGCCAATGGTGAGAGTCTGGCGCTCGACTTCCGCGAACGAGCTCCGGCACGTGCCCATCGGGACATGTACCTAGACAAGGACGGCAAGGTCCTGCGCAGCGCTTCGCTCTGGACAGCGAAGGCGGCCGGCGTCCCCGGATCGCCCAAGGGCTTGTGCCACCTGCATGCCAAGCACGGGAGTAAGCCTCTCCCAGAGCTACTCGCCCCGGCGATTCGCCTGGCTAAGCAGGGCTTCGTCGTCGACCACTTCCTTTCCTCGGCGATCCACGCCAAGCGCAAGATCCTCGGGCTGTGGAAGGAGAGTTCGCGGGTCTTTCTTCCGAATGGCCATGCCCTGGCCCAGGGAAGCGTGCTCCAGCAGCCAGAGCTGGCTCGCACCCTCGAGCGCATCGCAGAGCACGGCGATGCTGGCTTCTACGAGGGCCCTGTCGCGGAGGCCCTGGTCGCGGCCATGCGGCGCCATAAGGGCTTGATCGATCTGGCCGACCTGAAGCAGTACCACGTCGTCGAGCGCAAGGTGCTTCGGGGCAGCTACCGCGGCCACCCGGTGCTGGCGATGCCGCCACCGAGTTCGGGCGGCGTGGCCGTGATCCAGATGCTGCATTTCGTCGAGCCCTTCGACCTGGGGCGCCTTGGTTTTGGGAGTGCCCGCGGCTTGCATCTACGCATCGAGGCCATGCGCCGGGCCTTTGCCGATCGCGCCAAGTGGCTCGGCGATCCCGACTTCTTCCCGGTGCCGGTGGCCGGGCTTATCGACAAGGACTACGTCGCCAAGCGGCGTCAGGACTTCGATTGGGAGCGGGCGACGCCTGGGCTCGGCGCTGGCCAGCCGAAGGGGGCGCCAAAGATCGACGATCCCCAGGGCGTGCGGCGAGAGTCGAAGGACACGACGCATTATTCGATCGTCGACGCCGCGGGTAACGCGGTCTCGATTACGACGACGATTAACTCGAGCTTCGGTAATGGCCAGCTGGTCCCGGGCGCGGGCTTCTTGCTCAATAACGAGATGGATGATTTCTCGGCCAAGCCCGGAGTGCCGAATCAGTTTGGCTTGGTGGGAGCCAAGGCGAACGAAATCCAGCCCGGTAAGCGCCCGCTCAGCTCAATGAGTCCGACCATCGTCCTGAGCAAGGACGGTAAGCGGCCCTTGCTGATCCTCGGTAGCCCGGGGGGCAGCCGTATTATCAATACGACCTTCCAGGTGATCCTAAATGTCCTCGATCACCAGATGCCGATTCGGCAGGCGGTGCCTGCGCCGCGTATCCACCACCAGTTTTTGCCGCCGGCGCTTTATTGGGAGCCCTTGGCTCTGCCGCAGGAGGTGCGTGCAGCGCTTCTCGCCCGCGGGCATAGCATTCAGGACAAAGCCCGCATCATTGGTCGCTGCCAAGCGATTTGGCTGCCCCGGCCCGGGCGAGTCGAGGCGATGGCGGATCCGCGTAGCGGGGGGGCGGCGAAGGCCTGGTAGCCCGGCCATTCGCCGCCTGCTAGCGATCGCCCTATTCCCGATCGCCGGCTACGGCTTGATGTAGATCTGCACCGGGTTATCCCGCCCGCCAAAGACCCGGATCTCCTTTTTGGAGGTCTGCAGGTCCTTCATCTTCAGGAAGGGGTTGGGCAGGTCGGTTCGTGCGGCATTGATCTCGTAGGTCCCCTCTGGCAAGGGCCGGGAGATTTTGAAGCTGCCGTCTGGGCCAGTGAAGGTCTTCTCCCAGAAGGGCTGCGCCTTATTGCCCTCACCCGAGTTGCCGCTAATCGTTACCTCAGCGCCGGCCACCGGCCGTCCCTGGAAAAACACCTTGCCCGAGACCGTGCCGCCCTGGTTCAGGCGGATGGTGCCGAGCTCGTTCTTTTGTGCCTCCTGCACGACGATGTCGGTCTTATTCATGCGTGTGTAGGCGGGGTGGTCTACGACGATCTGGTAGGTGCCAGGAGTGAGCTTGCTGAGGGTGAATCGCCCCTTGTCGTTGGTCGTGGTCGCTGTGTGGGTAACGATCTTCGGGATGAAGTCCTTAAAGGCTTTGAAAAAGGGATTGTCCTGGTAGCTGTTTTCCTGGGTCTTGATCGAAACGGCGCTAATGGGGTTACCTGAGGCATCGGTTACCGTGCCGGTAATCGTCCCGCCCTGGTTCATTTGGATACGCAGCTCGATGGGGCTTGTCTGGCCAGCGCTACTGGTGAAGTTCTTGCTATAGGTCTTCGCGTAACCGATCGCGGTGACCTGGAACACGTAGTTCCCCTGCGGGATGCCACTGAAGAGCGAGGACCCATCCCGGTTGGCACGCATTTCCTGGGCGGGAACATTGCTGCGCCCATAGTTCGCTTCGCCCTCACCTTCGAAATAACTGCGAAGCTCAAGGCGGTAGGCCGTCAGCGCTCGCCCCTGCTTGCTGGTGACCGTGACCCTGGCTTGACCGAGGGTTTCGAGGACGATCTGCACATCCTCAGCTTTGACGCCGTTGCCAGCGCGCACCGGCTTCTGCTCACCTTCGATATAGCCGGTCGCTTTTGCCAGCAGGCGGTAGCTGCCCTCTTCCAGGCCGAGCAGCTCGAACTTCCCCTCGTCGTCGGTGAAGCAGGAGTTAGGCTGCTGATTTTCGCGGGAGAAGGCCAGCGCCTCGACCTGGGCCCGCGAAATACCCTTGCCCTGGGCATCGGTCACGAAGCCCGAGATAACGAAGCCACCCCCGAGCTGGAAATCCATCGACTGCTGGCGATCGCTCTTGCCAAAGGTCAGGTCGTCACGGAAGACGGAGCCATACCCGCGTGCTACGGCCTTCACCGTGAAGCTGCCCATTGGCAGGTTGTCGACCACGTAGCGGCCCTTGGCGTCGCTGATCCCGGTTGCGCCTTCCTCAAAGCCCGGGGTCGCTTGCAAGAGGTTGGTCTGGGGGAGGGTGACTCGAACGATGGCGCCTTCGATCGGGGCCTTGCTCTTCGCGTCGCGCACAAAGCCTGTCAGCTTGTGTCCGGCACTGAGCCTGAGCAGCTGCAGGTCCTCCCATTTGCCGGACTGCACCCGCACCGGCTTCTTGAAGATGCTATGTCCCGGAGCCACGACGTGGAGTTCGTAGCTGTGCTCTCCCTCGCTCGGAGCTGCACCCAATTGGAAGGCGCCGTTGGCACCGCTTACCCCTTGGGCGCCGATTTGACTGAGCGGCTGGGTGCCCGCCTGCTGGGCGGCGATGATCATGCCGAGCATGTCCGTTGCCGGCAGAGTCCGCACCAGGTAGATCTTGGCCCCGACAGCTGGCCCGCCCTGGCTGGTGACGATGCGGCCGCGGATCCCCTGCGGATACTCCTTCGATTGCCGCTCCGACCTTCTCCGCCGCACGGGTTGGTCTTGGTTCTTCGTCTCGCTATCGCTCCCAGCGCTCGGCTCTTTGGCGCCGATGCTCTCGCCGATGCTCGGGGCTTCCTGCGGACCGCCTAGGGCCGGGGCCGAAGTCTCTGCCTCTCGAGCCCCTTGGGTCTCGTTCTTGAATGCGAAGAGATAGACGAGCCCGGCGAGGACCAGGATCAGGAGAGGGATGAGGACTTTGTTCATCGTGCAAAGGCAGCTGGGGTCAGGCTTGTGGAGTCCGGCAGGTAGAGTCAGGCCCTTGGAGGCCTTGCGCCCTGCGGCCGCACAACTTCTTTCGGGCGGCCTGCTAGCGCAAGTTGATTGAGACGGATTGGCCGCTGGAAACTTGCGCGAGCTCGGGCGCTTTCTGGCTGCCGACGCGCTGGACCATATAGCCACCGGGGGCGAGTCCGCGCCACTCGTGCTCTCGGCTCACGACAAAGCAGTGACGCAGCGGCGGACCACCGTGCAGGGGGCGGAGGATGACTTGGCAGGGTAGTGGCAGCTCGTTGCTGAGCCTCAGCTGCAGGCAAGCGTCGCCAGGGGGCCATCGCAGCGTGAGTTCCTGCTTCTCGCTTGCCGAGACTTCGCCGCGCGCAAGGAGTTGGGCCGGGGCCCGGCCCAGGCTGCCTTCGAGTTCGAAGGGGCCGGCAGCCAAGCCGGAAAGCTCGAATCGCCCCTCAGCATCGCTGCTTGTCCAGGCCAAGAGACGTCGGCGAACTTCCAGCTTCCGGCTACCGAGAGGCAGGGGCCGGCGCAGCTCAAGGCGCAGCCCTGTGAGGGGATGGCCTTGGGCGTCGAGCACGCGGCCGCGCAGAGTCTTGCCTGGGTCGAGCTGGACGCTGCGTTCGACGAAGGGCTCGCCGCGCAGCCGCAGCTCAAACTCGCTCGCTGCGAAGCCCGCCACCCGCAGCGCGACTCGCCAATCCCCCGGCCCCAGCCCCTGGACGCGAAGCAGGCTGCCTTGGATGGGCAGGGGGCCGAAGCTTATGGGCTGCCGCTGTCCGGCCGCGCTCAGCAGGAGGCTCAGGCTCTGCGGCAGCGGTCGGCCGGCGCTGGCCAGGCGAAGGCGGAGCTCGGTGCCGCTTGGCAAGCGCAGCTGTAGCGGGGCCGGATGCGGCAGGTTGAGTTCGCGTTCGACGGCAGCCCCAGCTGGATGGGCGCGTGCGCTGACCAGGCAGGGCCCGGGCAGGAGTCCCTCGGCCGCGAAATACCCTTCGGCATCGCTGAGCAGTTCCCGGGGAGCCTGCTTTTCCCCAGGGAGGATGCGGATGAGGGCCTGGGCACCTGGCTTCCCCTCGGGTCCGAGGACCCGGCCGCGAAGCCGGTGCCCGCGTTCCAAAACCACTTCGATCTCTGCGCCGTCGGCCACCAGCCCCGTGCGTCGCTGCTCGGCCCAGGGAGGCGGGGGCAGGACCGAGAGCTCGTAGGGCTGGTCGGCAAGACCATGGAAGGCGAAGTGGCCGACGCTGTCGCTGCGGCTGCTCCGGGCCTGGGGGGCGAAGGGTCCTTCGGCGCTGGCGAGGCTGGGCAGCAGCTCCAGCACGGCGCCTGCTAGGCCAGCGCCGCTGGGAAGGGCCACGCGCCCTCGCAGGCTTAGCCCGCTCTGCAGGCGCAGAGAGCCGAGCTCAAGGAGGCCTTCAGCAGGAAGATCCAGGTAGCGCAGCATGGGGAGCGAGGCGTATTCGGGATGCTCGACTGCGAGCGAATAGCCGGAGCCTGGGGGGGCGGGTAGGCGGAAGCGCCCCAGGGCATCGCTGCGGCCCTCGCGCGGCGGCTTGCCAGGCAGGCGCTCGTAGAGCAGGATCCGCGCGCCTCGCACCGGCACGTCCAGGGGGTCGATGACCCGGCCGCGGATGCCGGAGCTTGCTTGCGGCGGGCTGCTCGGGCTGCTCGGGCTGCCAGCTCCGGTGAAGGGGGCTTGCTTCTGGGCTGGAGCGGACTTCGCCGCTGCCGGCGCTAGTGGAGCGCCCTCTTGGCTCGCCTCCTGCTCCAGCCGCTCCGGCACTTCGCTGGAAGCTGGAGCAAAGAGGCCTGGGAGCAGGAGCCAGAGAGCGAGTGGCAGCAATACTAGGGAAATCAGCAACAGGGTTTTCGCTCGTGCCATGCCTGCTTCTACCATCTCGCGGCCCTGTTCCGGTCAAGTCCGCCGGGAGTATTCACGGGATATCGACGAAGTGGATGGCCTAAAGGCCACTCCTTCGTCTTGTTCACTCATCCCTCGGAGTTCAGTCAAAGCATGCTCGCCTACTTCTTTGATCCTATGTACTTTCTCTTCGTCGGCCCCTTCATGCTTCTGGCGTGGTGGGCTTCTTCGAAGGTGAAGGGCACTTTTCGTCGCTACAACCAGCAGCAGATTCGCTCTGGGATCAGCGGCCAAGAGGCGGCCGCTACGATCCTTCGTGCTGCTGGCTTGCACGACGTACAGATCGGGCGGGTGGAGGGCATGCTCTCCGATCACTACAACCCCCAGACCCGGTCGGTGATGCTCTCGGACGAGATCCTCCACGGTCGCACACCGGCGGCGGTGGCCGTTGCGGCGCACGAATGTGGGCACGCCTTGCAGCACCAGCAGGGATACCGGCCGATGGAGTGGCGTTCGACCTTGGTGCCGGTGGTGCAGATCGGCAGCTCGCTCGCCACGCCGCTGATCATGGGCGGTCTGATCCTCTTGGTTTTGACCAAGGCTTCCTTCGGACTCTACATCGCGATGTTTGGCGTCATCGCCTTCGCTTTGGCGGTGCTCTTCCACTTCGTGACCCTGCCTGTCGAGTTCGATGCTTCGGCTCGCGCCATCCGCATCTTGGAACAGTCGGGGATCGTGGCTGAGGACGAGATGCCCGGCGTGCGCAAGACCCTCTATGCCGCGGGCTTTACCTATGTCGCCTCGGCCTTGGTCGCCTTGGCCCAGCTCGCCTACTTCTTGATGTTGATCCTACGGGCGCAGTCCGAGGACTAGCCGGCAGCTGGAAAGGCTCGCAGAGGAAAATAGCCTTGAGCTGGCGCCCGGACATCGACGTAGAAAAGCCCGGCGAATCGAGGGATTCGTCGGGCTTTTCTGTGGCAATAGGGCTTCGAGGGCAGCCGCCGTGTTCTCGAGGAGTCAGAGTTCTCGAGGAGTCAGAGTTCTCGCGGAGTCAGAAACGGCCGTCTCGCTGGCCCGCATCGCTGACAGGGCTGCGCTTCTCCGGCTCAGATCTGACCGGCGTTATCAATCGGGCCGGCGCTGGTTGGATCTATGTCGATGGCGACCGAGACGCTGGAAAGCAGCTCCTTAATCCGGTTTTCGACCACGTTGACATTGATCACGTTGTCGATGACCACCGCTTCGCGTGTTGTTGCCGGATAAAAGATGATCCGCCCCGAGCGCAGAAGCAGATACTCCATCAGGTCGTAGATCTCCTTCTGCATGCGCATGGCCGAGGTCGGGGTGCGCTGAATATCGCCAAGGTAGCCTGAGTGGTGGAGGATCTCGTTGCGGTTGATCTCGTAGTAATTGAATCGCGAGTTCACGAAGACCAATAGGTAGATCAGCGCGAAGAACAGGACGACGAAGAAGTAGAAGTCTCTGCTCATTCGGATGTCGATACTGTTGATGAAATCCCGGATCGGGGTCATCACTTCGTATTTATTGTTGGCCCACATCAGGGCGAACATGATGGCGATTGCGATGAAGACGATGGTGATCGACTTGATGCGGCTGAAGTCGAAGGAGAAGACCAGCAGGTTGGTCAAGAAAACGATCATGAAGATGCCGCCGAGCATGGGGCTGCCCGGCTGCCCCGCCTTCTGCGAATCCAAGATGAAGGCGGCGACCCAGGCCACTAAGGCGACCAGTAGGGTTGGGTAGAAGAAGATCACCTTCGGCCAGGGACGGATGATGATGCGGTCAAAGCGCTTCGGCTTCTGCTCGCTGGCGTTGTTCATAATCGGGGTCCGTGCTTCTCATGTCCTGTTGGGATCAATGCTTTGCGATCATCGCCAGAGCCCGGAAGTCGGTCAAAGGCTGATTCGATTGAGGTCTTGCTCTGGCTTGCGATGGTTTCGCGACTTCGAGTTCCTGGGCAGGCTACTTTCTGCGGAGTTCGTCTCTGCTGAGTTTGTCGGTTTCGGGCAGAGCCTTCAGTTGTTCCTGCACGAAGGCCTGGGCGGCCGGGTCGTCGCAGGCGGCAATTGCGCCTAGGCGTAGGCGCCGCTCTTCCGCATCGAGCCTCGTTGGGCTGGATTGATAGCTCGCGATCATTTCCGAGAGGCGGTCCTGCCGGCCGGAGAGCTGATGTAGGGAGAGGCGGCGCAGTTCGCGAACCGGGTCGTCGAGCAGTTCGACGGCCCAGCTGCCCCCGGGATCGACCCGCTGCAGCATGCGTAGTGCCTGCGAGCGCAGCTCGATGGGGCCAAAGCGCAGGGCGAGGCGGCGCAAGCTTTCTACCGGCGCCTCCGCTCGGCCATGCTCGTAGACGAGGAGGGCGCCGCTCGCTTGCTGCGGCGAGCCGCTCTCCAGGGCCTGCTCAAAAGCTTGCGGGTTTTCCTGGAGCAGGAGCTGGAGGATTCGGGGCACGCCGCTCCGGCGCACGGTGCTCGCATGTTCCAGCAGGGCATCTAGTAGCTCGGGGACTCGAGTGAATAGGGCCGAGGAGAGTTCTGGGCTCGGGTTCTCGGGCATCTGATCGAGCAAGTCCCAGAGAAAGTTCTTGGGGGCTCGTGGGTCCAGGCCGCCGAGGAGTTCCCGCCACTCTCCCTGTCGCAGCCGCAGTTCTTTTAGGGTCTGGTGGAACAGTTCATCGTCGACCGCGCCGCTACCTGGGACGATTCGGGAAAGCAGGGCTAGCAGGGTTTGCAGCAGGGCTTCGCGTTCCGGGCTGCGATCGGGCAAAGAGCGGATGTCGTGGATCAAGACCCCGGCGGCGTCGCGTAGCAGCTGTTCGAGTTTTCTTTCCTCGCTTAGAAGCGGGGCCTGCTCCTGCTCCACTTCGCGGTCGAGGCGGAGGGCGAAATGCACGTCTTGGAACTGGCAGCCCGCAAGGCAGGGCACGAAATCCCGGGCACAGGGCGAAGTGGCGGCGAGACTCGAAATGCTCATCAGCAGCGAGGCGCTCTGGAAGAGCTCGTGTTCGGCGGCGCCGCCGTTCCAGAGCACCCGCTCCAGGCCCAGGGCCGGCGCCCGCCGAGACAGTCGATCCAGGTCGAGGCTGAGTTCGCGGCTGCGGGAGCCTCCGAGCAGCCGGATGCTTGCGCCAGTTTCGCACGCAAAGCTCAACTCGACTTGGCGCGTCCGGGGCAGTGCTGTCATCGCCCGGAGCCAGTCGTCCATGGCCAGCTCGCGCGGCCCTTGGCCGGAGCGCCGGGCGCCGCCAAGGAGGAGCTTCCCGGTACGCTGGGCAATTCGCTGTAACTCCGTCCTCTCTTCGAGATCGCGCTCGACTTGTCCCATACGCCGGTCTCCTGCTGCTTTGTATCGGCCATTGCCCTGCTTGGACTCAGCCCGATCCGCAGGGCCGGTGGGAGCTACCCTTCGCCCCTTTCGCTTCCGCCTGCTATGGTCCTGGGCTCCGATGCCGTCTGAGGATCGTCTTGCTCGACACCGCCTTGCTTCGCCCTTTCCGAGTGCTCGCCGCTCGGCTTTGTCTGTCTTGTCTCGTCCTCTTCTTGGTCCTCTGTGCTTCGGCAGCTCCTGCCTTGGCTCAGGCCGAGGAGCGGGGCGACCTTGCCATCCTGATCCCGATCGAAGGCACGATCGACGCGCGGGTCGCCGCCCTGCTCAAGCGCGGGCTCGACGAGGCCCGCAGCCGTGGTGCTTCGCGGGTGATCCTGGCGATCGATACCCCGGGGGGGCAGTTGGATGTCACCCAGGAGATCGTTTCGATGCTGGCGCAGCTGCGTAGCAGCAAGGCGAAATCCGGGAACGGCCATGTCGACACCGTGGCCTGGATCCGCAGTCAGGGCTTGAGTGCAGGGGCATTGATTTCGCTGTCCTGCACCCGGATCTTCATGAGTTCGGGGGCCACGATTGGCGCTGCGACGCCGATCCTGGTGGATGCCCTCGATCAGGTCAGTGACGCCGAGCGTAAGGTCATCTCGGCGGTGCGCGCCGATGCCCGGCAGATCGCCCAGCACCGCGGCAAGAGGGTCCAGCTCATCGCCGAGGCGATGGTCGATCCGCGTCTTGTGCTGCGCGAGCTGCGCTACCGAGACGAGACCGGGTTGCTCAAGACCGAGCTGGTGACCGAGGAGGAGCTCGATCGCCTGCGCGGCACAAAGGGCATCGAGATCGTCCATAACCTCAAGGTGGGAGGAGCCGGGGATCCGCCTTTGACCGTGGGCGCCGAGGAGGCGCTGCGCATCGGACTCAGTGAAGGCGTTGCCGAGTCGGTCGACGAGCTGGTGCGCGAGCTGGGGATCGAAGCTAGCGAGCTAGAGAGGATCGAGCAGAGTTGGTCGGAGGAACTCGCCGACTTCCTCTATGAGATTCGGATCTTCTTGTTGATTGGCGGGGTCATCGCCTTGCTCCTGGCTCTGCAGATCCCCGGAACCGGGTTTCCCGAGGTCTTGGCCGGACTCTGCTTCGTCTTCTTTTTCATTGGCAACTACCTGGTCGGCTTCGCCGAGTGGACCGAGATCATCTTGTTCGTGATGGGGGTGGCTCTCGTCCTTGTAGAGGCTTTTGTCATTCCCGGCACCATTGTCGCTGGCTTGGCTGGCATCGCCGCGATCTTGGTCAGCGTGTTTTTGGCCCTGCAGCCGTTCGCCATGCCCAATGGCGTGTTCGAGGAGAGGATCCTCGAGGAGAACCTCTGGAGCCTGATCGGCGTCATCGTCTCGGTGACGGTGCTTGGCGCCTTGGCCAGTCGCTTCTTGCCGCGGCTGCCGATCTTCCGGGGCTTGCTCCTGTCTCCCGATGGCGATGCCGCGAGTCTGGAGAACTCCGGAACCGAGGAAGAGGAGCGGATGCCGCTTCTTGGTAGGAGCGGGCGGGCACAGACCGACCTGCGGCCTAGCGGCAAGGTCGAGATCGATGCGGAGCCCTATGACGTCGTCAGCGATGCCGGCTTCGTGGCCAAGGGGCAAGCCGTTCGGGTCATCGTCGTCGAAGGCAATCGCGTCGTGGTGACTCCCATTGAGGATGCTCCAGATGGCGATGCGGAATCGGGAGCGGTGGGAATCTCCTTGCTGCTGCTGATTACCTTGTTCGGCTTCCTGTTCTTGATCGCCGAGGTCTTCATCCCGAGCTTTGGGATCCTCTCCATCCTTTCGGCCGTCGCCCTCATCTCTGTCGTTGTCATGAGCTTCGCTCATGGGACGGGGGTCGGACTTGCCTTCCTGCTCGGGCTTGGCACCACGGTTCCGATCGTGGTTTGGCTGTCGCTGCGGCTGCTTCCCAAGACCTACTTTGGCAAGAAGCTGATTCTGGGCGGACCCAGCTTCAAGCCCTCGGAGTCACTGGCGCGCGAGAGTGGTATCGAAGACATGCCTGGTCGGCAGGGCGTCTGTGTGACCGACCTGCGGCCAGCTGGCACCATCGAGGTCGAGGGGCGGCGCTGGGACGCCATCACCCGTGGAGAGCTGCTGGAGCCTGGAACCCCTGTCGAGGTCCTCAAGGTCGAGATGTCGCAGCTCGTGGTTCGCGCCGTTCGCGAGTCGGCCTCGGAGGATTTCCAGGAAGCAAGCGCGTGAAGCCCATCGCTGGCAGGCGTAGCGTTTCCCGGCTAGGACCTGAATTCATCAAACTGTTCGACGCTAACCACACCGGAGACCGCTTGAGATGATCGCCTTACTTGCGAACGTCCTTTACTGGGGGATTGCCGTTCTCGGCCTACTCCTCCTGATCGTCCTCATCTTCCTCCTGCGTTTTCTGGGCCTCTGGGTTCAGGCCTACTTCAGCAAGGCGCAGATCTCGCTCTTCGACCTCATCGGGATGAGTCTGCGGAAGATCAGCCCCTCGGTGATCGTGCAGGCGAAGATCAG